>Ga0172370_10004442_pt1 | contig 18775 bp, 13 predicted proteins | sample LakKiv5m_FD_114538 | JGI IMG/M metagenome (GOLD analysis project Ga0172370, IMG submission 114538) | Freshwater microbial communities from Kabuno Bay, South-Kivu, Congo - kab_022012_11.5m | ecosystem: Environmental > Aquatic > Freshwater > Lake | place: Democratic Republic of the Congo...
CTTTCCTTTTGGGAAGTCCGATGGAGTTAATACCGACCAAAGAAACGCGATCGTCCAGTTATCCGTTTCCGGAGGTATCTTCAGCAAGCAATTTCTGGTACTTCCTTTGTCATTTTATCACGCAAAAAAGAAATAAAATACAGCAATTCATCTAGTAGAAAATTGGCAGTTTTTTATGCTTTTAAGTATATTAATAAAGTAATATTATTAAAAGTTACAAGGAAAATGGCTTTCAATTGATTTATCGTGTTTTTAGCCCCGGTAAGCGGCATCTTCAGAATGTTTTTGGCGGGTTATCGTAAACATGGGCTTTACCAACGTATGAATATACCGAAATGATGGCCGATATCTTCGTGCAGATTGACCAATAGCGATTGAAAACGGAGGTTTGATTTGTTATTGTAATATGGCGTTTGGGGCTGTAGCTCATCTGGGAGAGCGCGTCGTTCGCAACGACGAGGTAGCGAGTTCGATCCTCGTCAGCTCCACCACGGAAATGAAAACACGACTGTATGGCAGCCGTGTTTTTTTATTGATGATGATCTCGTTATTTTTTTCTAGTCATGACGCCGTCGACGATTTGGTACACCTTGTCGCAGAATTCGGTCAAGCGTTCGTCATGGGTGACCATGATCGTGGCTTTGTTCAGCGCTTTGGTTTCCCTGGCCAGAAGTTTGACGACTTCGAATGCGCGCGAAGTATCGAGGCTGGCGGTCGGCTCATCGGCGAGGATAACTAACGGATCATGATACAGTGCCTTGGCAATGGCGACGCGTTGACGTTCGCCACCCGACAGTTCGGCGGGATATTTCTTGCTCAGTTTTTTGATGCCAAGCTTTTCCGCCAATGAATCCCACCTTTCGAGATTCGGTTTCGTTTTGGTGATCTTGTTATGGAGGAACATTTGGTCGGCAATCGTCAAGAAGGGAATCAGGTTCGAACTTTGCAGAATGAAACCAATCTTTTCAAACCGGACCGCTGACCGCTGCTTCATGTTCAGTCGGCTGAACTTTTCGCCTCCGATGAGCACTTTGCCTGTCGTTGGCGATTGAAGTCCGCCGATGATGGTTAAGAATGTCGATTTACCAGAACCCGAGGGACCGATGATGGCAATCAGATCGCCTTCTTCGGCATAGAAGTTCGTCTCTTTCAATGCGTGGATGACGTCGTCGTTTTGGAGAAAGTCTTTGGTGATGCCTTGCATCTCGATGAGTTTTTTCATGGCGTTACTCCTAACCGATGGCGATGCGCGGGTCGATTTTAAGCACCGCTTTGACCGAGAAGGTCGCCCCCAGCACCGCGAATAGGAAGAAGGCGAAGGTAATGACCCCATAGAACAGTCCGTTGATGGCAAAGGGGACGAAACCGCCTAGGAAGATGCCGCTGATTATTGTCAGCACGAGACCGATGAACACGCCGAACCCGGTGATGATCAGCGTCTGCATGATAACCGAACCGCCGATATAGCCGTTGGATATTCCTTGCGCCTTCATGACGCCGAACATCGGCGTTTTCTGAATCGTCAAGACGTAGATGAAAATGCCGAGTACGAAAGCCACGATAAGAATCAAGAAGCCGATCATCAAACTGAACGTAGCGACTTGGGCGCTATAGCCGGGCAGATTATTGATGAACTCCTGGATTGTATATAACTGCAGATTGTCGCCGATGATTGAAGCTGCACCTTTGATGACGACCGCGCTGAATAATAGAACAGGGATGGTCGCCCGGAACCGATATTCCATCCATGTTTCAAGATTGACGTAGGCAATCGGTGCCGTTTGGTAGGTAGCGTTACTGACGAAGCCGACGATGGTCCATTCGATTTCGGTTCCGGCTAAAATGATGGTGTCGCCGATTTCATACCCGAGTTCTTGTAGCGAATCGTCGACGACGGCTTCGTAATCGGCCAAAGTGATGTCGGGAGCGATGAAGGAACCGTTTTCGATTCCAAAAGCGTATACCTCTTCCTTAGTCAAATCGGAATCAACCGCGTTGACGTCTTTGATGACCGCGGGGAATAGACCGACTTTAGCGACCTCTTCGGCGCCGACGATCGAATCATAGTCATCGTCGGTCATCACCGACATCATGATGTTGTCGTTGGCGTCCTTGGTCATCACGATCTGGTCGGCGCTCCAGGCGTTGATGCCGTTTGTATAGGAACTGGCTAAGCCATACGCCAGCGAGGTGAGAAAATAGACTAGATAGGCCACCAAGGCCACCAAAACGACGATCAGGCTGAATTTGCCTTTGGCATGCCGCAGCTCTTTCCAAGCTAAAAACATGTTATAACCTCATTCCTATAGGAGCGGGAGAATATCTTTTTCGATTTTCTCCGGTTTGACCGATGGACTATAGCGTTTTATCACCTTGCCTGAGCGGTCGACGAGGAATTTCGTGAAGTTCCACTTCAGACCGGCACGGAACAAACCGCCCTTTTTCTGTTTTAGATAAGTGTAAAGAAGGTTTTCATCGGGACCGTTGACGTTGATTTTGGCAAACCGGTCGAAGGTCGTGCCATAGTTTTTGGCACAGAATTTTTCGATTTCTTCCGGGGTACCCGGAGTTGATTTGGCAAACTGGTTACAAGGGAAATCAAGGATTTCCAATCCTTTGTCGTGATACTTGCCGAATAGATACTGCAGGGCGGAATACTGAGGCGTGAAGATACATTTCGTCGCCGTGTTGACAATCAGCATCACCTTGCCTTGATAGTGTTCGAGGGCGACTTTCTCGCCATTGGCTTTTTCAACCGTGATTTGATATATGCTCATAAAAACTCCTTAACTAATATAATAACAACCATTATTTTTTCTTTCTAACACCATGATAATCATTCTCCTGTTTTCCCGATTTGATAGGCCAAAACGGAGAAGAAGTGATAATATATAGTGGCAAGGAATGAGTATGGTTATTGACATATTGCAGATCTCACGTGACGCTCGTGAAGCCAAGCGTCATTTTAATGATGTCATCGACGCTTCGGTCGGGATGTTTATCGGCGAGAACGGCTTCGTCGGCGGCCTTCCGGTCGTCTTTGAGACGTTAAAAAGCATGCCGCCCGAACTGATGATCCCTTATCCATCGGTCGATGGCGGTCAGCCTTTCAAGGACAACGTGTTCGACTGGGTGTTCCAGCAATACGGCGACTTGATCAAGAAGAACTTCAGCCACTTCGTGTGCGCCACGCCAGGCGGCAGCGGCGCCGTCGCCAGCGTCTTCCATACGCTCGTACCGAAGAAAGAAAAGATTCTTGTGTCCGACGTTCGATGGCAATACGACCGCTTTAGCGAACCGGCCGGAGTCGAACTGGAACATTATTCGCTATTCGAAGGCGAGTACTTCAACTTGGCCAGTTTCCGCGAAAAGCTTATAAACCTGTGCCAAGTCCAGCAGCGCATCGTCATTGTCATGAACGACCCGTGTCAGAATCCGAGCGGCTACACCTTGTCGCTTAAGGAATGGGACGACCTAATTGCCGTTTTAAACGAAATGACCCATAACGAACTGGTTCTTTTATACGACATCGCCTATATCGATTATTCGTGCGAACCGGATCAACGGGTCAAATCCGCCAAACTCATCAATTTGAAACCCCATGTCCACGTCATGGTCACCTTCAGCGGATCGAAAACCTTCGGGGCCTACGGGCTTCGCCTGGGAGCATTGATCGGCTTGAGCCGTGACAAAGATTGGCTACAAAAAGAACGCACGCGCGTATTTGAACTTGCCCGCGGGACCTGGTCATGCTCTCCGACCCCTTCGATCGAACTATTGAATAAGATGATGACCCCTGAGAATAAACCCCAGTTCCTACAAGGACTCGCGGAAGCCCGGGCCACGATCATCAAACGCGGTCAGCTGTTTTTAAGCCAAGCGCGCGAAGTCGGGCTGCCGCTGATTCCATACGTCAACGGATTCTACGTCATCGTCAAATGCGACAATTCACACCATGCCTATGAAACGTTGGCGAAAAAACACATCTTCGCGGTACCGGTCGATCAAGGGATTCGCGTTGCTTTGTGCTCGCTACGATTGAAAGACATCGACGGATTGCCGGCCCGCATGAAGCAATTGCTGTTCTAATAAACAAAATCAGCCTCTTTGGTTACTTATCGCCTTAATCCGTAATAAAGTAATAGAGAGGCTTTTTTAGTGCCACGTAAATCGCGCTTCCAGGAACAATCGGAAAACAAGCTAAGGGTCGAAACGATCTCGAAACTTTTTTCGGCGGCGACGATGACGGTGGCCACGGTGGTCGTCGTCAGCGTGTTCGTGCCCCAAAGCCCGCGTGCCACGCTTGAAGACGTCATCGTGTTCGAAGACCGCGTTTCATACCGCGTCAACATCGTCGATCCCGATCAGGCCATCCAAAACGATTCCTTATTGGTCAGATTGTCAAATCAGTTGGAACTTTACGAAACGACGCTTCAGTTTGGCTATTCGCTAGGCGCGTTTGACAACCTGAATACCGGCACCTCATATTTTCTCGAAGTTGTCGCCGATAAAGGCTTCGGTCTTGAACGGCTGGCTTCTAAACGCATCAAAACGCTCGCTCGTGACGGAGGCCTTATTGCCTCGGTCGATGTGCTTGAGGCAACCGAACAAGGAGCGATTCCGTTTGAAGTGACGACCGTTTACTACAATAGACAAGAAACATACACGGCGTTCTCGCTTGAATATGCCTCGGTGTACCAGGATATATATGAAGAGTCTTCGTCATCGATGGAACCACAACCGCTTGTATATACGCCGATTGAACTTATCGCGTCACCAAGCACAACGATTATCGATATACCCAGTTATCACGCGGAAGTGCATTTCAGGCTCCTTGGCTACACCTCATTGACCGAATACGTCATTTTGGATGAAGCCGTGACTCCGATGCCGTTTAGGTTCGAAGCTTATGCCTACTTGAAGCAAGTCAGCACTAGGTCAGTATCGGCGTATGTCTATCCTTCATATATGCTGGATGGCGCGGTATATACCGCGGAGCTCTACCGCGGCAGCCGCAAGATGGACACCAAGGAAGTAACCATTCCCTCTACAGGACAAAACGAATACGAACAGCAAGCCGTCGTTTCCTTTACTTCTCTACTTCCGTCCACCGACTATACCATTCGTTTCTACGGGGATTACGTGAATCCGCAGACGCTGAGACAGGAAATAACGATGTTTTCCGAATATGAGGTGACGACACTGGGAACTTATTCCTATCAATATGACTATATCGAGGACGATACGAGCATCCAGGCGACGATCACGCTGATCGATCCAAACCATAACTTCCAATCTTTCTTCTATGAAATATATGAAGAAGGCGCCGCATACCCATATCCAACAGGCCAAAACGGTTTCCTGAGCCCGGAGAACAAGACATCGACGCTTAACATCGTCAAACCTGACTATCCCGCCTATCGCATCGTTATCGGTGTCCGTAACAACACGGACTACTACAAATACGATGTCATAGATACACCTTTTTTTTCATAAGGAGATCACATTATGAAATTCTTCAAAAGCATGTCCAAAGCCGCCAAAGTCAAATTTCTGATAACTGCGATTGTCGTTTTGGTTCTCATTTTGGTTGGAACCTTAGTGCCGCTCATTTTCCCAACATCTGGCTTTGCGGCCATCATCGATAACAGCATCGGAAAGTTCTTCAATATTTGGGACTTCCTCAAGAACAATTACGTAACGATAATCGAGTCAGTGGCGATTGTCGTATTCGTATGGGTGCTGCAAAAAGTGATCGTGTTTCTGGCGGCCTTGCTCATTCGTAAGGGACATCGTTCGGAGACGGTCGGCCGCTTGTTCACAAGTGCGGTCACCTATACCGCGGTCATCGTGGCCATCTTCCTGGTGCTGAGCGCCTGGGGCGTGCAGCAGGCAACGTTGCTAGCCGCGGCCGCCATCCTCGGCTTAGCGGTCTCTTTTGGCGCCCAAAGCCTAATTGAAGACATATTCGCCGGCTTGTTCATTATCTTTGAAAAACAATTTTTAGTCGGTGACGTGATTCAAGTCGGCGCCCATCGCGGCATCGTGCGCGAGATTGGCATCCGTATAACCAAGATTGAAGATCTTAATGGCGATGTCCTTATTATCAATAACTCCGACATCAGGGGCGCGATTAATACGTCGATTAACCCGTCACCCGCCATCTGCGACATTTCCATTTCCTATTCCGAAGACATCGAACGGGTCGAGAAAATCATCAAGGCCAACCTTGAAGACATTAAGAAGAGAATTCCCGACATCTTGGAAGGTCCATATTACTTTGGAGTACAGAAGCTTGGCGACAGTGGTGTAACCCTTCGCATATATGCACGTGCGGATGAACTTAAGAGATACTCAGTACTAAGAGCGTTAAATCGTGAATTCAAACTACTGTTCGACAAGAATAACATCGAAATCCCGTTCAATCAAATCGTCATCCATCAAGCCAAAGAAAAAGAATAAATAACATTTCAATCAATAAAAAAACGTCCTCAACTACGAGGACGTTTTTCATTTGGAGTGAATAGTCTATTATGCTCTTTTGCGACGATAGATGAAGACGAGGCCGGCGCTGACGATGAGCGCACTTGCAAAAATAAATAGCGTAGCAATTGATGAATCAATCGGAGTGGTAATCGCTTCCTGGTTAGCGTCGGCAGTATACTTGGTGCCGGTTGATGAAACCAAGAAGTTGGTCCAGCCTGGAGTTGCTTTGTATTTGTTCCATAAGAAGACGTAACGAGTACGGGCCGCAACAACATTAGCTTCCGTTGTGCCTCCAGCCACGAAGTAGTCTTTGGCAGCTGCCGATAGCGTAGCGTATTCTGTCGCTAATGTTGACCAAGGAACTTGATCACCTTGAAGCGCGGCGCACTGAGCAGCAGTTTCTTGAATGAAATACGCGCCGTAGGATGAAGCTTCCTGAACTTCGTTGACTGTGAATGTTAAAGGCAAATTGGAAATCAATACTGCCCTGTCTCCCGATGTTACGCTATTCCATTCGGATTCCGGCACCGTGCGAACTGCGTCAACATAGGAAATACCCCAACCGCCACTGCGCCCATCAGCAAATTCAAGATAGTATTTTTTCGCGCCGTCAAGCGACGAAAGGTTAAGCATGTGGTTATCGAAACCTTCTGATTCTTTGGTAGAAAGATTATCGCGCCTTACAAAGCGGATTTTTTCAATATTGGTGCCCACCTCTTTTACCGATATGAATATTTGTTTATCGTAACGTAAACCGCCAGCCCAATCAAAACGTATGTACTTATTAGTAGTTACTATAAAAGCGCTTGAGCGTAAAACTCCAAGGCTTGCATCGCCACCCTGATTGCTCTTGGCATAATGGCTGCTTGAATAGTACCAGCCAGTTGCCGTGTCATTTGAAACAGCCCAATCAGATAAATCGGTGTTGAAATAACCATTTTTAATCGAGTTGTCCGCCGTATCAATACCTTGAATGCTTGGCAATATATTGGTGGCAGTCTGATCAGAGTTTGGAGAAGGTGCTGACGCAATATATGTCACAAAACTATCAGCAGATAATATTGACCAATCATATGCAGATGTATCGCATAGCAAGATGTAGAGATTTTCTCCCAACGAAACAACGTTGGTCATGTCGTAGTAATACTGGAACAAAAATGCTTCGGCATTAGTGATTGATGACCCATATTGAGTCGTTGCAATAGTAGTGTTGTTATAGTTCTTATTAGCAAAACGGGCAACTTCTGTATCATCGCTTACCTTTCTAACGGACATATAAGCGAATGAATCGGCATTTCCGCCACCTAATTTGAAACTAATCCAGCCACTTCCGCCAAGGACAAAGTTGGAAGAGCGTAAATAACCCATGCGTTCAGATGATTGATCCCAGGTAATGGATCCGCTCGTAATACCAAGTTGATAATTTCCGTCTCTACCATAAGGATTACTGCTGAAATATGTTCCATTATGAACAAGAGATGAATCGAAGGCAGCCATACCGTTTTCATCTTTCCATAACCTGAATACTTTCCAACCAGTTAGATCACCAGTTTCAAAACCGCCATTAGGAATTTGATAGGGCGAATAAATTGCCTCAACTTCGTTTTCTGGTTCTTTCGGCGCGATGTTAATGGCCGCAATGGTGGCCGGAATCAAAATCAACGGGATTAAGATGCTTTTTTTCATGAATAGTCTCCCTTCATATGCAAAATGATGAAGCGCTTACATGTCTTCATATTTATAATATGGGCAGTTGTCTTCATGTGTCAATGATATTGATAAGTTAATACACGATTAATAAAAAGGTAAATTATTATTATTAATTAATGCGATATAGACAATATAAACCTGCTCCAATCAACCCGGCGTCTTGATTGTTAATAGCTTTTGCGATTGGTATAAGATTTCGAAGCGCTTTATAAATAAAGGGAGAGACGCATTCTTCAAGTTTATCCATGAAATACTGAGATGATTTCATAATTCCGCCGCCCAAGACGATGATATCTGGTTCATACAAATTGATGATATTGCCTAGCGCCATGCCTAGATGACGGAGCCATTCATCAAATAAACCGGTTAATTTATCATTAATGAATACTTCTCCAGCGATATTGCATTCAACTCCTCTTTCCTTTGCCATAAGGACGAGACTTTTTCCCGAGCACCAAGATTCAAAACTTCCTTGATTCATCGATGGGTTCGGGGAAGGCCGATTCGGATCGATGACCATATTTCCTATTTCTTGGGCGAAACCGCGGGTTCCGGTGATAAGCTGCCCATCGATGACAAGACCTCCGCCGATGCCGGTGGATAGTGTAATGTATTGAACCGTCTTGTAACCTTTTCCCGCCCCGATCATCGCTTCGGCGTATCCGGCCGCGTTGGCGTCGTTGATCAGCACGACCGGCAAACCAAACCGAGCTTCCAAAATGGGTCTCAAATCAATGTTGGAAACACCAATGTTTGGAAGATCATGGACATATCCGGTTTCTGGATTCACCGGACCGGGAATGCCGATGCCGATGCCGGATATCGGCTTTTCACATTGCCGGATGGCAATGCCGATCATCATTTGAATTTGATTAATCAGTCCTTCTTTATCGTGAAGAATCGTTCTCACCGAATCTTTAAAAAGAATCTGGCCGGTTTCCGACACGATCGCTGACCTGACATTGGTACCGCCGATATCCAAGGCGACGACATATTTCATATTGCTTTACCTAAGAAGGGATAACTGACGATTATTCGCATGTTTCCTTCGATGGCCATATTAGTAGTCCCAGACGTAATTATTATGGCGTCGCCGGTCGCCACTGCCAGCTTACCGATTTTGCCTTTTCCTTCGATGATGATGGCCGCATAATACTGGTTCTTTTCAAGTATAGGTGCAAAAGAAGATTCGACGTTCCATTCCTCGATGGCAAAATAATTGCCTGTCCATATCACTTGCCGATTATTTCTCGAAAAAGTTATCTTCTTAGGCGTTAGTGACTTATCAGGTATCGACGTTACTTCGATCGCTTCCTTAAGATGAAGCGGCCGAGCATTACCTTTTTCATCAAGCCGATTGTAGTCATAAACGCGGAAAGTCGTGTCCGATGACTGCTGTATTTCGAGTAGGAAAGTGCCACCCTTGATCGCGTGAAGCGTTCCAGGGATGACCGGGATCAAATAGTTACGATCAATTGGTTGGTACTTAAGCAGTTGGGACCATTTGTTGGCTTCGATCAAAGACTTCAGTTCTTCCTTGGTCTTTGCCGTGTGTCCCAGTTGCACCGTGTGGTCCATGGACGGCTCGAGTATCAGCCACGTTTCCTCTTTTCCATAGGCGCGTCCGTGCTTACGTTCATAATCGTCGTCAGGGTGCACTTGGACGGAAAGGTCGCTACTGGCGTCGATGAACTTGATGAGAAGCGGGAATTCATTCCGTTCGTCATTAGCGAATAGTTCTTTATGTGATTTGAATAATTCATTAAGCGATATTCCGTCAAATGGACCGCCTTCGATAAGGCAATCGCCTTCGGAATGGGCTGAGATCAGCCAGCATTCGCCGACCTTATCTCCCAGTTGCGGTTGATGATAAAGGTGCGACAGCTTTGATCCGCCCCATATCTTGTCCTTGAATATCGATTTGAGCTTCAAAATGGTTTGGCTCTTCATAAATGGTCGATAAACTCCTTAAGCGAAGTTTTGATCAATGATAATTTTTCTTTTGACTCGACGTCGGTTTTGGCGATAGCCACCATGTATATCTTTAGTTTAGGCTCGGTGCCCGAAGGACGGACTGTGAGGGAACCTCCGTCGGCAAAGACCAACTTGATGACATCGGATGTCGGTAGTTTGATTTTGTCGCTCCGGCCGTCGACGTAAGTCTTTGTACCCGATGAATAATCCTCACAAGCAAGCACATCGAGTTTCTTGAAACTTATCCATGCCGTCTTCCGCAGTTGCTCCATGACGATGTCGGTGTTGCGGATACGTTCATTCTTGGTCAGGTCGATCGTGGCCAGTTCATAGCCATAGTAACCATACTTACGATATAACGCATCGAGGCGTTCGCTCAGTGATTGATTCTTTTTTTGATAATCGGCCATCATCGAGGCCACGAGGGCCATCGCCTGGAAGGCGTCCTTGTCGCGGACTTCGGGCGAAGCCAGATATCCGCATGATTCTTCATAGCCGAAGAAGAAACGTTCCTGGTTTGAAAGCTTGGCAATCTGCTCGCCGATGAATTTGAAACCGGTCAGCGTCATGATAGTCCTAAGACCATGGTCTAGGGCAATGGCTTCCCCGAGTTTTGGGGTCACGATCGTGCTGATGAAAACATCATGATTTTTGACTCTACGATTGGCCAATAGATAATCCAATAACAAAATGCCGATTTCCGAGCCCGAGAAATGGACATAGGTGCCATTCTCAAACGCCGCCACGCCAAGCCGATCGGCATCGGGATCGGTTGCCAACAATAATGTGGCTTTCTTTTCATTTCCCAGTGCCTTGGCCATTTTGAACACGCTGGTGTCTTCGGGATTGGGATAGCCGACGGTGGTGAAATTTCCGTCCGGTTTCAGCTGTTCTTGTACCGTATGGACGCGGAATCCCAGTTCTTTAAGGATTCGGGCACCGAAAGCCGCTCCCGTCCCATGCAGCGGAGTATAGACGATTGTCAAATCGCGATTCTTTCGTTTTGGCGATATCTTCTTAACGAATGATACATAGCGGTCATCAAAAGATGCCGGGATAAGTTTTATCGTCTTTGACTTAATCAAACTTGTTAATGACGCCAGACCAACATCCAGCGTGTCGCGGTATTTCTCGATCATGTCGCTGACGCGCTTGGCCTTGTCGGGAACTAGTTGGCATCCTTCTTCATCGTAAATCTTATATCCGTTATAGGCCGGGGGATTGTGGCTGGCGGTGATGACGATGCCGCCGGTGGCTTTGTATTTTCTGACCGCGAACGATAACTGCGGGGTTGGTCTGGGACCCTGGAATACCCTTGTTGAGATGTTCTTGATAGCTAAAGTTTTGGCGGCTATGATGGCGAAGCGCTTCGAATCGTTTCTGGTGTCGTAGGCGATGACGACGGTGGGATTATTTGTTTGTTCAAGCAGATAATCGGCAAAGCCGAGCGTCGCCTGCATGATGGTGATGTCGTTGATGCGGTTGGTGCCCACACCCATAATGCCCCGGAGTCCGCCGGTGCCAAAATCGATATGCGCGGCGAAAGCATCGCCGAGATGGCCTTGTTTTAGCTGCTCTTGGTATTCCTTGCGGAGATGCTTATGACTCCGCCACCGTTCGATCGATATCGCCATGGTAAATTCCCTAGTATGAATATAGCACACCGATGAGCCTCCATCAGCCGATTGTGAGCCAGAGATTACGGTTACCGTATTGAATGGAGGCGCGTAACATTGACGCACACGCGGAAGTTAATATATGATTTCCATTGTAAGCAATTACAAATAGGAGAACCAAACCATGAAGCTGGACGTCAAAAGAACGATACTTGTTGGCTTTGCCTTTCTCGCCATCAGCATGTTCTGGGTCGTGTACGACTCGATCATCGCCAAACTGCTGATCAACTCATTCGGACTTAACCAATTGTGGTCCGGCGTGTTGATGGCCCTTGACAACATGCTGGCGCTGTTCCTACTGCCGCTATTCGGATTATGGTCCGACAAGACCAAATCGAAATACGGTAAACGCACTCCCTATATCTTCATCGGGACAATCATCGCCGCAATATTCATCGTCGGCGTCGCCATCGTCGACCACTTCCAATTGGTGGCCGTCACTAACGCCGGCATCGGACCGGTCATCGCTTCCGGCGGTTTCTTCATTTTCGACGGCAGCATGGCCACGTATGCCACCAAAGAACTAGCCACGGTAGCCCGCCGCGACATCATTTGGAATAACATCACCTCCAGCGATCCAACCTTGCTAGTCGTTTTCCTCGGCGTATTGCTCATCGTCTTGATCGCCATGGCATCATATCGAACGCCGGCCGTCAGCTTAATGCCCGACGTTACCCCAAAACCGCTCCGCAGCAAAGCCAACGCCATCATCAACTTAATGGGAACCGTCGGAGGCATGATTGCCTTAGGTTTCATGACTTTCTTAGCGCATGATTACCAATCATATATTCCCGTCTTCGTTTTGATGGCGGCCTTGATGATCGTCTTCCTAGTCATCTTCTTGATAACCGTCAAGGAAATGAAATGGGTCAAAGAGAACAATGATTTAATGGTCAAGGAAGGACTGATCGACGCCAAGGAAGCCGAAGAGATTGTCGCAGGCGTCGAAGAAAAGATGCCCAAAGACGTTCGCAAGAGCTTTATCCTGATTTTGGCTTCGGTCGTGTTATGGTTCTTCGCCTATAACGCCGCCACGAGCAAATTCTCGGTGTACGCGACCGACGTCTTGAACACCGGCTTCACTCTGCCGCTCCTAGTGGCAAACTTAACCGCCCTCATCTCGTTTATCCCGATCGGCATCATCGCCACCAAAATCGGTAGAAAAAAGACGATTTTAATCGGCATCTGCATTCTTACGTTTGCCTTCGCCTTGGCAATCTTCCTAACCGCTCAATCAGCAATGCTGATTTGGGTGACAATGGGTTTGGCCGGTGTCGGCTGGGCCACCATCAACGTCAACTCCTACCCGATGGTAGTCGAAATGTCCAAAGGTTCGAACATTGGTAAATACACCGGTTATTACTACACCGCTTCGATGGCCGCCCAGATATTCACTCCGATCATCTCCGGCGCTTTGATGGATTGGCTTGGCATGAAAATTCTTTTCCCATACAGTACCTTCTTCATCGTCGCCGCCTTCTTTACGATGTTCTTAGTCAAACATGGCGACAGCAAACCGATCAAATCCGACAAGCTCGAAGCTCTCGCCGGCGCTAAAGACGACTAAAAATAAACCTAATAGTTGACCCAAAGATATTCTTTTATCCCCAGTTTTGGTTACAATATAAAAAGAGGTAACAAAAATGATTGGAGAAGAATATCTTTTTACGCGCAGCGACGGCGCCATCATCCACGGCCTGAAATGGCCTAATGGCGAAGCCAAAGCCAAAATCGTCATCGTGACGGGGATGGAAGAACACGCCAGCCGTTACGAGGATTTCGCCAAGTTCCTGATGGACCAAGGATATGAAATATATTGCCTTGACCATTTAGGCCAGGGCGCGAACGCCAGCGACGAGAAAAAACTCGGCGTATGGCCCATCGGCGCCTTCGAGTACACCGTCGACACCGTGGCCGAATTGATTCAAAAAATCAAAACGGACAAACCGGTATATCTATTCGGCCATTCGCTCGGCTCGTTCGTGTCGCAGCGGTTCATCCAGAAGCATGGCCAACTGATCGACAAAGTCGTCATCTGCGGTTCCAACGGACCTGATTTCATGGTCAAGATCGGCTTTGCGCTCGCGTCGGTGATCGTCGGTAAAAAAGGCTATCAGACCAAATCGAAACTATTTAACGACATGGTATTCGGCGCCTATGCCAACGCGATACCAAACGCCAGAACATCGTTCGACTGGTTATCTTATAACGAAGATAACGTCAACCGCTACATCGCCGACCCCTATTGCGGCTATGGCTCCACCGGTGGATTCTATAAAGAATTCCTGCGCGGCCTGAGCCATCTATTCGACAAAAAGGAAATGGCGCGCATATCCAAGAAGTCGGACATCCTACTGATCGCCGGGGCCGAAGACCCGGTCGGCAAATCGGGCCAAGGCGTCCAGAAGCTTGAGATGATGTATCGGGAACTCGGGATCCAAAACATCCGCACCATCATTTATAGCAACATGCGTCATGAAATACTTAACGAAGCCGAACACCAAAAAGTGTACGACGACGTCGCCCGTTTCCTAAACACCTAAAAAGGTTCTATTTTTGTTCTAATCGAACAACGTGATAAATCTGACTGCCGAAGTCGGCCAGTACCCGGACGTTTTCGTTATAGCCGTTACCGGCCCATTGCGGCAATAGTTTGACGGCGCCGTTATTTAAGGCGGCTCCGGAAACGATGTAATGCTCGGTCTGTTTCGCTTTCATCAACTCTTCGATCGTCTTGTGGCGGTCGAGCCAATTGACGATGACGCCGTTTTCCCGCAGGCGAATCGGCGATACCTGGTTGATCAATCCGCCGAACAACTTGATACGATGCCCTTGCGGCAGCACTTTTACTTCGTAAGTCGTCTGTTCATCAAATCCGTAACCGAGCAAGGTGTCGACGCTTGGAAGGAGCGATTGCAAGCCGTTGAAGTAACCGATTAGTGCTTCGCTATGATCGTCGTTTACGACCATCCAGGAAACATACCGGTCGTCTTCGAATTTTTTCAGCTGATAGAAACGGCCGTACTGCAGTAACCGGCGATGCTTCTTATAGAAGGCGATCTGCGCTCTTACTTCCGCTTCGTCGACTTCGTCGAGCTGCCGTATATCTAGTTCATAACCGAGATTGCCGAACATGGCGACGTTAAAGCGGGTTCCCAAAGGAATCTTTCTTAACGCCTGATGCGAGGGGCTGGCGGCCACGTGGCACGTCATCGCCGAGAGCGGATAGCCTAACGCCGTTCCGGATTGTATCTTTAGCCGTTCGTAGGCATCGGTGTCGTCACTCGTCCAATTTTGCTGGAAATAGCACAGCATGCCCAGATCGAAGCGGTTGCCGCCGCTCGAACAGCCTTCCCACAGCACGTAGTCGTATTTATGGGTTAAGACGGTCATGACGCGGTATAACCCTTGGATATAGCGGTGGTACAGCTCACCCTGCCGATAATGGGAGGAGACAAAATCGGTGATGTGGCGGTTCATGTCCCATTTGACGTATTCGATGTGGGCTGAATCAAGGACGCGGCTGATCGATTCGATTAAATAGGCTTGTACTTCATAACGGGATAAGTCGAGGACCAGTTGGTTACGCCCAAGGCTCGGCGTTCTTTCGGGGCATGTGATGGCCCAATCGGGATGGGCGCGGAAAAGATCGGAGTTTTCGTTGACCATCTCCGGTTCGAACCACAATCCGAACTTGAGTCCGGCATCGTTGGCCTTATCCGCCAAAAATGAAAGACCGCGGGGCAGTTTCTTATAGTTGACGTCATAATCGCCCAAGCCCTGCGTATCGTCGTTACGGGTCGAAAACCACCCGTCGTCAAGCACGAACAGTTCAATGCCGATGTCTTTGGCTTTACGAAGCAGCGATAAAAGCAAACCTTCGTTAAATTTTAGGTAAGTGGCTTCCCAGTTATTGAGCAGGATCGGCCGGTCTTTATTGGCCCACGGTCCGCGCACGATGTGGTTATTGACGAAGCGATGCATGTTATGGGTCAAACCGTTTTGCCCTTTATCGGACACACTCATGACGGCAACAGGGGTTTCAAATCTTTGATTCGGTTCTAATTTAAAATGGAACAGGAATGGATTGATGCCGATCTGAACTCTTATTTTTCCGTAAGAAGTGACTTCCGTCATCTCATAGTGGTTGCCGCTATAAAGGAGGTTAAAGCCATACACGCGGCCGGTGTTTAAACCAGCCTTCTGATTGACCAGCATGAATAACGCGTTATGGCGGTTGCTGCTGTTGCCGGTCTTCGAATCGTTAATAAAGATGCCGGGACGGAGTTTGGTTTTGCTTTGGTGGTTTTCGGCCGCCCAGCCGCCATATAAATTCACCAAATCGAAATCGTCGTTGATCATGTCCAACTGTAGGCTCATGATCTTGTCGATGGTGACTGTTTCTGCACTTTCATTGATGAGGATGGCCGACCGCGAAATGACGTCAGCGGCTTCGTACACGCCGTAATTAAGCAGCATCTTCAGTTTGCTGACGTTGTCTATCAAGGTAATCTGCAGCACTTGGGATACGCCGTGGGGAATCGGCAGTCCGTCGAGAAGCGGTAATTCGGCGAGTGTCTCATCCGAAGCATATATGAAATCGAGCACCTGACTATGTTCCGATTGGATGATCAGCGATGGTTCGCGGAAATCCCCTTTTCCGTGCGTGGCGATTTCCAGGCATTGGTTATCAAGGCTGAGAGTCTTGTTCTCGGCGTCGAACACGATTTCGCTTCCGTGGGGAAACGCTGTCTTCTCGGTCAAGAAAGCATAATCTTGGCTAATGGGGAGACGGGGTCCGTAATACTCGCAAAGAAGATGTTTGTTTTCATCGACGCGCAGCACGAGAGTCGTGGATGCGGTGTCCAAATGGATGTGCCGGCCAATTTTCGTAATCATAGGCTACCTCTTGTATATTATAACAACATAACATAGCCGCAATCGCAGGTTGGTTTGTAGTAAAATCATTTATAAGCCGATTTACCGATTTTAATGCGGCTTAACAGCGATCCAAGGAGCGAATATAATGCGCATCAACCTCAACTACGCCTGGCGTTTCATCGACAAGTTCGACACCGCGTACCTTCAAAAGATGCCGAAGGAAGCCGTCAGCATCGATATCCCGCATACGATAAGGCAACTGCCGGCATCATATTTTTCCGAACACGACTATCAATTCTTCGCCACTTACGAAAAAGTGTTCACCGTCAATAAGCTCGTTTTAAGCGACATCGTTTTGCTCCGGTTCGAAGGATTGATGGTCAAAGCCCGCATCATCCTCAACGGAGAAGATCTCAAAACGCACGTGTCGGCTTATAACGAAGTCGTCATCGACGTGTCCGACTACGTCAAGGAAGGCGAAAACCGCCTCATCGTGATTCTCGACGGTCGCGAGGACAAACTGGTCCCGCCGTTTGGGGGCGTCGTCGATTATCTTTCGTTTGCCGGCATCTACCGCGAGGTGTATCTCGACATCGTGCCGTTCGTTTACCTCCAAAACATCTACGTCGATACCACGATCGAAGGCAAAGTCAAAGTTCGCTACGACATGGTCAACACGCTCAAAGACAAATTTGACCTCCGTTACGAAGTGTCGTTCAAAGATCAGGTGCTCGGCCGCTTCTACGAAGACACCTTCAATATTGAAAAACCGCATCTGTGGGATATTGAAGAACCGAATCTGTATACCCTTAAAGCGATGTTGAAAACGCGTCACGGCCTTCAGGTCAGCGAATGCAAATTCGGTTTTCGGAGCGCGCTATTTACGCCGGAAGGATTCTTCCTTAACGGCAAGAAGATCAAACTGCGCGGGCTAAACCGCCATCAAAGCTTCCCTTACGTCGGCTACGCGATGCCGCAATCGATGCAGGAATTAGATGCCGACATTATGAAGAGGGAACTCGCAATTAATATAACGAGGACATCGCACTATCCACCTAGCCGGCATTTTCTGTCCCGCTGCGATGAAATCGGCCTGTTAGTTCTTGTCGAAAGTCCAGGTTGGCAATTCATTGGTTCCGACGAAAAATGGCAGAATCAATACAAGACAAACATCGAACGGATGGTCAAGGACCATTATAACCACCCATCAATCGTCCTATGGGGCGTCCGTATCAATGAAAGCCCCGACCATCACGAACTGTACACATGGGCGAACGATTTCGTCCATAAGTTCGACAAGACGCGCCAGACATGCGGCATCCGCAACTTCAAGCACAGCGAATTTCTTGAAGACGTCTATACCTATAACGATTTCGTTCACGAAGGCGATAATATCGGCCTCGAAGACCCGAAGAAGGTCATATCCAAGAAAGTTCCGTATCTTATCACCGAATTCGGCGGCCATATGTACCCGACCAAGACGTTCGACGATGAAATCCACCGGGTCAATCAGGCGCTTCGCCACTATAGAGTTCTTAACGACGCTTATAAATACGACCAGATTAGCGGAGCGATCGGCTGGGTGTTCGCCGATTACCAAACCCATAAGGATTTTGGTTCAGGCGACCACATTTGCCATCACGGCGTGCTCGACCAATTCCGGATGCCTAAATTCGCCGCCTCGGTCTATAAGAGCCAACGGGACGACGTTCCCGTTCTCGACGTGCTGTCACGCATGCAAATCGGCGACCATCCCAAAGGAATTCTCGGGGCAACATGGATCGCCAGTAACTGCGAGTACGTCGAACTATACAAAAACGACGAATTCGTTGCCAGGTTCTTGCCCAACACCGGCGAATTCCCCGATCTGCCGCATCCGCCTTTCTATATTGACGATTACATCGGCGAAGCCATCGCCAAATCAAGTCAGTTCTCCAAAGGCGACGCCAAGATCATCAAAGACGCTTTGTGCCAAGGCGCCATCAAGGGCTTTTCGAAACTAAGCTTATGGCAATACTCGAAGATTGGGATCGTCATGGTTAAGAACA
>Ga0172370_10004444_pt1 | contig 18767 bp, 12 predicted proteins | sample LakKiv5m_FD_114538 | JGI IMG/M metagenome (GOLD analysis project Ga0172370, IMG submission 114538) | Freshwater microbial communities from Kabuno Bay, South-Kivu, Congo - kab_022012_11.5m | ecosystem: Environmental > Aquatic > Freshwater > Lake | place: Democratic Republic of the Congo...
CCCATTGACGCCCGCCTCGTACCCGGCCACGATCCCCCGGCTCGCCCCCAGGCGTCTCGGAGTCGCCCATGGAAACGTCCTCCCGCCCGCGTGAGCCGCTGCCCATCTGGTTCTTCGTCGGCGTGATCCTGGCCGTCTACGGCGCGCTCGTCATCGCAGGCGGGACCCTCGGATCGACGCGCATCACGGTGCTCTCCGAGACGCGCCCAGCGCTTTGGTGGGGCGCCATCATGCTCTGCTTCGGCGCTGTCTTCACGGCGATCGGCTGGCTCGGCCGAGACCGGGGGGATGCGTCGTGACGTCTCGCTTCGTGACCGTGACCGCGCCCTCGTTCCCCGATGTCGCATTCGATGAGTCCCTCACGCCGCGGCCCGCGGTGCGATGGCAGGTCTTGTGCGGCGACCCGGATCACTGGCGCGCGGGTCTGTATTGTCCGCCTGAGTCCAGCCTCGCCGACGTTGGCGAGCTCGAGCGGCACACGTGTCCAGAGCTCTTCCTGCTCCTTCGCGGCCGGTTGATCCTGGTGCTCGCCGACGGCGGGGGCGGAGTGCGCGAACTCGAACTCGAACCAGGCAAGCCGGTGATCGTGACGTCGCCGCACACGGCCTACTGCCCCGACGGGCCGTACACGGGCGAAGCCTTCGTCGTCGAGCGAGATCTGTTCGGAACGGAGTACAGGCGCCCGGCGGACTGGTAGCGAGATCTACTTCGCTGCGTCTGCGGCAGCCTCGGCCATGATCCTGCCGGCGCGGTCGATGTCGTCCTCCGTGATGATCATCGGCGGTGCGATGCGCACGGTGTTTCCGTAGAGGCCGCCCTTGCCCACGAGCAACCCGCGAGCCTTGCAGGCCTCCATGAAGCGGTTCGTGCGCGCCGGGGCGGGTGCCTTGGAGGCCTTGGTCTCGACGAATTCGATCGCCTGCATCAGGCCCATGCCACGCACGTCTCCAACGCACTCGAAGCGCGTCTTGATCTCCTCGAGGTGGCCGCGCAGGCGCTCGCCGAGTACAGCCGCGCGCTGCGGGATCCTGTTGTCCGCCATCACGTCGAGCGTCGCAAGCGCCGCCGCCATCGACACCGGGTTGCCGCCGAACGTCGAGATGGTGCCGATGCCACGGGTACACTCAGCGATCGCGTCGGTCGTGATCGTGGCGCCCACCGGAGTGCCGTTCCCGAGGCCCTTCGCGAACGTCATGATGTCGGGCTGGACACCCCAGTGCTCGATGCCGAACCACGTGTCACCGGTGCGTCCGAAGCCCGTCTGCACCTCGTCGGCGATGAAGAGGCCTCCGTATTTCCTGACGATGCCCACGGCGACCTGGAAGTACTCCGGCGGCGGCGTGACGAAGCCGCCCACGCCCTGGATGGGCTCCGCGATGAAGGCGGCTGGGGTGCCCATGGTCGTCGTGAGGATCAGCTCCTCGAGATCGCGGGCGCAGCGCAGGTCGCACGACGGGTACTCGAGGCCGAACGCACAACGATAGCAGTACGCGGGATGTCCGTGCACGATGCCCGGGATCTGCGACGCGATCGGCCGGTAGTTCTTGTTGCCCATCATCGACACGGCCAGCGCTGAGCGGCCCGAGTAGCTGTGTCGCAGCGCGATGATCTCCTGCTTGCCCGTGAAGATCTTCGCGATCATCACCGCGAACTCGTCGGCCTCCGTACCCGATCCCATGAAGAAGCTCTTCTTGAGATCTCCGGGGGTGATCTGAGCGAGCCGCTCGGCGAGGCGCACGATCGGTTCGTTGGGATAGAGCGTGCTCGTGTGCACGAGCTTGCCGACCTGCTCGCGGATGGCTTCCGTCACGACCGGGTGCGCGTGCCCGACGCTGACGGTCAGGATGCCGCCGAAGAAGTCGAGATACGCCTTGCCCTCGAGGTCGTAGAGCCACTGCCCTTCGCCGTACGAGAACGCGATGGGTTCGCCGTAGAAGTTGGCGTTGCAGGGCATCAGGTACTCGGCCTGCTTCGCGCGGACGTCTGCTGAGTTCATGTCACTCCTGTGGCGGGTGTGTGCCGCGATCGAAGCGCCCGCGGAGCGCGCACCGAGCGGCCCCGCGGACGTTCGCGTGGGGTTTGACTACAGGGCTATCGGCGCGCGCTTGAAGAAGCGCCCATCACCCTTCTTGCCGGCGTACGAGCCATCGGCGACGACCTGCTTGCCGCGCACGAAGACGTGACGCGGCGAGGCGCTGACCTCCCAGCCTTCGTAGGCAGAGTAGTCGACCTTCATCGCGTGCGTCTCGGACGAGATCGTGTGCTTGCGAGTCGGATCCCAGACCACGATGTCGGCGTCCGCGCCCACCGCGATCGCGCCCTTGCGCGGATACATGCCGAAGATCTTCGCGGGCGCGGTCGACGTCACCTGGACGAAGCGGTTGGGCGTGATCTCGCCCTTCACGACGCCGTGCTCCCACAGCAGGTGCATGCGCGTCTCGATGCCGGGCATGCCGTTCGGGATCTTCGCGAAGCTCTCCCGTCCAAGCGCTTTCTGGCTCAAGTTGAAGGAGCAGTGGTCGGTAGAGACGACCTGCAGATCATCCATACGCAGGCCACGCCACAGCTCCTTCTGGTGCCACTTCTCGCGCATCGGCGGCGAGCAGACGTACTTCGCGCCCTCGAAGTCGGGCTTCGAGATGTCGTCGAACGAGCACACGAGGTACTGTGGGCACGTCTCGGCGTACACCTTGAGGCCGCGATCGCGCGCGGCGACGACGTGATCGAGTGCGTCCTTGCAGGTCAGGTGCACGATGTAGAGCGGCACGTTAGCGAGCTGCGCGAGCACGATCATGCGGTTGGTGGGCTCGCCTTCGAGGGACGGCGGCCGCGTGAGGGCATGGAACTTGGGCGCGACGTTGCCCCGCGCGAGCGCCTCCTGGACGAGGATGTCGATCGCAGGTCCGTTCTCGGCGTGGATAGTCACGAGCCCGCCGACCTCACCGGCGCGGCGCATCGCCCTGAAGATGCTGGGGTCGTCGCTCATCAGGACGCCCGGGTACGCGGTGAAGAGCTTGAAGCTGGAGACGCCCTGCTCGACCATGCTCCCCATCTCCGGCAGCGTCTGCGCGTTGACGTCCGTCATGATCAGGTGGAACGCGTAGTCCACCGCGCAGTTACCGTCGGCCTTGCGATGCCACGTGTCGAGGCCCTGCTGCAGTGACTGGCCGCGCGCCTGGATCGCGAAGTCGATGAACGACGTCGTGCCGCCCATGGCCGCGCCGCGCGTGCCAGACTCGAAGTCGTCGGCCGTCGTCGTGCCACCGAAGGGCATGTCGAGGTGCGTGTGCACGTCAATGCCGCCGGGGATGACGTACGCGCCGGTCGCGTCGACGACCGAGTCGGCGAGCTCCACGCTCAGGTTCGAGCCGAGCATCGAGATGGTTTCGCCGTCGACGAGAACGTCGGAAGTGTAGGTGTCGGTGGCCGTCAGGACCTTTCCGCCGCGTATCAGGGTCTTCATCACCGCCTCCACCGCGCGGGCGCGCGGGCACGTCAGAGGCTGAAATAGGAGCACGGAGACGCGCAGGGAGCAAGGGCGCTTGCGGCTCCGCGCCGTGATTCACCCGCGATGACGCGTCGCGTCGCCCGGGCCGAGCGGGCTCGGGAGTGGTGACTTTCTTGATTCAGTGCGGTGCGATGCCTATGGTGATGTGGTGGCGGCGCCAATGGGTCAGCTCGAGGGGAGCCGGCTCCGATGGCGTTGCACAGAGAGGGGATCATGTTCGGTCACGTCAGAGGTCTGTGGGTTGCGGGCGCACTCCTTTGGGTGGTGACGGGCTGCGGGAGCGAGGAGACCGGCGTCGTCGCGACACTGGGCGGGACACCGGACGGCTTCGACGAGGAGGTCACTCTGGGGGACGCGGTCCTCGGCGCGGACGCGGCTGCGGGAGTGGACAGCGGAGGTGCAGGCGAAGACGCGACGGTCGACGCGGCAATCGCGCCTGACGGCAGCCTTGACACGGGACCGGACGCTGCCCCGGACGCAACACCGGATGCGGATCCGGACGCCGGCACGCCGGGCGACATCGGCGCGTCGGAGGACATCCCTATCGCGCAGGACGCGGCGCCGCCCGAAGCCGACGCGGAGATCGCGACGGACGACGGATTTCTCGACGCCGGCGCGACGGACGACGGCGGCGCGGGCGACGTCATTGCGCAGGGCGACGCGCCGATCGAGACAGGGGGCGCCGACGCGAACGGTCCGGACGGCGCTCCGCCCGCTGACGCGAGCCAAGACGCCGCTCCACCCGGACCGCCCGTATGTGCGCAGACCGGAGATTGCGGGGGCGGCGTGTGCAATCCAGCGACGCACCTCTGCGTTGCGTGCCTGGCCGCCGGTGACTGTGCCCCCGCAGAGCTCTGCCTGTCCAACGTGTGCGTCGCGTCCGCCGGATGCAAGTCGGACAAGGACTGCAAGGCCACGAACCAGGTGTGCGATCTCGCCGCTGGCGCGTGCGCCGACTGCAACGTCGATGCGGACTGCGGCTCGGGGCAGAAGTGCCTCGACAAGCTATGCGCCGCGACGCCACCGTGCCAGAGCAGCAAGGACTGCCCCAAGGTGTGCGACCTGTCGAAGGGCTGGTGCGTCGAGTGCGTTGCGAGCGCCGACTGCCCGGCAGGCTCGTTCTGCGCCGCGGCACAGACCTGTACGCCAGTGCTGTGCGCCGGCCCGGCGTGCCAGGGGAGCGTGGCCTTCGCATGCAAACCGGACGGCTCCGGCTACGAAGCGGGCGTGTCCTGTGACGACGCCGTGGCATGCACGGTCGATGGATGCGAGGTCGGCAAGGGCTGCACGCACGCGGCGACCGACGCCAAGTGCGACGACGCGAACCTCTGTACGCTCGACACCTGCGACGCGATGAAGGGTTGCGCGAGCACGCCGCTCGACGGCACGATCTGCGACGACGGCAACCTCTGCACGCAGGGCGATGCATGCAGCAAGGGGGTGTGCGCACCTGGCCAGGCAAAGGACTGCGAGGACGGGAACCCCTGCACGGTCGACGCCTGCGACCCGCTCAACGGCACGTGCGGTCACGCCGCGAAGCCCTGCGATGACGGCAACGGCTGCACCGTCGACACCTGTGATCCGAAGTCGGGCGCGTGCAGCTTCTCGTGGAAGCCCAGCTGCGCAGCGCAGCTGCCGCCCTGCTCGACCACCGTGGACTGCCTCAGCGGTGTCTGCAACGTGGCCGCGCACGCGTGCGTCCAGTGCCTCACGAGCGCGAGTTGTCCAAGCGGTCAGCTCTGCCAGATGCAGCACTGCGTCACCGCGCCGACTTGCACATCGGACACGCAATGCAAGCCGACCAAGCAGGTCTGCGACAAAGCCGCGGGACTCTGCGTGGATTGCAACGTAGACGCCGACTGCGCCGCCGGCAGCAAGTGCCTCGATCACGCGTGCGTCGCCGCACCGGCCTGCACGAGCAGCAAGCAGTGCCCGAAGGTCTGCGACGTGGCGAAGGGCTATTGTGTCGAGTGCGCGGTGAGCGCCGACTGTGCGACCGGCAGCTTCTGCACGAGCCTGGGCACATGTGCGCCCGTCGTTTGCGCGGGGACCGCGTGCGTCGGCGCGACCTCGTTCGCCTGCAAGTCCGATGGCAGCGGGTTCAAAGCGGCCTCGCCATGCAACGACGGAAACGGCTGCACCGACGACGGGTGCGTTGGCGGTCAGGGCTGCGTGTTCACTGCAAACGCGTCGGCTTGCGACGACGGCGACGTGTGCACGAAGGCCGACCTGTGCGACAAGGGGGCCTGCAAGGGCGGCAGCCCGGTCCCCTGCGACGACCAGAACGGCTGCACGACGGACAGCTGCGATAAGCTCAACGGCTGCGTGCATGCACCGAACACGATCGCCTGCGACGACGGCAACCCATGCACCGCCAACGACGCGTGCGCTGGGGGCCAGTGTGCCGGCGCTCCGAAGAGCTGCGACGACGGGAAGGTCTGTACCTCAGACGCCTGCAACCCCGCACAGGGCTGCGTCAGCACTTTGCTCACCGGTGCCTGCTCCGACGGCAGCGCCTGCACGACGGGCGAGACGTGCCAAAGCGGCGCCTGTATCGGAGGCATCGCGGTGAGCTGCGAGGACGCCAACCCTTGCACCGACGACAGCTGCGACCCCGCCTCGGGCTGCAAGCACCTGCCAAACACGCTGATCTGCGACGACAAAAGCGCGTGCACGGTGGGCGACACCTGCGCCAACGCCGCGTGCGTGGGCACGCCCATCGGGTGCGACGACGGGAACTCCTGCACGACCGACTCCTGCGACCCAGCGACGGGATGCAAGCATGCGCCCAACTCGCTGCCCTGCAAGGTCGGAGGAGCGTGCGGCACCTGCTCGGCGAGCGCGTGCGTCGCGGCCGGTCCACCGACGTGGGAGGTGATTCTCGGTGGCGCGCAGGACGATCGCTTCCGCGCTGCGGCCATCGTTGGCGATTCGACCTACGTCGGCGGCCTGACGCACTCCGAGACTGCTGGCGGCAGCGACGGGTGGGTGGCTCGACTCGACGTGGAAGGCAAGGCGGTGTGGTCGAACAAGCTCGGCGCGAAGAATGATGACGCCTTCCTCGCGCTGAGCGCCACGGTGGAGGGCGTCGATGTCGCCGGCTACACGAACACGTCGCCTGGCGTCCCGGACTCCGCCGCCGACGGCGTCTGGTTCGCCCGCTTCGATGCTGCTGGGAACCTCCTTTGGGACAAGAACTACCTGTCGGGAGGGCGCGCCCTGTCGCTCGTGGCGGCGACCGGCGGTGGCTTCGTCCTCGGCGGTTACACGAAGTCCGGGAACCTGCAGCAGGCCCTCCTGTTACGGATCGACTCGAATGGGAACCAGGTGGGCGCGAATTTCATCCAGGGCTGCACCGAGGCGTCGAGCTTGCGAGCGCTCTCCAACGGCGGCTATGCGTTCGCTGGCGCGACGTCCGGAACGAACTCTTTCACGCTCGTCACGGTGGACGCGAACCTCATGCAGACGGGGCTCAAGACCTTCTCGACGAACAACGTTGCCTGGGCTCTGACCAACACGGCGGACGGCAACCTCGCACTCGCCGGCTTGTACCGCGTGACCAGCAATCCGCCCGCATGGGACGGCCAAGTCCTCAAGACGGCGTTGAACGGCACGGCCGTGTGGAACTCGGTGCTCTTCTCGAATTCGAACGCCGGGTTCCATTCGATCGCGCTCCTCGCGGACGGCGGCTTCATGGTCGCCGGCCATCGCGACGGGGACGGCGTGAACGGCTGGGTCGCGCGCCTGGACGCGTCGGGCAACAAGGTCTGGGACAAGTCCTTCGGCGAGGTCGGCAAGTTCGATGACTTCTTCGCGATCGCGACGACCACCACGGGGTGGGTGGCGGCGGGCTCGACCTCGTCCAACAACGCCGCCAAGGCAGACGGCTGGGTCGTGCGAGGGGACCTCGCGGGCAACGTCACCTGCACGTGTGAGACGCTCGCGAAGCCAACATGCGACGATGCGAACCCATGCACCGCAGATCTCTGCAGCGACACCGACGGCACGTGCTCGCACACCAAGCTGCAGGCCAGCTCGCCTTGCGGCCCGTCGGCCGTGTGCAACCTCGCTGGAGCCTGCATCGCGACCGGTTGCGGCAACGGCATCTGCGATCCCGGCGAGAAGGACTGCAAGGAGGACTGCGCGGGTCAGGACGGCTGCACGCCCACCAAATCGGACGACGCCTGCGACGGCTGTTCCTGCGAGAAGTGCGTGTGCGAGCTGGGCGTGCCCGGCGTGTTCCAGGCAGATCCCTACTGCTGCAACAACTCCTGGGACGCCAAGTGCGCCCTCGAGTGTCGTGCCTGCGGCAAGTGCAACTGACGCGCGATCAGCGCACGAAGAACGCGTGGCCGAAGAATGCATTGAAGTTGTTCTGCTGGCTCCAGCCGCTGGGATCGCAGCCGTCTCCGTAGCCCCAGTAGTGGCGGCCCATCTGATGGCCGTGGCCGTTATAGCAGGCCGCGCCGAGGCCGCCCCCCGTGTAGTCGCTGGCGGAGTTGTCGCGGCCCCAGCCCGCGAGCGCGACGCACCAACCTTTGCTCAACCCGTTGAAGAGCGTCGCCTGCGTGTCGCTGTCGCTGTTGATGTTGAAGCCGTAGAACTGAGGTCCGGTCCCGTCCGGACCGTTGCCCTGCCCGCAGCCCGGCCGCCAGTCCAGGGTCTTGTGCGTCCCGAGCAGCAGCGTGGTCGTCTTGTACTGCACGTTCGTGTTGAACACTGCGTAGAGGCTCGTGTAGGTCTGCCCCATGCGCCACGCGAGCTTCCTCGTCTTGTCGTTGAGGCCCATGAGCATGAAGTCGCGGAACGGCACGGCCTCGTACGCGGGTCCCAGGGCCGCCTCGACGTCGAGGTTCGTGACGTTGCCGAGGTAGCCCTTGTTCTTCCAGCGCGCGACGTCCGCACCGTCCAGCACGCCGCTGTCCGCGTTGAAATTCTGGCCCGGGACCTTGCCGACGAGCGTCCAGCCGCCGCCGTCCGTGGTCATGTCGCAGTAGACCTGGAAGGGCTGTAGCGAGCCTCCGCTACCGTCCGGATCCAGCCAGTAGACGCCATCCTTGACTCCGGGCACCTTCTTGATGATCTCTGCGCAGCTCACGGCCGGGTACTTCTGCGTGCCCACCGGTCCGATCGCGAGGAGGTAGAACGCCTCGCCGTTGCATATGTTGAGCGTGAGGTCGGACTTGTTCAGCCACGCTTGGCCGATCGTCGTCTCGCCGCATGTGAACGGCGCGCTGGCCGCGACCGGGAATCCGAAGCCGCCGAGCTTCGCTGCCGTCACGCTCCCGTCGGCGAGCTTGGCTGCCGTGACCGCCCCGTCTGCGATCTTGGTCGTCGTCACGCCGAGGTCGGCCAGATCGCCTGTCCCGACGCAGCCCGTGCACTGCACGTCCAGCGCGTTCGTCGCCGCGCCCCCCTTCTGCGGAGAGGCGGCGTAGAGGAAGTCCACCTTGTCGCCGGTCACCGCCCCTGCGCCGATCGCGGCGCTCTTGACAGCGCCGTCCGCGATCGCGTTGCTGTCGACGGCACCCTTCGCGAGCTTGTCGCCGGTCACCGCCTGCCCTCCGAGCGTGCCGGTCGTCACGGCCCCGGCCGCGAGCTTGTCGGTCGTGACGGCCCCGGCCGCGAGCTTGTCCGAGGTGACGGCCTGGTCTTCGAGCTTGTCGGTCGTCACGGCCTTGTCGGACAGGTGGCCGGTGCTGATGGACGCCGAAACGATCTCGCCCGCTTCGACGCAAGCCGAGCATTCGAGTCCGATCGCGGAGGTCGCGGCGCCACCCTTCGACGAGGATCCCGCGTACGTGAAGCCGGCCTTTTCGGCCGTGACCGCGCCGGGCTGCAACCCGTCGGGCCCGATCGGCGCCGTCAGCGCGTCGGCCTTCTGCGCGTGGAGCGTCTCGGAGGCCGAGATCGCGTAGGCCACGCTGACGATGCGGGTCCGCGGCAACTCGGCCTCGCCATCGACGGAGACACCGACCCACAGCTCGGCCTGGTCCGTGAAGTAGCTCTGAAGCAGCGGGTTCTTGCTGCTCGTGCCGAGGGTGAGCGCGAAGAGGCTCGACTTGACCTGAACGCCGATGAAGGCCTCCGTCCAGAGCGAGTCTTTCGCATCGACCGCGGCGTACAGCGAAACTGCGACCCCGTACTTGCCGTCCGACACCGGCGCGTCGGAGCCAGAGAGCAGGCGGCCTTGCACGGACACGAGCAGCGGCGCGGCCAGCGCGGTGGCAGGAACGAGGGCGAGCAGCGGCAGCAGCAGCGAGGCCTTGAGCGTGCGAGTGGACATTGGACCTCCGAAGGCACGTTGAGTCGAGCCGGCAAGCGCGCAGTCAACACCGGGCGCGCACGCTGTGCAAGGGGACTCTGCGGCTTGCGATCCGGGCACCCGCCGCTATGCTCGGGTCTTGCACGCGAGAGATCTCCAACCATGGCCATCCGCACCATCGACTGCCACTACCTCGACGCGCCGGAGGTCGCCGCCGCGTACCTGCTGCACGACGGGCACGAGGCTGCGTTCGTCGACAACAACACGGCGCGCGCCCTGCCGCACCTCCTCGGCGCGCTCGAAGGAGAGGGCCTGCTCCCCCAGGACGTCGCGCACCTCATCGTCACACACGTGCACCTCGACCACGCGGGCGGCACGTGGGCGCTCGCCGCAGCCTGTCCGAACGCAGTCGTGCTGTGCCATCCGCGGGCCGCCCGCCACCTGGTAGACCCCGCGAAGCTCGTCGCCAGCGCGCGCACGGTCTACGGCGACGATGCCTTCGAGCACCTGTACGGCCAGATCGATCCCATCGACCCCTCTCGCGTGCGCACGGTCGATGACGGCGAAGTTACGATGCTGGGCACGCGTGGCCTCCGTTTTCTCCACACCCGAGGCCACGCGAACCACCACCTCTGCGTCTTTGACGAACGAGAAGGCGCCGTCCTGACCGGCGACGCCTTCGGTCTCGCGTACCCCGCGCTGCAGCGGGCCGGCCTGTACGTCTTCCCCTCCACGAGCCCCACCGACTTCGATGCAAACGAAGCATGCCGCAGCGTCTGGCGAATCTTGGACACGGGGGCGCGTACCGTCCATCTCGCGCACTTCGGCGTCCTGGACGACCTCGAGCGGGCCGCATCCCAGCTCACCGCTCAGATCGAGGAATCCGAAGCCATCGTCGCTGCGGCCGCCGCCTCCAGCGCGCCCGACGCCGAGCTCTCGGCGTGGTGTCGCGCACGCGTCGATGACCTGTTCCGCGACGCCCTCGCCCGCGTCGGCCTCGATCCAGCTCCGCACGAGTGGGCCTTTCTGGCGCTCGATCGCGAGCTCAACGGCGATGGCCTCGCGCACGTCGCGCGGAAGCGTCGCTCGCCAGGCTGACCTTCACCGCGTGGCACCCTGCGCCTTGAGCCTGGGCGTGGGCACGGCGTACACGTCATCGAAGAGCGTCGCGTCGTCCGGCGGCGGGATCGGCTCGATCTCGGCCAACGCGGCGCGCACCTCGGCGTCCGCATCTGAGCGCAGCGAGGCATCTTCCGCGTCCGTCATGGCTTCGACGGCGAGCAGCCAAGCCCGCAGCCGCGCGATCGGATCCTGCCTTGCCCACTCGGACGTCACGGATTCATCGCGGTAGCGGGAGGGGTCGTCGCTCGTCGTGTGGGCGCCCACGCGGTAGGTCAGGGCCTCCACGAGCGCAGGACCATCGCCTTGCCTGGCCCTGTGGGCCGCCTCGCGCATCACGCGGAAGACCGCGAGCGCGTCGTTGCCATCGACCCGCACCCCCGAGACGCCATATCCAGCGGCCTTGCTCGCGAACGACGGCGCGGCGGTCTGGCGTTCGGCAGGGACCGAGATTGCCCACTGGTTGTTCTGGCACAGCAGCACGAGCGGCAGGCCCGATCCACGCGGCCGCATCACGCCCGCGAAGTTCATCGCCACATGGAAGTCGCCCTCGCTCGTCGCGCCGTCGCCCATCGCGCCGAGGCAGATGGGGCGTGCAGGCCCCGGCCCCTCCAGCAGGGCCATCGCGTAGGCTGCGCCGATCGCTTGCGGCAGTTGCGTCGCGATCACCGACGAGAGCGTGACGAAGTTGACCTCGCGCGCGCCGTAGTGACACGGCATCTGGCGCCCCTTGAGCGTGTCCCGCCGGTTCCCGAAACACTGGGCCAGGTAGGCCGCGAGCGGCCAGCCCCGATGCAAGGCGATGCCACTCTCCCGAAGCGCCGGCATCACCCAGTCTCGCCCCTCCAGCGCGTGAGCCGTGCCGACGACCGCGGCCTCCTGGCCACTCGCAGGGCCATAGAAGCCGATCCGTCCTTGCCGTTGCAGCCCGATCATGCGCTCATCGATCGCGCGGACGCGGACCATCGTCCGGTACATGGCCAGACCGTCCGACTGTGACACGCCCGGCTCGGCGGTGCTCCGTCCATCGGGCCCGAGCACGCGGTAGCAGGGGATCGCCTCCGCCGCGTCGCTCGGATCGAAAGAGGGGAAGACAGACGTGTAGGTTGGCGCGCGCTGCATGGTCCGGCAGTGTGTCCGAGCGTGCCGCGGCGGGCAAGTCGTTTCAGGGGTCTGGGCACCCCACCTCGACTTATCCACAGGCTGGGATCCCGGAAATCCGCTTGACCCCCCCAGGACCGGCGCGTACAACGGGTGCCGGTAGTCGGTTCGTGGGCTCGATTCTTCGGAGCCGGGCCACCTGCCGGCGGGCGAGCCGGAGGTTGTTTTCGTTGCGCCGAAGCGCCACGCGCGCTCCGGGCAACAGCAGGTTTTCCAGCGCACGTGACCGAGGCGAGTGTCCGCGGTTCTGTGCTGGACAAGCGAGAACCCTGACGGGGTCACTCGAGGGCATCATGCCGAATCGTCGTAAGTTCGACCACATCGGTAACTTCAACTTCAAGGTCGAGATCGAAGGCGTCACCACGGGCGCGTTCCGCAACGTCGAGGGCCTGGACAGCGAGACGGAAGTCGTCGAGTACCAGGATGGCGACGACATCATCCTCCGCAAGCGTCCCGGCCGCACGAAGTACAGCAACATCGTCCTGAAGCGCGGCTACGTGAACACGGACGAGCTGTGGCAGTGGCGCAAGAAGGTCATCGAGGGCAAGGTCGAGCGCAAGTCGGGCTCGATCATCCTGTGCGCGGACGACAACTCCGAAGTCATGCGCTACAACTTCTTCGAGGCGTGGCCGTCCAAGTGGAAGGGCTTCACCCTCGACGGCAAGGGCACCGACGTCAACGTCGAGGAGCTCGAGCTGGTGGCCGAGAAGATCGAGCGCGGCTAAGCCAACGCCCTGAGCGCGGCTGCCGAAGCCAGGTCAAGCAACGCGGGCGCCAGGAGGGGGAGACCTCTGCTGGCGCCCGCGGTGCGTTTTGGCGCTGTTTGGATTTGACTCGGGCTGGACGATCCGGCATGGCTTGTGGCGTCCCTGTGGACGGAGGACGGAGAACGTGGATCGCAGATCGTCGCGGAGGATCGTCGGTTGCGCGTTGCTCTGGGCGTCCGTCGCGACGGGGCCGCTCGCGCTCGCGGCCGATCCGCCGCCGATCCCGACGCTGCCGCCACCTCCCGCGCAGGCCGAGCAGCCACCCGTGATCGGTCGTCCCCGGCTGGTCGTGCCGGCGGAGGTTCCCGCCGCCTGGAACACCACGTCGCTCGAGAGCGCGCTCGTCGAGGCAAAACGGACCCGGCGTCCGGCGATGCTCGTGGTCTCCGCGGTCTGGTGCGGGCCCTGCAAGCGGCTCGAGCAGAACGTCTTTCCGCGGTCCGACTTCCTGGACGTCGCTCGGCGCTTCGTGCTCGTGAAGCTCGATGGCGACAAGGATGACGGCGCGCGCGTTCGCCAAAGCCATGGGATTCAAGGGTATCCGACGATCGTGTTCTTCGCGGCCGACGGGCGGGAGATCGACCGATGGATGGGCTACCGCGAGCCGGACCAGTTCGTCGCGTCGATGAAGCAGATCGCCGACAACCCGGATCCGGCATCCTATGCGGCTCAGCGCGCGCGCGCTAATCCGCAGGCGGCGTTGGGTGAGCTGCAGCGGGCGTGTCGGGCCGCCGCGCGCGGGGAGGTGGAGGGGCGCGAGCTGCTAGAGCGGCTCGTCAAGATGGGGGCCGATCTGCACCCTGACGTCGCTGCCCGGGCCGCGTGGGCGCTCGCGGCGTGGGTCCTGCTCCCGCGTCGGGAGGACGCGGAGGCGGAGCGCCTGCTGCGGGATCTCGTCGCGAAGTACCCGGGTACGCGTGCGGCGCGGGACGCGGCCTATCCCCTCGCCGAGCTGCTCGCGCGAAACGGGCGTGCGAAGGAGGGCGTCGCGTTGCTCGAGGCGTGGACGCGCAAGGCGTCAGGTGATCCCGGAGCCTACGTGCGCTTCGCCCTCTTCGCGCTGGAGCACGACGGTCCCTTCGCGGTCGCTGCCGACCGGTTGACGACGGCCCTGTCGCTGTGGCCCGAGGATGCCTACCTGCTCACGCTCCGGGCGCAGCTGCGCGCGAGACAGGGCGCGTTCGAGGCCGCGCTTTTGGATGCGCGCGCGGCCGCCGCGCGGCCCTCCGCGACCGAGTGGGTTCGCAAGGCGCTGCGGCAGATCGAGGCCGCCGCCGGCAAGGCCGGTCGTTGACGCCCACGGGCGTCACGCGACGCCGCATGCAGCGGTCCCGAGCTCCGTCGCGCGCAGCTCCCTCAGGTACCTGAAGAAGGTGGTCTTGGGCAGACCGCTCCTCCGCCAGGCCTCCGCCGTGCCGCTTGAGCGGTCGAGCAGCTCGCGCAGCCACCGTCCTCGCGCGATCGACTCCGAGGGGCGATCCACACGGACCGCCCGGGTCGCGAAGAGGGGCGGCGCCAGGGCCAGGCGGACAGCGTCTTCGTCGATGTCAGGTCCGGTGCCGGCCAGGTCCGCTCGTTGGAGCGTGTTGCGCAGCTCGCGCAGGTTGCCTGGCCAGGGATGCAGCGCCAACAGGGCGCGCGCGCCTCGGGTGACGTGGCGAGGCGGGTCCAAGTTCGCGGCGATCTCCTCCGCGAGCACAGCAGCATCCGCCCGCTGCGCGAGCGAGGGCAGAAGGACGGGCAGCACCGAGAGCCGATGGAAGAGATCCGCTCGGAAGCGGCCCGCGGCCACCTCTTGCGGGAGATCGCGGTTGGTGGCGGCGACGACCCGCACGTCGACACGTCGCGACCGGCCTCCCACGGCCTGTATCTCGCCGCTCTCGAGGGCGCGCAGCAAGATGCCCTGCACCGCGAGGGGCAGCTCCCCGACCTCATCGAGGAAGAGCGTGCCGCCGTGGGCCCGCTCGAACGCGCCCACGCGGTCCTTGTCCGCTCCGGTATAGGCCCCGCGCTGCGCGCCGAAGAGCTCGGACTCCGCGACGCTGACGGGCAGTGCGGCGCAGTTGATCGGAACGAATGGACAGGCGCGGCGCGCGGAGAGGGCGTGCAGGGCGCTCGCGGCGCGCTCCTTGCCGGTGCCAGTCTCTCCGAGCAGCAGCACGGGGTGCGAGGCCCGCGCGCTGTGAGCGATTCGCGCGAAGGTCGCGTGCGCGAGGCTGGAGGCGCCCGAGAGCGACGCCATGCGCACGAGGCGGCCTGACCGGAGGTGCAGCGCGCGAGCGAGGACGAAGCGTGTTCGGCCCAACTCCACCACGTCACCCTCCCGCGCGGGATGGGGCCGCTCCCCCACCGGGACGCCGTCGACGCGCGTGCCGTTGGTGCTGTGGCAGTCGCGCAGCCAAGCCTCGCCGTTGCGGCCAAGCGTGAAGATGGCGTGGCGTCTGGAGACCGACCTGTCGGCCACCTCGATGTGGCTGCCTTCGGCCGAGCCGATCTCCGCCCCGTCCGTCAGCGTGACGAGCCGGGTTCGACCGTCGTCCAACTCGAAGATCGCGACCCAGTCCCAATCCCAGTCCCGGCCGCTCCGGTCGCCGCGCGCTTCGTCCGCCCGCAGGGGCTCGGTCCCGTTGACGCCCTCCATCCCGTCCATCCCGACCATTGGCGCCTCCTCGCGCTTCGTTCAATAGGGTTATCGGCGGGATCGCGAAAACGTCACCCGAAAAAACGCTGCGGACCGCGCTTTTTTTGACGCGCCTCTGGTCGCTGCTACCGTGACCGAGGGACGCCCCCGCCGCGTCGCCCACCGAACCCTGGGAGCATCGCCATGTCGCCCCACGTCCTTCGCCTCTGCCTGATGGTGTTCATCGCGCTCGGTGCGCTCGCGTCCCGCGACGTGCACGCCTACACGTTCCAAGGGGGCGAGCCGCTCTCGCCTGGTAACAAGGGGCTGCGGATCGCCGTGGGCTTCCCGGAGGTGGAGGCGGCCTGGGTCATGGGGCAGACGTCGCAGTTCGACATGGCGCCCAAGGTCGGCTTCTTCTACGGCTACGGCCTGTCCACGGGCCGCGCCGGCATGAAGGCTGGGTGCGACTTCCGATACCGGCTCATGAAGCGCGACCACTTCAACCTCTCGTTCTTCGCCGATCCGACGCTGATGTTCGGCTCGAAGGACACGTTCATCCTGTCGAGCGGGCTGCCTGGCGTGCGCGCGGACTACGAGGTCGCGCCCGGCACGCGCATCATCGGAGGCCTGCAACTGCCCATCCAGTTCGTGCACACCGACGCCTTCCAGATCTACATCCCGGTGCTGCTCGACGCGGGAATGGAGGCCAAGATGAACGATCAGCTCTCATTGTTCGTGGACGTTGTGTTCGGGCCGACCATGAACACCAAGGGCAGCGACACGTTCCTGAACCTTCGCGCGATGGTCGGGCTCGGTTGGAAGATCTAGGGACTGCGCGCGATCACCCCTGGGCGCACGCCTCCGGTTTCGTTTCGGCGGCGCGATCCGCATAATCTGCGCGGCCGTGCCCTGCGGCGTCGGCGGAGCGTCGAGATGATCCAGATGACCTGCGGCCCCCGCGTGCGTGCGCTCCTCGCCCTTCAACTGCTTGGGCTCGTCACCTCGTGCAGCGAGACCCGCACGATGCCCGCACCGGACGCGACGAGCGCCGATGTGGCTGACAACAAGGGCGTCGAGGTCAAGGCAGACGCGCTGGTGACGGCCGACACGGAGTCGCAGGACGCGGCGACGTCCGACGTCACGGACGCCCTGGACGCGGCGTCGCCAACGGATGTGGACGGCACCGGCGCGAGCGTTCCCGATTCGAACGGCCCCGATGGTGACGCGCCCGACACGTCCGCGCCGGACGACGTGCCGCAGGTTCTCGACACGCCCGACACGGCTGCCCCAGGCGACACAACGGTCACGCCCGACACGACGGGGCCGAAGGGCTGCCCGCCGACACATTTCGCCTATGCCGCGCCGGCCGGGACGCAGACGGTCGTGCTCGCGGGCTCGTTCAACAGCTGGTCGGCGACCGCGCTGCCGGAGTGGACCCTGAGCGACACCGACGGCGACGGGACGTTCACGCTCGACGTGCCGCTCGAGACAGGGACCTACACGTACAAGTTCGTGGTCGACGGCAATTGGATCACCGATCCGGCCAACCCGAACACGCAACCCGACGGCTTCGGCGGTTCGAACAGCGTCGTCGACGTGGTGTGCCCCGCCTACGTGGCGTACACGCTCGTGTCCCACGCGACCGACGAGGCGGCCAAGACGTTCCTGGCGACGGTGAAGTCCGGCGATGGGGCGACGCTCGATCCGACGGTGATCGGCGTCACGATCGACTGGAAGCCGGTGCCGGCCGGTGCGGTCACCCAAGGATCGGACGCGCAAACGATCTCGCTCGCGCTCGCGTCGCTCGAACCAGGCATCCACGACGTGCGCGTGGGATCGGGCGCAGACATGCTGCTGCTCAAGGCCTACGTCGGGGTACCGAAGGACTGGCGCGACGATCTGCTCTACTTCGTGATGACCGATCGCTTCGCAAATGGTGACAAGGGCAATGACGCGCCAATCGCCGGCGTGGACACGCACACGAACTACTCCGGCGGCGACTTCGCGGGCGTAACGAAGAAGCTCGAAGAAGGCTACTTCGATGCGCTCGGTGTGCGGGCCCTGTGGCTGAGTTGGCCCGTCGACGGGCCCGACGGGGCCGAGGCAGGCGGCGCGCCGTGGCAGGGGGGGTGCGGTCTGAGCCCGAAGACCGTGCAGACGCAGCCGATGAAGTACACCGGCTACCACGGTTACTGGCCGTCGAACCTGTACGAGACGGACAAGCACTTCGGCTCGATGGACGAGCTGCGCACGCTGGTGACGACCGCGCACGCACACGGGATCCGGGTCCTGCTCGATTTCACGGCGAACCATGTGCACGCCTCATCGCCCTTCTTCGCGGACAACAAGGACAAGGGCTTCTTCCACTTCCCCGCCGAGATCTGCGAGGAGATCGGCTGGGACACGAAGCCCGTCTCGTGCTGGTTCACGAGCTACCTGCCGGACCTGAACTATGCCAATCCGGCGGCGGTCAAGGCCGTGCTCGACTACGCGATGTACTGGGCGAAGGAGTCGGGCTGCGACGGCTTCCGGCTCGACGCGGTCAAGCACATCGAGATGAACTTCGTTACGGCGCTGCGCGCGCGCGTGAAGGCAGAGCTCGAGCTCACGGGCATCGACTTCTACATCGTGGGAGAGACGTTCACGGGCGACGCCGGGCTCATCAAGAGCTTCGTCGGTCCTGACAAGATCCACGGCCAGTTCGACTTCCCGGCGAACATCAACATTCTCAAGGGTTTCGCGACGAACGAGGTGGGCCTCGACGCGATGGATCAAGCAGTCCGCGCAGTCAAGGCGATCTACGGCGAAGGCGCGGTCATGAGCAACTTCATCGGCAACCACGACATCGCGCGCTTCGTCTCGCTCGCGTCGGGCCAGCTCGCTTGCGGGATCTGGGACGGCGTGAGCCACCAGGCGCAGGGCTGGATGAACCCGCCGTCGCAGCCAGGAACGGACATCGGCTACAAGAAGCTCGCGCTCGCGTTCGCGTATGCCATGACGACGCCGGGCGTGCCGCTCCTCTACTATGGCGACGAGTTCGGCATGCCGGGCGCCGGCGATCCCGACAACCGCCGCATGATGCGCTTCGACGCCGATCTGAATGCGAACGAGAAGGCCACGCTCGCGAGCATTCAGGCCCTTGGCAAGCTGCGTGCGGCGCATCCGGCGCTGTCGCGCGGCACATGGACGAAGCCGCTGTGGTCCGAGCCGGAATTCCTCGCGTTCGGCCGTTCGCTCGACAAGGACAAGGTGGTCGTGCTCATCAACCGGAGCGGCAGCGCGAGGGAGGGAACACTCGACGCGGGCGAGCTGGGCTTCGACGAG
>Ga0172370_10004446_pt1 | contig 18766 bp, 19 predicted proteins | sample LakKiv5m_FD_114538 | JGI IMG/M metagenome (GOLD analysis project Ga0172370, IMG submission 114538) | Freshwater microbial communities from Kabuno Bay, South-Kivu, Congo - kab_022012_11.5m | ecosystem: Environmental > Aquatic > Freshwater > Lake | place: Democratic Republic of the Congo...
CCGATAAAGGCCTTCGCGTCACCATCTACGCCAGCGAGGAAAAGCTCGGTTATCGGCTCCGGCAAGCCCAAGTCCAGAAAATACCCGTCACCCTCGTCGTCGGCGATGCCGAAAAGGACGAGCATACCGTCGTCGCGCGCCGCTACGGATCCGAGGGACAATACAAACTCGGCCTTGACGAGTTGGTGAAAAAACTGATCGAAGAAATCCAATCGAAAAGCCGGGAACCAATTGCGTTAAATTGATTGACACGCGCGGGCAATCTTGCTATCATAAGCAGGCAATAAAATAGAAAGCAGAGGCGCCCGCTTCTCACCTGATTCGGTTTCCGGATGGGTCAACGCTAACACATTAGTCACAACGGGCGCATCCAGCGTCCGTTTTTTATTAGCAAGGAGGAGATCTTTATAGCTTATAATCTACCCGTGCGACCCGACCGGAAAAACACCGACCTTGTCAATGAATTGATTCGGTTCCCGAAGATGCTGGTGATTGGACCTGACGGCCAACCATTAGGCATCCTGACGCGTGATGCGGCGTTGCAAGCCGCCGAAAAGTTAGGACTTGACCTTCTGTGCGTGGCGCCCCAGGCGACACCACCCGTCTGCAAGATCATCAACTACGGCAAACATCGCTTCGATCAGCAGAAAAAGCAACGCGAAGCCAAAAAGAACCAGCACATCATCGACCTCAAAGAAGTGCAGCTGACGCCGCAAATCGGCGAGCATGACTTGATGGTCAAGGTCAAAAACGCCCACCGCTTCCTCGAGGAAGGCAACAAAGTCAAAATCGCCTTGCGCTTCCGCGGCCGCCAAATGGCCCACCAGGAACTGGGCGTCGCCTTGACGGAGAAGTTCGTCCAAATGGTCGAGGATGTCGGCGTCGTCGAGAAGAAACCGGCGCTTGAAGGCCGCCTTCTGATCACCATATTAGCTAGCAAGGTCAAGAAATAGAGGAAACACCTATGCCCAAAATGAAGAGCAAACGCGCTTTAATGAAGCGCATCAAGATCACCAAAAGCGGAAAACTGATCCGCAAATCGGCTTATACCGGCCACTTGGCCCCCAATAAGACCACGAAACAGAAACGGCATCTGCGCAAGGCGCGTCAAGTCGACGCCACCGACGTGAAGCGCATCCGCATTCTGATTTCGTAATAGGAGGAACGAGCAATGGCACGTGTAAAAGGTGGTTACGTCACCCGGCAAAGACGCAAGAAGACATTAAAGTTAGCCAGTGGTTACTTCGGCAGCAAGCATTTGCTGTTCAAGACGGCGAAGGAACAGGTGATGCACTCGTTCCAATACGCCTACAACGACCGCCGTCAAGTCAAATCCGATTTCCGCAAACTATGGATCAAGCGCATCAACGCCGCTTGCCATATGTGCGACATCAGCTACAGCCAAATGATGTTTGGTCTGCGCAAAGCCAACATCACCGTCAATCGCAAGATGCTATCGGAATTGGCGATCAATGACTTCCCAAGCTTCCAAAAGCTTGTTGTGGACGTCAAAAAGCAATTAGTAATATAAAAAACGGCCTAGCCGTTTTTTTCTTCGATCAGCGCTAACGCTTGGCCGATCAGCTCCCCGATTGTCGGGTGCGGGAAGACCAGGCGTTTTAGTTTGGCGATCGGAATCCGTTCTTGGATTGCCAACGTCAGCACGTTGATGATGTCGCCGGCTTCCTGCCCGATGATGGCCGCTCCCAAGAGAAATTGTCCGCCGTCATCGACGATCAATTTGACGAATCCTTCATCGGCGTCGGTGACAAAAGCCTTGCTATTGGCGCGATAAGGAAGCTTGTAGGTTTTATATGACAGCGGCTTGGCTTTCGCCTCTTGTTCGCTTAAGCCGACGATGGCCACTTCGGGCGTCGTATAAATTACGCTTGGAATCAGCGATGGCTCTTCGTGCGGGTCGAACAGCCTCCTGGCGTCAGCGCCGGCTTTGTGGGCCAATAACGGCGCTCCCAAGGCATCACCGATTTTACTGACTCCATTAGGCGTCGCTAGGCGTGACGGCCGCCTTCCGACGGCAATAAACACGGCGTCATAATCGGCTTTCGCCGTCTTGGTGAGGACGGAAATCCTGCCGGCGTTAGGCTCAAACGCGGCGATGGCCTCGTTGGTTTTTACACTGACTGGCTTCCCGCGCAGAGTTCCCAATAACCGGCGGCGCACGTCTTCGTCTAGCGCGGTCAACACCTGCGGTTGCGCTTCGTAAATGGTTACCGTCGAACCGAGCCGATAAAATATTTCCGCCCATTCAAAGCCAATGTAACCGCCGCCGACGATGGCCAACTGGGATGGGACCTCGCTCATTTCGTAAACGGTGTGGGAATCGTAAATGCGGTCAAGTCCGCTTCCGGGAATCGGAAGTTTGATCGGCTCCGATCCTCCGGCGTATATGATGCGTTCCGCCATCAGCATGACGCCATCGACGGTGACCGTGTGTTCGTCGACGATTTTGGCTTCGCCTTCGAACAAAGTGACGCCGGCGCGGGCTAAATTGTCTTTCAAAGAAGCGGAAATGGCGGTGACTTTTTCGAATACGCGCGCAAATAAACCCCGCAAATCCCCATCATATCCCGTTTTGGTGAGATGGAGAAGCGTCTTCGTCGGGATGCAGCCTTCATATAGGCACGTGCCGCCCCATTTGTCTTTTTCGATCAAGGCGACCGCGTGGTGGTTTTTTGAGGCAAGCAGCGCAGCTTCGGCCCCGGCCGGACCGGCGCCGATGATCACGAAATTATACTTGCTTGGCATAATCGCGATAATTGACGATTGGTTTACGGGCGGCGGCCACTTCGTCAAGGCGGCCGACAGGAGTGAAATGCGGCGCCAGTTTGACGCAGTCGGGCTCGCTGATGGCCTCTTTGGCGATCTTGGCCATGATAGCGATGAATTGGTCGAGCGTTTCTTTGCTTTCGTCTTCGGTCGGTTCGACCATGATCGACTGCTCGAACAACAGCGGGAAGTAGATGGTCGGTGCGTGGATGTTATGGTCAAGGAGCCGTTTGGCGATATCGAGCGTTCGGACTCCCGTCGATTTGTCGATCAAGCCGTTGAAAACGAATTCGTGCATGAAGTGGCCGTCGATCGGAAGGAGATAAAAGGCGCGGAGTTTCTCTTTGACGTAATTGGCGTTTAAAACGGCGTAGGGTCCGACTTTGCGTAGGGCCTGGCCCATCGTCCGGATGTAGGCGTAGGCCCGTACGACGATGAGGAAATTGCCGAAGAAGCCGCCGATGCGGCCGATCGCCTGTTTGTTTTCGACGATTTTATAGTGACCGTTTTCGTTGACGACGCGCGGGTTCGGAAGCAGGTCGGCCAAGTGGGCGGCCACGCTGACGGGACCGCTGCCGGGACCGCCGCCGCCATGCGGTGTCGAAAAGGTCTTGTGAAGATTCATATGCATGATGTCGAAGCCCATGTCGCCAGGACGGGCGATGCCTAGCAGGGCGTTAAGATTGGCACCGTCGTAATACAAAAGTCCGCCGGACTGGTGCACGAGGCGACTGATTTCGCAGATGTCTTCTTCAAACAGCCCAAGCGTGTTCGGGTTGGTCAGCATGATGCCGGCCACTTCCGGCGACAAATTTTCTTGTAGCGAGGCCAAATCGACGAGTCCGTTCGGTCCCGATTTAATCGTGATGCATTCATAGCCGAGCATGGCCGCCGAAGCCGGGTTGGTGCCGTGGGCGCTGTCGGGAATGATTATTTTAGTCCGTTTGGCATCGCCGCGTCGTTCGTGGTAGGCTTTCATAATCATCAAACCGGTCAACTCGCCATGGGCTCCGGCAAACGGGGCCAGGCTTGTCGCGGCCATCCCCGAAATATGGGAGAGCATCGTGGCGGTTTCATCATAAAGCTTAAGTAACGGTTGAAGGCTGGCCTCCGGTTGCTCCGGGTGGATATTGCGGAAAACCGGCAAAGAGGCCACTTCGTCGTTGATCTTCGGATTATATTTCATCGTGCACGAGCCAAGCGGATAGAACCCGGTTTCGACGCCGAAGTTCAAGCGGCTGACGTTGGTGTAATGGCGCACGATGTCCAGTTCGGCCACTTCGGGCAGCGCCGGCTCTTCGTTTCTTAATAAGCTTTGGTCGAATAGTGAAGATAAATCAGCCGAGGGGATGTTTTGCTCCGGAAGGACATAGCCGACACGACCCGGTTTCGATAACTCGAAAATAAGCTTATCGTATTTCATGGTCGGCCTCCGTGACCTTGGCGACGAATAAATCAATATCGTCTTTGGTCATCTTTTCGCTGGCGTAGAACACGCCTTGATGGTCGGTGAGCGGATGCGGTCCCAGATATCCCTGTGCTAACAGAAGTTCGTTCAATTTTCGGAGTGATTTTTTGTAATCCAGCGTCACTTCATAGGCGTATGGGCTTGCGAATGATAATTTGAACAAATTGGTTTTCACGAGCCGGTCGGCCAAGTAATGTGTGGCGGCAATTGACCGTTTGGCGACTTCCTGGAGTCCTTTTTTGCCCATGGCGACGGCATAAATGGTCGCTTGAAGCGCCATCAGCGATTGGTTGGAGCAAATGTTGCTGTTGGCTTTGTCGCGCCGGATATGCTGCTCGCGGGCTTGCAAGGTCAAAACGTAAGCGCGTTGGCCCCGGTTATCGGTGGTCATGCCGCAGATGCGTCCCGGCATCTTACGGACGTATTTATTGATTGTGGCCAGATAGCCGAGATACGGTCCCCCGAAACTGAGCGGCAGCCCGAGCGATTGGGCTTCGCCGCAGCAGATGTCGGCGCCGCTGTGGGCCGGCGTCTTGAAAATCGACAAGGCCACCAAATCGGCGTAGGCGATCAATAGCGCCTGTTTGTCATGGGCGGATTGGGCGTAGGGGGTCAAATCTTCGACGATGCCGTAACGGTTCGGATAGGCCAACATCAGGGCCGCGAACGGTTCTTCCATCATTTTGTCCAACTTCGCTTTGTCGATGCATCCGTCAGCCGTTTCGACGATGTCGAGACGCACCTCACGGAAATGGGCATATGTCTTCAACACTTCCAACACATGCGGCAACAGGCTCGCTGATATCAAGACACGCGGCTTGCCGGTCAAGGTGACGGCCATCATCATGGCCTCGGCGGCGGCGGTGGCCCCGTCGTACATCGAGGCATTGGAGACATCCAGTCCGGTCAATTCGCAAACGACCGATTGGAATTCGAAAATGTATTGGAGCGTCCCTTGGGCGACTTCCGGCTGATAAGGCGTATAGGAAGTCAAAAATTCCTGACGCGAACTGAGGGCGTCGATGATCGACGGCCGTTCATGGTCATACGCGCCGAAGCCACGGAACGAGGTCAGGATCGTGCCGCCGCTATTGGCCAGATGCGTCCGCAGCTGGCTTTCGCTCAAAGCGGGAGGCAAGTCGTAATCGCCGCGATAGCGGATGTTAGCGGGAATATGGGTAAAGAGGGCATCAAGCGACCCGAGTCGCAGCACCTCCAGCATGCTTTGGACATCGTCCTCGGTATGCGGTAAATATTTGTGGTTCATTATTTATGCGCTTTGGCGTAACTGGCCGCGTCAAGCAAATGGTCAAAATGGCTCGCGTCGGTCACTTTGATCTTGATAAGCCATGATTCCAGCGGCTTTTGGTTGATGAGTTCGGGATGGTCGATCAACGCTTCGTTGATGGCCGTGATCGTGCCGGAAACGGGCATGTTCAGTTCTGAAGCCGCCTTGACCGATTCGATGGCCCCGAATTCTTCCCCGGCTTCGTAATGCGAGCCGATTTGCGGCAAGTCGACGAACACGACGTCGCCGAGACTATGCTGGGCATAATCGCTGATGCCGATTTCGGCCGCGTCGCCTGACAGTCGAATCCATTCATGTGTCTGCGAAAAACGTAATTCCTTCATATTCTCGCTCCTTTATTAGCGTTTGTATTTCTTTTCCATGAACTTGATGTCACGGATTTTGGCTTTGACCATTTGATTGCGAATTTGAACCTCGACTTCGTCGCCCAAGATGGCCTCGGGGCGGCTAATCATCGCCAAAGCGAGCGGTACCTGGTGATCCGGCAATAAATAACCTGTCGTCACTTTGCCGATTTTGGTCCCGTTTTTGAACACTTCGTAATCGGCGCGGGCGATGCCGCGGCCGATGATTTCGAGGCCGACGATCTTTCTTGGGATGCCGTTTTCCAACTCTTTTGACAGCGGTTCCCTGCCGATGAATTCCTTATCGAAGGCGACGGCGAACTTAAGGCCGGCCTCAAGCGGCGACGTATGGTCGTCGATCTCATGGCCGTACAGCGATAACGCCGCTTCAAATCTGAGCGTGTCGCGAGCCCCGAGGCCGCATGGCGTCACTTTGTATTTGTCGAGCGCCTTGCGCCATAAGCCGTTAATGGTGTCGGGGTCGGCGTAAAGCTCATAACCGTCTTCGCCGGTGTAGCCGGAACGCGACACGAGGATACTTTTTCCCTGATAGTCCATGAACGCGAAATTCATGAATTTCAGTTGTTCGGCGTTCGGGGAAATCATTTTGGCGATCACTTCGTGCGCCCGCGGTCCTTGAATCGCGATTTGGCCAAAGGACGCACTCAGGTTATTGACGGTGACTTCGAAAGAAGCCGTTTGCCGTAAAAGCCATTGAAAGTCTTTATCGGTGTTCGAGGCGTTGACGACGAATAGATATTTGCGATCTTCGAGCGGATAGACGATCAGATCGTCGATGATATGCCCGGCTTCGTCGCACAACAGCGTGTACACCGCTTGCGATTGCGGTCCGCGCGGAATTTTGTTAGTGAGGACGAAGTTGACGAATTCGAGGCTTTCCAGCCCCTCGACGAATATTTCCCCCATATGGGAAACATCAAAGATGCCGACATCGTGACGCACCTGCTGGTGCTCATGGGCGATCGAAGTATATTGCAAGGGCATCAAAAAGCCCGCGAACGGAACGATGGTGGCCTGAAGCCGTACATGCTCGTCATAAAGACTTGTCTTGTTCATATTGTTCACCTCAATAAGGAGCGCTATTTATGCGCCAATTGCTCGGATATCTTTTTCAGCAAATTGCCGGCGTCGATGTACGATTTTTGGAATTCGCCCTGGAAATAGGCGTTTTCGCTGATTGTGAGCTGGCGGTGGTAATCGCTGAGGCGGTGGCGGTGGCGGTTACCGTGGATGATCGCCCCTTCCGCCCGCAAGGCGACGTTGATTTCCTGATCGATGCGGCTTAAAAGCGCTTCCCCGTCCGTTTTAAGAGACGTCACGTGCTTGGAAATCGTTTCCATATCGATCGGGAGCACTTTCAGCGTTTGCGAAATCAATAGCAGACTTTCGTAATACCGTTCGAATTCCGGTATCACCGTGTTGGTGAAATTATCGATATCCAGTTCGTTGACAAGCCGTTCGGCCTGTTTGAATTTGTTGTAGTATTCGTCAACGAGGCGATAGGCTTGTTCCGAGTCGGTTTTCAATCCGGCCAGGTAAGCGGAAAAATCGGTGATCATGCGCGAAGCTTGATCGTGTTCGGTCTTCAAGACGTCGATTTTGGCCACTTGGAGCGTGTATGGCTGTTTGGTCGAAGCCAACACGAGCGTATCCAGGGCCCGTTTCGTCAAATTGAGATTGCTGACCGACGCTCTGATCGTTTCGATGTTTTGGAGTTGCGCCGCCCCAATCACGTAGTACTCGCGTATTTTGGGCAGCGTCGCGTTAAGTTTCATGAATTGGCGTTCGATGGCGTTGACGTGCTGCTCGGTCTTGTCGTATTCCTGAAGGAATTTTTCCTTGGCTTCCTTTTCCTGCTCGAACAGGCCGTAGAACGATTCGATCTTGTTCATGTGGGCGACGATGCGTTCGTTGATGCCGGCGATTTGCATGTTTGTCAATTGACTCGTTAAGGCGATCAGATCATCGCCGATTTTATCCAAGGTACCGTTGATGAGCAGATGATGAATCGGGTATTGGCGTTTGACCATGCGGTCGGCTTCGTCCCGCAGCGCTTTGATCTTTTCGGGAATGACGCGTTCGATCATCACGCATAAGGCGGGGGCTTCGCGGATTACCTCGTCGACCTGGCGCGACAGGCGCCGCAGTTTGGCGACAAGATTGTTGGCTTCGGCGTAATCGGCGATTTCGATCAAGTCGTCGAGCTTCTTAAGCTGGCCATCGACGTTGTTAAAAAGGACGTCGAAGGAGCGTTCGATCAGCGCCAACTCGTTTTGATGATGGCGATGTTCGTCTTTAATCTTGCGTATTTCTTCCTTGAGGCCATAACTGAGGTTTCTCGTATCTTCTTCCGGCTTCATGATTTTTTCAAGGTCGCGGGCGATGTCGGCCACGGCGCGGTCGTAGTTGGCGATCATCGTCTTGGTCGATGGGTAGAGGGTCATGAACCCTTTGTTGTTCTTGTTGTCTTTCATCTTCGAAAGCGATCCGAGCGCCAAGGCGATCGAGTTTTCGTATTGGTCGTGTATCTTGATAAACCGGTCTTCGAATTCTTCGTGGGTCGCCCCATACAGGATGTTGCGGTTGGCGATGACGGAGAGGCGTTCGACCATGTCTTTCACGTGACTGCCGAAAAAGGCGAGTACATGTTGGTATTTCTTCTCGAGTTCGTCTAATTGGCGGCGGTACAGGAACATTGTTTGACCTTCCTTATGAGTATATCACACCATCTCGACGTTGTTAGGCCACTACTACATTCAATGATACTAAAAAGTACCTTTATAAAAAAGAATATTTTTATAAGCGAGGTACCCTTTTCATTGACAAAGAAGCACCGCCCCTTTATAGTTATAAACGCATGTGTAGCAGCAGGTAGATACCGCCTGTCCGATGTCGTTTGTCACATATAAGTAACCGAAGCTCTGAGGCGAAATTAATGACATCCGAGGCGAGGAATCACCCCTTAGCGCATTTTGCAATGTGAAAGGAGAATCGTCATGAGATTTACAGGATCCGATTGGAAACGTTCGCGTCGGCTGGGCTTTTCGACGCTCGAAACCGGCAAGGAATTGGTCAAACGGCCATATGGTCCCGGCCAACACGGCAACGCCAGAAAGCGCAAGCCGTCCGAATACGGCAAGCAATTGCTCGAAAAGCAGAAGCTCCGCTTCATGTACGGCGTCAACGAACGGCAATTCCGCCGCTTGTTCACGATTGCCGTCAAGAGCAGCGAAGTCACCGGCCTTGCATTCATGCAAGTGCTCGAATCGCGCTTGGACAACCTCGTCTTCCGGATGGGTTTCGCCAAGACGCGCAAGATGGCGCGCCAACTCGTCAATCATGGTCACTTCACCGTCAATGGTAAGAAAGTGGACATCCCGAGTTATCTATGCTCCGTCAACGACGTCATTGCCCTCAAGGAATCGAGCCGCGATCTAGTGGCCGTCAAAGCGGCGCTGGACACCGTCGTCGGCAGCCTCGGCTACGTCGAGGTCAACAAAGAGAAACTCGAAGGCAAATTCGTCCGCTTGCCGGAACGCAAAGAAATGCCCCAGGAAATCGTCGAGTCGCAAATCGTCGAATACTACAACCGCTTGTTGTAGTTTCCCCACAGCCTTAAGAGCAAAAACGAGACCAATTGGTCTCGTTTTATTTTATTCGTGAACGGCTAGGTAGTAATTCTTTTTGCCACGCCGGATGACGTTGTATTTTCCAAACAGGCCCGTGTGGGCGCTGACGAGGGATTCGACCTCGGTCACCACATGACCGTTGAGAGATATCGACTTGCCGGCGATGAACTCGCGCGCCTCGCGTTTGCTGCTGGCCGCCTTGATGGCAAGCAGCAAGTCTACCAACGGCAGCGATTGGGGCACCGTGACCTTAAGCGAGCCGAGCGCGTCTTGAAGCTGGTCTTCGCTTAAGCGCGCTATTTCGCCCGTGAACAAGATGTCGGTCATCGCCACGGCTTCATCGGCGGCAACATGCCCATGAACCGTCTTAACGACTTCATACGCTAACGTCTTTTGGGCTTGGCGCAGGTGCGGCGCCGTTTGGTGCTCTTGGGCGATGCGTTCGATTTCGGCCACCGTCAGGAATGTGAACACCTTCAAATAGCGGACCGCGTCCTCGTCAGTCGTGTTAATGAAGTACTGGTAGAGCTTATAAGGCGAAGTCAGTTTGGGGTCGAGGAACAGAGCCCCTTCTTCCGATTTGCCGAACTTTTTGCCATCGCTTTTGGTAATCAGCGGCGCGGTGAACACGGCCAGCGATTCTTGGTCGCCCTTCAGTTTTCGTATCAGTTCGAGACCTGCGGTAAGATTGCCCCACTGATCGGAACCTCCAATCTGAAGGCGGCAGCCGTAGCGTTCGAACAGCGTCAAAAAATCGATAGATTGCAAAATCATGTAACTGAATTCGGTATAGGAAATGCCGCTTTCCATCCGCGAGGAAACGACGTCTTTGCTCAGCATGTAGTTAATGGTGAAGTATTTGCCGTAATCGCGCAGATAATCAAGCATGTTCAAAGGGGACAGCCAATCGTAATTGTTGACGAGCATGCCTTTGTCTTTGTGGTCGAGGTCGATGAACCGCTGCAGTTGGTGGTGAATCGAGGCCGTGTTATTGGCCAACGAATCCTTGTCGAGCAGATTGCGTTCTTTGCTTTTGCCGCTTGGATCGCCGATCATGCCCGTGGCCCCGCCGACGACGGCGATGACGCGATGGCCGGCCCGTTGTAGCCGCATCAGAATTGAAATCATCACGAAATTGCCCAAATGCATGCTGCTGGCGCTCGGGTCGAACCCGCAATAAATCGTTTGCGGCGTCCTCAATAGCGTTTCCAGCCCTTCGGGGTTGGATACGTCTTTCAGTAAACCTCTGTACTTCAGTTCCTCATAAATGTTCATAAAAACCCTCCAAAAAAAGAAAAACGTCCGTCTAAGGACGCTTTCACGCGGTACCACCTTAGTTGCCTTGCGGCCACTCATGCGGGCGTTAACGCCGCCCCGGCGGCAGGCTTTCGCCCACAGGCTCCCAAGAGTATTTCCCGACGTTACCTTGCACCTGACGTAACTCGCTTGTTTCGGTACTTAACTTGTTCTTTGCCTATTAAAAATATTAATCTATATGCGCGAAATATACAATTTAGAACTTCGTCGAATCGCGCTTGACGAACGAAGATTCGAATTTAACGGCGCGCGATTGCTGGTCGCTGGTCAATAAATCGGTCATCAGATGCATCGCCTTGGCCCCGACTTCTCGGAGGTCGATATGGAGCGAAGACAGGTGTGGCCGGATGATGCTGGCGTATTTGGTGCCGATGATCGAGAGCACCTCGATGTCTTCGGGAACACGCAGACCGCTGTCAAGCGCGGCGTTGACGACGGCCGCGGCGAGGCTGTCGCGATATGCCAGGAAGTATCCCGAGCGTGTCGATTTGAAAATTTCAAGGAAATCGGAATATGTTTGCCGATAACTGTCTTCAATACTGTAGATGCCGTAACCGCGCGTCGCGGCGACGTGGGTGTCGACGAAAGCCCGTTCGATACGCTGCAGGAGGCGTCCCGAATGATGGAGGTGGAGGAAATACATCTTCTTGTCGCCTTTTTCGAAGTATTCGCTTATAACGCGCTTGATTTCATGTTCGTAGCCGAAATTGATGGACGCGATCCGCTCGCCCGTCAAGTTGTTGTTAATGACGACCAAGGGAATTTTGTAGGAACTCATCTTGTTCACTTCCTCGACGTCGAGCTCGTCGTCGAAAATGATGGCGCCGTCGACATGGGATGTAATGACTTTCTCAACCATCTGCAGGGCATCTTCCTTTGAATGGTTGGTGACGAAAAGCGTCAGTTGATATCCTTTAAGCTTGGCTTCGTCGGTCATCCCGTTAAGCATGTTGGCGATATAGACGTAGTTGGCATTGGGGATGACGATCCCGATGTTGGTGGTTCGGTTGGTGGCTAAGCCACGGGCAAGGGCACTCGGCTTGTATCCCAGTGTCTGAATCGTTTCCAATACCCGTTTACGGGTCGCTTCGGTGACGTTGTTATTGTGATTGATGACGCGGGAAACAGTCGCTAGCGAGACTTTGCTGGCGCGGGCGACTTCGTATATCGTGACGCGGTCTTTCGTGTTACGCATGAAAAATTTACCTCCAAAATGATGATTTACATTTTAGCAAGTAAATTTACATTATTCAATGAAAAGGAATCTTTTATTACTCCTGCGCAATGATGGGATAAGGAACCTTGGCAAGTTTTTCGGTAAACATTTCATGACGTCCGACTTTGGCTTGCGGCTTACCGTCGAGGCGCACCAGATCGCCGGTGAAATTGACCACGAGCGGAACGAGGGCGCCGCCGACCCCATACATGTCGACCGGGGTTCCTGCTTGTTCGAATTCGGCGATTTTTGCGGCTGTAAAACCGGAACTGACGATGATTTTGACTTTCTGGAATCCTTCTTCGTCAAGCCGTTTCCGCAAACCGAACACCAACTCTTTGCAGACGCCGTTGGCGTCGAAACCGCTAATGTCCTTGCCATCGAAGAAGCGGTCGATCAAGGCCATCGAGGTGTCGAGGCGGACGGCATTCAAGGCTCCTTTAAGATGACGGGCCAGCATCAAGGTGTCGGTAACCACGTCGTTATTGTAGTCAATCAGGGCAGTAATCGGATCGTCAGGAAAAGTTTTATGATAGGCTTCCGCAGCCTTTTTGATGTCTCCGTCGCATATTTGGATCAGGGCATGGGGCATCGTCCCCATTCCTTTGCCGCCCCACCATAGCCCCTGGGCGTTGGTGCTTACTTTGCGGATGCCGGCAACGTAGGAAGCATAACCATCCCCGGTTTGGGTGTGATAATCGTCCTGGCGGTCGGCCATCGAGAAGACAGGTTTTCCATGAGCGGCCCGCAGCACTTTCATCGTGTTCGAGGCGACGCTGGTACGGCGCGACAAAATACCGTCGATCATGCTTTCGAGAAACCCGAAATATTCGTATTTGCCGGTTATCTTGAGCACCGGCTCGTTAGCCATGATGATGTCGCCATCGTTAATGGCTTCGACTTGAAGCGTTTCCGGATGAACCGCGAATGTATGAATCAAGGCAATCGATTCGTCGATTCCGCATGCCATCATGTCGTTGCTCCGTTGGAAAAACTGCATCGTCACTTCGTGACCCGGAAGATGCGCTTTCACGATCTGATTTGTTTTCAGGAAATAGTTGGCGGCATAAAAACCGAGTCCGAGTTTTTCATCGAATTGAAACGTTTTATTGGTCAATCGGGCCAATTTTCCCGCTTCCTTAAGTTTGATTTCCAGTTCCATACCTTGCTCCTTATGAAAAATAATCAGAGCCGACAATGGCGTTTTCATTCACTCGCAGTGAACAATTAGGAGTTGCTGTTCCGAGCTCGATGTCCGCTTCCACTGCTAAACGATACGAATTGGTTTCTGGTTTGGTAAGCGTTCCGTCAGCCAAAAGCGTGGCCGGGGCTACGATGACGGCCAGATCGCCAAGTTTGACGTCCATGGCATTTAACGTCACGTTTATTTTGCATGAGCCAAGATCGACGGTGATCGAGCGATCATCTTTTTTATCCACAACTTTGCTGACTGTGAATCCGGATACGAACGAAGGTAGAAAAACGTCAATGCCTTCATTGTCGAATTTCTGATTTAGAATGGTGATCAAAATCGAGGGCGGGGTCAAGATGACGCCGCGGCATTTGATTTTAACGAGCGTGGAAATGTCGAATACGTTGACGCCGATAAGCCGCGGTCCATCGTAAAGCAAGGCAACATCGCCTTTGCGGATGAAGTGGCTTAATGATGCGGTAACGTCGAACATGATCATCAACACGTCGCCGCATGAAGGATAATTGTAAGTTAAATAATATCTTTTCATTGCCGCTCGGAGCGTAATTCGATCAGTTTTTTCTCATCAAGTCGGGTCAGCATCGTCACGAGGGCTTTCTTGGCACCTTTGTAATCGCTGATGTCGATGATGGAGGAGTTGGTGTGGATGCTGCGGGCGCAAATGCAATGGGTGACGGTCAAAACGCCGTCTTTGTTTTTGTGGATGGCGCCGGCGTCGGTGCTGCCGAGACTGTCGAAATATTGGGTTTTGACACCTGCCGCTTTGGCGCACGCTTCTTGGAATTCAAGCAGCGGTTTATAGGCGATCATCGAACCGTCGACGAAACGAAGCAGCACGCCGCCGCCCAATTGTCCCCATTGGCTTTTATCGCCAGTGGAATCGCGGGCCGGCGAGCAGTCCAAGACGATGGCGACATCAGGGCTGATGCGGTAGCTGGCCGTCGTTGCCCCGCGGAGTCCGACTTCTTCTTGAACCGTGCCTCCGACGTATAAATCGAAAGGCAATTCGACGTTTTGGATCTCATCGAGCAATTCAAGGCCGAGCGCCAATCCGTAGCGGTTGTCGAACGCCTTGCTCATATAACGTTTGCCGTTTGCCAATTTGACGAACGGACCCTTGGCGACAATCATCGACCCGGGGTAGACGCCGGCTTTTAGGGCAGCTTGTTTTGAGGCAAAACCGAAATCGAACAGCAGGTCTTTGACTTCGGGCACCTTGACTTCGGTATCTTTAAGAAGATGGGGCGGTGTGGCATCGATCGTTCCTTCGATGTATGCCCCGTTTCGCAGTTTCATCAAGACGCGCTGACTTGTCAGGCTCAGTGGGTTCAAGCCACCGGACGTCGCTTTGATGATGCCATGGTCGAGAATTTCCAAGGCGATGAAACCGACTTCGTCCATATGGCCGGCCACCATGACCTTGAAGGGATGTTCGACTTTGCTTTTCTTTAGCGCGAAAATGCTGCCAAGGTTATCGGTAACGATTGGCAAGCCCCGTTTTTCATATGCCTGTTTCAAATAACGGGCAACTTCGTTTTCATGTCCGGAGACCCCGTTTAACTGCGTGAGATCCTTCAAATATCCAATGTTCGTTTTCATCTTATCCCTTTCTGGCGACGAGGCGGTAAATGGCCACGCCTTCGCGGCGGAATGCCACCTCGTATTCGGTTACGGCGTCAAGTTCGTCCAGCGTCTCGTAATTTGTCGAGCTTTGTTCAATATTATACCCGCTTTTCATCAATTCTTGCGATGTGAAAAGGAAAAGATCCTCATTGTCGCTTTTGAAGCGGAGCGTTCCGTCAGAAACGAGGATCCGCCGATACGATTTCAAGAATTCGGGTGCCGTCAGGCGCCGTTTGTGATGCCGTTTCTTGGGCCACGGGTCGGAGAAATTAAGATAGATTGCCTCGATGGATGCATCGGGAATCTCCGGTAACGTTTTGATGATGTCTTCATTGACTAACATGGCATTGGTCAGTCCGGCAGCGACGATTTTTTTGGCGGCGATGGCGCATGGTGTCGTCGCTTTCTCAACACCGATGAAAAAATGATCTGGCGCATTCATGGCCATGGTAACGAGAAACTGGCCCTTGCCGCTGCCGATTTCCAGATAAACTCTTCGTTTTGCGTCAAAACATCCTGCGATTCTCCCCGGATCGAGGACGATGTCGGGATGTTCAAGTAAATACGGCTGTGCCCAAGATTTATTTTTTTGCCGCATAAAGGCGTCCAAGATCGTTTATAGCCCGCGCATAGATGGCAATCGAACGATAGAGGTCGTCGAGATCGATTTTTTCGTTGGCATCGTGAATGTTGTCGATTTTGCCTGGGAAGTTTGATCCAAAGGCGATGGTGTTTTTGGCCTCTTTGGCGTAGGTGCCACCACCGATTGTTATCATCGGACTCGTGGTGTCGCCGGTTTCGTCTTGATAGGCGCGCAATAAAGTCTGGATGAACTCCGATTTTGGATCGACCAGTAACGGTTTGCTGCCCATGAGGAAATGGACTGGGAGCGGCGTGATGTCTTTGATTTTGCCGATGACGCCTTCGACGTCGACCGTTTCCGGGTATCGGAAGTTGACGACCATCGAGAAAGTCGTTCCGTCATAGTTGATGAGGCCGACGTTATAGGTCGTGTGATGCAGCAAGGGGCTTTCGTAGTAATGGCCTAACGTCTTGCCGAACGGGTCGCGGTATTGTTCCGCCAGTTTAGTCAAGATAGAAAGATTGTAGTGTCTTCCAAGCACTTCAAGCAACTGGAGACCGGCGTTGATGCCCATCTCGGGCACCGAACCATGGGCGGCACGGCCACAAACGGTGACTTCCGTTTCGGCATCGGTGTGTTTGATTGCGTATTTATAACCGGCCTTTTTCAAGGCGGCTTCGATGGTTTCGTCGCGTTTGATGATGGCGATGGCTTTGTCAATGACGGAATTGGACACGACTCCGGCCATTATCTTCATGATGGGACCAAGGTTGATCGAACCTTTGATATGGTAGTTGCTGATGCCTTTTTCACCGTAAATGAGCGGAAATTCGCCGTCGGGAGTGAACCCGGCGACGGCGTGGGGTTTCTTAAGTTCATGAAAATAATACCTGAGACAGCCGCTGCCGCGCTCTTCGTTACCGCCGATGACGAGGCGGACGCGATATCCATCGATTAGCCGATTGTCTTTCAATAGGCGCATCGCCATGTAAGCGGCCATGCCCGGACCTTTGTCATCGCTCGTGCCGCGGCCGTACATCTTGCCATCGGCAACAGTGCCTGAAAATGACGGGAATTGCCAAGTACCCGAAACGGGGACGACGTCGGCGTGGGCATAGACACCGATGAGCGGACCTTTCCCGAAGGATATTTCCGTGGCATAGCCATCGTTATAGGTAACTTCAAAGCCGTCCTTTTCGGCGATACGGCCGATGTACTGCAACGCTTCGTATACAGCTTTGCCAAACGGTTGTCCCTTGGCAATCGTCGTTTCGTCGTGAATCGAAGGAATCTGGATCCAGCCGGCAAGCTGTTTGACGGTTTGCTCGTAATAAGGTTTCGCTAATAGATTAAACGGCTTTTTCATCATGTTTCTCCTTTTTAAATGCGTTGACGATTAACTGAAAGCGCGGATAGCGGGCGATGGCAAAGGCCAACACCGGCAAAATAATGGCGGCGATTAGGGCTTCGAACACTCCGTTGGTGACCAAAATCAATCCCATCAAAGCCCAGTAGGTGGCGATGCCGGATCCGATGAAATTGGTTTCACCTTCGATTGCCGGGGCGTAAATCAGTCCCAGTACGAGCAAGACGACGATGGAATGGATGACCGTCAGCACGGCAGCGCTGCCGGAAATGACGAGTTTGTTGAGCCAATTTTTCTTAATCAGTTTGATAAAGTCGAAGGCCAGCCCAGAAATGAGACCGAACATGGCGCGTGGCAAAATCGACACCAGCGGGTCGGCAAAGTAAAAGTCGATGTAGCTGACGGGTGAAGTCACCGCGCGGATGAAAGAGAATAAGCCGAAGAACACCCCATAGGTGAGCCCGACCTGCCATCCGAATAGAAGCGCTCCGATCAAAACGGGCAGATGCAATAAGGTGAACGAAACGACCGGGGTTATCGAAATAAATCCTATCTGCGGTATGAAAGTCATCAAAGCCATGATGCCGATAAACATCGCATGGATCGTCATTTGCAGTACTTTGGCATTACGCATGTCACATTCCTCGATTCTTTTTGCTGATGGCGCATAATCCGTCCAGCAATAGGTGTTGGTCATAGACGACATTATCTAATAATGGCAGGACGTAGCGGGCATAGCCGCCTGTCAGCACCAGCGGTTTACCGCAATGGATTTCTTCCATGACTCGTTTGGCTAAACCGCGGATCATTTCGGCATGGCCGATCAGCGTACCGCTGTTGATAGAATCCTTGGTGTTACGTCCGATGGTCGAAGGAGGGATTTCCAGCTCGACGTCGGATAATTGCGAAGCCCGGCCGACCAGTGCCTGAAGCGATACCATCAGTCCGGGGGCGATGGCGACGCCGACGAACGCCCCGCTGGCGTCGATGGCGATGATCTTGCTGGCCGTACCTAAATCGGCGATCACGAGCGGATAGCCGTATTTTTGGATGCCGGCGACGCTGGCGGCCACAAGGTCGGCCCCGACTTCCGAGGGGTGATCGACATGGATTGCTAAACCTGTCTTAACTTTCTTTCCAATCACCAATACCTTGGCCAGTGTAAGATTTTCAAGCACGCGCTTGATGATGGTCGTCAAGGGCGGAACGACGCTGCACAAAATCACTTCTTGGAAATCGTTTTGAACCACGCTTGTGGTTTGTAGCCATTGCGAAATGGTAATCTGATACTCGTTTTCGGTCTTTTGGACGTCGGTCGCCGTGAAAAAGTGATGCCGGATGCCGCCATCGTCATAGATGCCGAGGGTCAAGGCCGTGTTGCCCAAATCGGCTGTCAATATCATGTGTGTCTCCTTCGCTACCATCTTGTTATCCAAGGATCGTGCTCGTTGAACTTTATTATTATAAATCAGTTTTGGCCATTCGTGCGTCATAAACGCCTCTTTAATAAAAATATGTTAAATGACAAACTCAATGCAACGATGAAGTGATTCGACACGTTGCATATAATAAAGACATCTTTCTTGCCCCGGGAATGAGGATGTATGGGCAATAAGGTAAACCGGCGACTTGACGTGGAAGACCGCATGGTCATTCAAGCATGCCTGCATGATCACATGACGCTGGAACAAATATCGTTCAGAATCAAAGTTTCGAAAGCAACCGTATGTCGCGAACTCCATCGTAACGGCATCACCGAGCCCGGCCAATCATTTCAATGCCCTACTCTGAAACGTTTGATTGTCTGCAACATATGCCCGAAGAAAGGGTTTTGCTCGGCCACTAAGCTTTATTACAATTTCAAGCATGCTCAAATACTGACGAGTCGAC
>Ga0172370_10004447_pt1 | contig 18765 bp, 22 predicted proteins | sample LakKiv5m_FD_114538 | JGI IMG/M metagenome (GOLD analysis project Ga0172370, IMG submission 114538) | Freshwater microbial communities from Kabuno Bay, South-Kivu, Congo - kab_022012_11.5m | ecosystem: Environmental > Aquatic > Freshwater > Lake | place: Democratic Republic of the Congo...
CGAGAATGAACAGAGTGAATTCGAGTAATCGAGCGACGATAAGCGCGACAATAGGAGCTCTTAGCGGGTCCGTCCTGGACAACGAGCGACGCGTTAAGCGTCGCGAGGCGATATTCCCCTAGGGACTACTAATCAAAAAAACTCTAACATTTGTTAGGGTTTTTCAGTTAAAACAATAAATAGTAAATTAGTTACTTAATAACCATTGCTATAACTTCTAAATTTTTGGCAAATGGCATATTAATTATTTTATCGTATTCTTCTTTAAATTTACTTGGTAATTCTAACGGGTCAATAATATTAAAATTAAATTTTTTATAAAAAGTCTCTTTGTTTAGTTCGGTTAAAAGAAAAATTGGCCTTTTCGTTTTCTTTAATAGCTCTTTAACTAATTTACTGCCGATACCTTGTCCTTGATAATTTTTATTAACTGCTAAACTCGCTAGCTCCAAACAATCATCGCTAATTATTTTTGTTCTAATGCAGCCAATCAAATTATTATTAGCCGTAGCAATATAGAATCTTGAAATATCGAATTCGGACCGGTCACCCTCTAATTCCTTTAGTAAATTAAGAATGGCGGGTTCATCCAATGAAGTAGCTTTGGAATAAACAATATTTAATTCATTGTCCATATTTTCGAAATTAACTGTTACTTATATATTATCATAAATTTGGTAATTACAGAATAATTACATAATTTCCGCCCATTTCCCGATTTCTCCAATAATCTCATTAAAATTTTGAGAAATTTCAGACTTTAGGACTACTAAAGAAAAAAGCCCAGCGAATGCTGCGGCTTTTTTATTTATTAATTCGCAACTAGGGGAATCGAACAAACGGCGAGCGAGATATGAGGATGAGCGGAGCGAGTCCGAGTAATCGAGCGACGATAAACGCGAGCTGGCGAGCGTTTAGCGGGTCCGTTCTGGACAACGAGCGACGCGTTAAGCGTCGCGAGGCGAAATTCCCCTAGGAGCTACTAACTAGAAAGATCCGATAAATCGGGTCTTTTTATTTATTAAAAGGCTTATTTGTGACAAAATACAAGATATTTAGAAAATATATGGGTAATATTGATTTAATTATCGTTTTTGGTTATCTGGTTCTTCTTTTCGCAGTAGGAATTTTCGTCGGACTTCGGGAAACAGCCGAAGATTTTTTAATCTTATCCCGTAAAGCCAAGCTTTATCTTGTTCTTTTTTCCGTTGTTTCTTCTTGGGTTGGGATTGGAACTTTTGTTGGGACGGCCGCAGGAGGTTATGATAGCGGCATTTCTGTTGGAGTAACCGCCGCAGTAAGTGCTTTAGTGGGTGTTGTCGCCATAGGTTTAATGGCTCCGACTATAAAAAAATTTGGTGATAAATTTCATGCTCATACTATCGGCGATTTTTTTCGAGTCAGATATTCAAAATCCAATCAAGCATTGGTCGGAGTTATTATTATTTTATCTTATTTTTTATTTACCGCCACTCAATTTACCGGCTTGGCTCTTCTTTTGAAGTTATGGGCTGGTTTCAGCTTTGAGCTCGCCATTGTTATAGCAGCCATTTCCACTATTATATATACGGCTTTTGCCGGCATAAAAAGCGATTTTTATACCGATATTATTCATTTTTGGGTTATGGTTTTAGTACTGTTTGGCGGATTGCTACCAATCGTCTGGAGATCGATTAATGGTTTTAGCGGATTATCTATTTTACCAGCCTCTTACTTTAATCCTTTCTCTTTCGGTGGTATTACATTTTTTATTGGTGGGGTTATCTTTGGATTAGGAGTAGGTTTGATTTCTATGGAAATATGGCAAAAAATATATGCCTCTAAAAATACTAAAACCGCTAGATATTCTTTTATGCTCTCTATTTTGTGTATTCTCGCTTTTTATCTTTTATCTTTATATTTAGGTATGGCTACAAAAGTTTTGTATCCGGGATTACCCAATAGAGATATGGCTATTTTTACATTAATGAAAAATCAATTACCTATAGGGCTCCTGGGGTTGGGGGTAGCAGCATTTATGGCTGTCTTTATTTCCTCGGTTAATACAACTATTATGGTGGTTACAGCGACTTTAACTAAAGATTTTTATAAAGGATTAATTAACCCAATCGCCACCGATAAACAAATGTTGAAAATGGGGAGAATACTTGCGGTCGTTGCCGGCGTAATTGGTTTAATATTTGCCTTTTATATAAGAGATATCTTAACTCTCTCTACGACAGCTTTATACATGTTGTTGGTTTTTTTGCCAGCAATCCTTGGCGGTTTTTTTTGGAAAAAAGCCACAGCCAAAGCGGCGTTTTATTCTACTTTACTCGGTTTTATTTGTGCCGCCGTCTTATGGCCTAAAATGCCGACAACCTCTTTTGTTCCAGGCTTTGCAGTTAGCTTAATAGCCTTTGTACTAATTTCATTTTTTACGAAACATTCTAAAACCGAGACAGTACAAATTACTTAATAATTTTAGTAAATTTCGGATCTCAGGACTATTTCTAAAAAAGATTCGATGAATATCGGATCTTTTTCGTTAATAATTAATAACCATGGTATTGGACAACCCATAAAGCCAAATAAATGTATAAATGATATAATATTAATAGAATAACTATTTATTTACTTTCAATCGTTAGAATATGGTTATACTATACATAGCCCTGCTGGCCCTACTCATCTATTCTGTCTTCTTTATTTCCCAATTCAGCAATATAGTTTTTAAGGGATACGCCCCATTTATTTCTACCGACAATCTAACGATCAAAAAGATACTAGATAAAGTTGAAGTTAAAAATCAGCCAGTTATTTATGAACTAGGCTGCGGACGAGCAAGATTTTTAAAAATAGCCGAAAAATCGTTTCCCCGAGCTAAGCTAGTCGGCATTGAAAATTTATCAAGTCTCTACCTGATAAATAAGCTCCTCCTTAAACTACAAGGCAGCAGAATAAAATTATTAAAAAAAGACCTTTTTACTGTCAATTTAAAAAATGCCGATTTTATTTATTGCTATTTGAACAATTCAACCATGGAAAAATTAGGATATAAATTCAAGCAAGAATGCCGACCAGGAACACAGATCGTCAGCCGCAGCTTCCCAATACTCCAATTTAAACCCGAAGAAATAACTATCATAAAAAATAAAAAAATATATTTTTATAAAATATAGATCGGACAACTATTATGCGGCGGAAAGGGTTAAACATAATTATAATAACACTCGGATATTTACTATCCCCTCTTTCGTGGTGGAATGATTTGATTTTGAATATCCCTCTCGCCTATGGGTTTGCTTTTTTATTTGGTCTTATCTCAAAAAATCTCTTCTATCCGATGATGATCGTCGGATATTGGCTAACTAATATTGTCGGCCTCATTCTAATGCACAAAGGGGCAAAAAAAATGATACATAAAGAAAACAATGTCTACGCCAAAAAAGAACTCGGCAAAGACATCGCCATATCCATTGTTTATTCGCTAATCGTCATCGCTTTAATGATGCTTGGCTGGTTAAAATTCCCGACCGAATATTTCAAATGAGCGGCGAAAACCTCATCCTGGTTTACAACTCAAATAAGATAGGCTAAAATTCAAATGACTAAGGCTACAGACTTATAAACGGCTTGATGGCGAAGTGGTCTAACGCTGCAGTTTGCAAAACTGCCATTCGTGGGTTCGACTCCCACTCAAGCCTCACCGAAACACAAAAAACACTCAAGAGAGTGTTTTTTATTTGCCAAAACTGTGGATAACTTGTGTTATCTGTGTATAAAAACAAGATTTAAGTCTAAACTAGCGTAGACTTAAAACTAAAAAAATTAACAAAAATTAAAAAAATTTTACTAATATTAATATAATTTAATAATAAAATCCAATTTTAAGTAACTTAAGTCCACAATATTTGACCCTATAAATATAAAGTGCTATAATAGTAATAGGTTCTTTAACTAGCTTTAATACATGTCAACGCTGACGTGACATAAACAAAGTAGATTATAAAAGCTAACCAAAAACGATAAAAATTAATAAGAATCAAAAAGAAATTTTTACTAGTTTTCATCGAAGTTAGCACAAATAATTAAAATAACATTAATTTACTAAGAGCTGGTAGAAATAGCGCTCTTAAGTCAGCAAGATGCTTCATTTTCCTTGGTCATCTAAATCAAGGAATGAGGCTCACTCGGTGCATAATATTTATATTCCTCTATTTATATAAAGAGGTGCCCGTAGTGGGCCTCTTTTTTTATTCTCAAATTATGCTATATTAAGCCATATGTCATTATCTATTGGAATCGTTGGTCTGCCAAACGTCGGCAAATCAACCTTGTTTAACCTACTAACTAAAAAGGGCGTGGAAGCGGCTAACTACCCATTCTGCACTATAGATCCTAACGTCGGAGTCGTTAAAGTCCCTGATTTTCGCTTGGAAAAATTAGCTGAGGTCTCAAAACCAAAAAAAATCATTCCGACAACCATTGAATTCGTCGATATAGCCGGTTTAGTAGCTGGAGCGAGTAAAGGGGAGGGCCTGGGCAACCAATTTTTAGCTCATATTAGAGAATGTGATGCAATTTGTGAGGTTATCAGGGATTTTAAAGATAAGAATATTATCCATGTTGACGGCCGCATTGACCCGGCAAGCGACAAGGAAACTATTAATACTGAGCTTATTTTAGCCGACCTCGCGACTATCGAAAAAAGGCTTGATAAAGTAAAGCGCGAATCCAAGAGCGGCGACAAAGATTTAATTAACAGCGCTCGAATATTAGAGGAAATATTCAATCATCTGGCCGCCGGAAAAGCCTCTCGTGAACTTGAATTTACCGACGAAGACCTGCCTTTTGTAAAAACATTAAATTTATTAACCATAAAGCCAATTCTCTATTTACTAAATATAGACGAAACTCATTCCGGTGATGTCCTACCGGCAACTAAAGACCTAATTATAAAAATTAATGTAAAATTAGAAGAAGAAATCGTTAATCTACCAGAAAAAGACCAGGCAGAGTACATAAAAGAGCTAGGATTAGAACAAAGCGGCCTAGATCGCCTTATCCAAAGCGCCTATAAGTTGCTTGGCCTAGACACATTCTTTACGACTGGAGCTGATGAAACCCGTGCCTGGACCATTAAAAAGGGTTCAAAAGCGCCACAGGCAGCCGGAGAAATACACACCGACTTTATAAAAGGTTTTGTCCGTGCCGAGGTTATTAACTGGGAAAAATTCGTAGAATGCGGTAGTGACGCCAAGGCTAAAGAGCTTGGCCTAATGCGAACCGAAGGCAAGGAATATGTCGTACAAGACGGAGATGTCTGCAACTTCTTAATTAATAAATAATACTCACTAAAAACACGGCTCGATTAGCCGTGTTTTTTTATTCTAAAATTTATTTTTTCTTACACCTTCTCTAAAACCACTATCTCCCGATAAACTTTCTGCCCAGGGCGGCCATAAATAATTGTTTCTCGATTATGTTTTTTAATAAATTCACTCTGACACAAGTTTTCTGGAATCATGTTAATAATTTTAAAACCATCATAACTGGGCGTAATCGGCTTTTGTCCGTAGAACAGAGGCCAAATCATAACTATGCGCCCCCCCGGACGCAAAACCGAATGAAATTCCTTGATCGCGCCGCTATACAATTCTTCTAAATTGCGGCTAACTGTTTTGAATTCTATTAAGCCTCTTTGCGGCCCGAGAAATGGCTCGGTTATAATCGCTTCAGCCGAACCAGCTTTAAGAAATTTAGCGAGATCAAGCACGTTCTTAACTAATATTTTTATCTTTACGTCCTTAACTGAATAAAGATCTCTAATCCAACTAATATTTTTATGGGTATCATCAATCGCTTTTGGAGAAACGTCGGAACCGAATAAATTCTTATACCCCATAAGCATGGCTTCACTAAGCATAGTTCCTGAACCGCAAAAAGGATCGACAATCATGGCGTCCGTATTTGTTACCTGTGCTAAGTTAATCATAATTTGGGCCAATTTAGGAGGAAGCATGCCGGATTCGTCGTCTCTCGCCGGTCGGCCGTAGTCGCGACGTGATAAATCTTTAAACGGTTGCACAGCCAGCGTTTCACCAAGCAAAACTTCAGCGCCGTCTTTTATCAACACAAATTCAATACCGCGCGTGATTAATTTATTCTGAGTGACCACAACGCTGGATAAAGTTTTTTCCCGGCTAATGACGAATCGGGAGCTGACTTTCTCTTCACTAAAATATTTTTTAATTTTTAATCCCAAGTTTTTTTTGTTAAATTGATATTTGCCATAATCAGAAAAGCCAAAATTAAATTTCCCCTCCTGGCTTTGGTACTTTTTAATACTCGCCAGACTAATCAAAGCTTTTTGTAATTTATTATCATCATTAGCCGGCAAACTTTCTTTAATCTCGCCAATTTTAACCGTTCCACCTAAATTTCTCATCAAATTTTCCGCACTTATTTCCGTTTTTGTTTCCCAAATTAAAAAATCGGCCGCCAAGAGGCGAACATGTTTAAAATCTAGAACAGCCGCTAATTCAGCCACAGACAAAGCTGTGTTTGTCCCTAAAACAAAGAAGTATTTCATACAATTTATTCTATCCTAATATGAACGGACTGGCAATTACCGAGATGCTTGCATTTTATGAATATTAATGATAATCTAGATTCACAAATAAATAAACAATATATCTTTCCCATATCTCGGGACTTTCTCGAGATAATTCTGCCAATATTAGAGTAGAATTAAAGGTATTCTTAAACCCCAAAGGATTTTGAATACTTGGGGATTTTATTTAATAAGCGGGTATTTAGAAATTATTTAGCAAACTTTTAAATAATCTTTAAATCCTATAATCTATAATAACTATGTCAAAAACCAAATCAGCCGGTGCGACCCACTACGAAATTTTATTCATCATCCCGAATAAATTTACCGACGATGAAGCGAAGACTGTAGCGGAAAAAGTCGGCAAAGTAATTAGTGAAAACGGCGGCCAAATCACGCACACTGAATACTGGGGCAAGAAAAAATTGGCCTATGAAATTAAGCACAATGCCTATGGGTATTATGGCTTATTTGAATTTGATCTAGAAGGGAATATTTTAGCTAAAGTCGATCAAAACTTAAGATTGTCGGCCGATGTTTTACGCCATCAGATTATTATTAAAAAAGCAAAATCGGCTGAAGATATTGCCCGCGAACAAGCAATCCGCGTCAAGATCGAATCTAAAAAAGCGGCGGAAGAAAAAAAACAAGAAGAAAAAGACAAAAAAGCGTCCACATCGACTATAACTCCGACTTCAGCCCCAAAGGCTAAAGATAAGCGGGTGGACTTAAAAGATTTGGACGAAAAATTAGAGGGCATTTTAAATGCTAAAGATTTAATTTAATAAATCCAAAAATATGAATTTAAACAAAGCAATGGTCATTGGTAACTTGACTCGTGACCCAGAGTTGCGCAACACCCCTTCCGGGCAATCTGTCGCTTCCTTCTCGGTCGCTACTAACCTGGTCTGGACGGATCAAAGCGGGCAGCAACAAAAAAAGACTGAATTTCATAATATTATCGCCTGGCGTAAATTAGCGGAAATCTGCTCTAAATATCTGCATAAAGGATCAAAAGTCTTCATTGAGGGCCGCCTACAGACAACCGATTGGACCGGCCAAGATGGCGTTAAGCGCTATCGCACGGAAATTGTTACCGAGAACATGATTATGCTTGATACTAAAAACGGTTCGCCAATGGGCGGAGGCCTGCCAGGAAGCAACTCCCCTGAAGCAACCATTGAAATACCCGATGAACCAATCGATGACGAAGAAATTCGTGTCGAGAATATCCCCTTCTAAATAAACTAATAAACTTATGACTAAAAAAATCAAAGAATGTTACTTCTGCGTCAACAACCTTGACGTTGATTACAAAGATACGCGAACCCTGAGACGCTTTGTAAATTTCTTCATGAAAATTTTACCGGGCGATCGCACTGGGGTCTGCTCTTGGCATCAAAGAAAATTAGCGATGGCTATTAAGCGCTCGCGCGTTATGGCCCTCTTATCGCCAACTCATAAATAATTCACTAAGTCTGGAAACTTATGTTGAACTTTAATGAAATCAAAACCGGCAAAGTTATTAAAATAAATGCCGAACCTTATATTATTATAAAAACCGATCATCATAAAATGGGGCGCGGCGGAGCGGTTTTAAAAATAAAATGCCGTAATTTGATCAATGGTAATATTTTAGAGCGCACTTACCAGGGAGCAGAAAAGGCCGAGGAAGCAGAGACTGAAACCAAGAAGGCCAACTTTATGTATAAAGACAAAGACGAGGCTTACTTCATGGACAATAACAGCTACGAACAATTTAACCTCCATTTAGACGAACTGGGCGAGCAAACTCAATTTCTAAAAGACGGCACCGACGTCGATGTTTTATACTTTGAAAGCCGCCCCGTTTCTATCAGCCTGCCGATTAAAATGGAGTTCAAGGTTGTCAGCGCTCCCCCAGGTGTTAAGGGCAACTCAGCTGGTAATGTTAACAAACAGGTTGAAATTGAAACCGGCGCTAAAATCAATGTTCCAATGTTTATTAATGAGGGAGATATGATAAGAATTAATACTGACACGGGCGAATACGTAGAAAGAGCGAATTAAATTCTAAAAACCGCTCCCAGAGGAGCGGTTTTTGTTTGCCGAAGGGGCGTGATATAATATAAAGAGTTAAATAAAATTTATGTCTATTGGAATAATTATTTTTATAATCTTTTTCTTCGTCTTAGCGCTTATTCGCCTAGACTATGCTTTATTTTTCCTGATAGCGCTCCTACCTAGCTATTTAATCCGTTTCTCCGTTTTTGGTATCCCGGCAACAATCCTCGAAGCCATGATATTAATCACTTTTTCAGTCTGGTTTTTAAAAAATTGGATTCCCTATTTCCGCGCGCTAATAAAAAAACGAGCTAATAAAATCCCTTATCCTTTCTCTTGGGAAATAATCTCCTTAATTATTCTATCTTTTATCGCCACAGGTGTCACTAGTTTTAACCTAGGCGCCCTAGGAATCTGGAAAGCTTATTTTTTCGAACCAATCTTGGTTTTTATTTTAATTATAAATTTATATCAAGAAAAAAAGGATTGGCAAAAAATCCTTTGGGCATTACTGCTGTCGGCGATAAGCGTTTCGATTTTAGCTATTTACCAAAAAATAACCGGCCAATTTATCTTTAACGAATTCTGGGCGAATGAAGCTACGCGTCGGATTGTCTCTTGGTTCGGTTATCCTAATGCCGTCGGCCTTTTCCTTGCCCCGCTAATTCTAATATTTCTGGGCTGGTTCTTTTCTCTGCCTCGTCAGACTACGCTAAGCAAAACACTCAAAAAGCTGCTTATTATTTTGACAATCGCTACCTCTCTACTTTCGGTTTATTTCGCTCGCTCAGAGGGGGCCCTGCTTGGAATTACGGCTGGCCTATTTGTCTTTGGCTTGCTAGCTGGAAAAAAACAAAGAGTAGCTACGCTTGTCCTGGCTCTAGTAGTAATTAGCGGAACATTTTTCTTCGCGCCCAGCAAAAACTTTGTTCTAACAAAATTAACTCTTAATGATTTATCCGGCCAAATACGGCAACGGCAATGGAAAGAGACCTTATTAGCTCTAACCGGTACTAAAATAATCACGGGTGCGGGTTTAAATAACTACCAAAAAGTGGTTGCCCCCTTCCATCAAGAAGGCATATTTTTCAACAGCGACAATTTGCCGAACTTCGATGCTGCGCTAAGAGCGAGCTCTACTTTACGCACTAAATACTGGCAACCGGTCGAGATTTATCTATATCCGCACAATATTTTTCTAAACTTCTGGAGTGAAATCGGTCTGCTCGGCGCCTTGTTATTCATGTGGCTGATATTTAAATCAATTTATTTATCACTCAAACTTACTATCGCCTACGGCCGGGAAAAATGCCGGGAAAAATATTTATCGCTTAGTCTTATGACCGCGCTGATTACTATTTTTGTTCACGGCTTAGTCGATGTGCCTTATTTTAAAAACGATTTATCGGTCATGTTCTGGATATTTTTAGCCTTTATTGGCCTCATGAATTTTAGTCAAAGATTCGGTTCAAAAAATATTCGCAATTAATATGAAAATGATTATCCAAAAAGCTATTGCTAGGAGCGGACTGTGCTCACGACGCCACGCCGAAGAACTTATTAGAGATGGCCGAGTAAAAGTTAACGGGGCTACTGCTTTTTTAGGCGAACAAGCTGATCCAGATAAAGATAAAATAACAGTTAATAATCGCCTCATTCCAGGAGTTGTAAAAAACGTCTATATTATACTTAACAAGCCGATCGGCTATACCTGCACTAACCGCCGGTTCCCTAACGAAAAAAATATTTTTGAACTCGTTGACTCGCCGATCAGATTATTTGCTGTTGGCCGCTTAGATAAAGATAGCCACGGCTTGGTCCTCCTCACTAACGACGGTTCTTTGACTCAAAAGTTGTCCCATCCTAAGTTTGAAAATGAAAAAGATTACGAGGTAAGAATACGCGATGAAGTCGTTAACCCGGAAATGGTTATAAAAAAACTTCTAGACGGAGTTGACATCGGCGAAGGCGATGGCATTGTCCGGGCAAAAAAAGTTAAATATTTACAAAATGAGCTATTTGTAATAACCTTAAACGAGGGCAAAAAAAGACAGATTAGACGCATGTTTGCCGCTCTTGGTACCAAAGTCTCTGATTTAAAGAGAGTAAGTCTAGGTGGATTAACCCTAGGTAATTTACCCGAGGGGCGCTGGGATTATTTAACCGAAGAAGAAATTAATAATTTAAAAATATGAAAGACGCAAAATTAATTAAGCGCGGTATCTTAAGTTCACTAGGAGTTTTTGTTTATATTTCTCTAATTTCCCTTATCCTAAACAATGGCAGCCGGATATTCGGCGAAGTAGATAATAAATTAATCGCTCCGGTGTTATTTCTCCTAACTTTTGTTTTTTCCGCGCTCGTTACTGGTTCGCTTATTTTAGCAAAACCTATTATGCTTTTTATTGAAGGAGCAAAAAAAGAAGCGATTAAATTATTATTCTATACTGGCGCAAGCTTATTTGTCTTACTAGTAATTACTGGAGTCGCCTTGTATATATTCAGACAATAGAAAAAGGAGACGTGGCAGAGTTGGTTGAATGCGCCGCACTCGAAATGCGGTATACCTGAAAGGGTATCAGGGGTTCGAATCCTCTCGTCTCCGCGATTATTGCCTCCATAGTTCAATGGATAGAACGTGAGCTTCCGGAGCTTAAAGTGGGGGTTCGATTCCCTCTGGGGGCACAATAGAACAATAAGGAAGACATTAAATAAAATAAATTATTTAATATGAAAGAACTTCTAATAACGCTGCCGGCGATTATGCTGTTAGTCGCTGGATGCAATTCTTCGCCAGCACGACCGGCGACCGGGCAAAATCAGCTAGCCGACAGGCCGACGGAAAGTCAAAACCAACCGGTAGTTAAACCAGCGGGGACGATATCTCAAATGAATCCGCAGGATTACTCTTTAAATATTTACCCGATTGCACAATCTCCTGTCTATGGGTCACTTTCCGCTGACTGTCTAAACAAAATAAACCAATTTACGGTTGGCCGAATGGATTTTCGCCTGCTGGATAAAAATGGTGAAATTATAATTCCGAGCTTAAAACAGCTAATCTATAACGCTGACAAATCAGATGATCAACCAGAGTGCTACGACCTGCTTATAGATATTTTTTCCAAACCGAGCAACGGAAATTATCTATACTTAAAAAGTTATTCTGACTTTGGTAACGATGTCCCTTATTCCGGCATAAACGCATTATACCGTTTGGACCTATCTAATTTATCTTTAAAAAAATTAACTGTTGCTGATTTTATTGCAAATTTTGACTTATACCGAGGCGGAGAGGATGACACCTATAAAATTCTCCCTGATGGCAAGCGGCTTATAAAATGGGATCAGAGAGGGGTATATTTGATAAATCTAGAAGCTGACACAAATACAACTCTCTACCAAGCTCCAAATAATAGCTGGTTAATTTCTGACGTTTACTTCGAAATGGGGCAAGTGGCGGGCTATGACATTAAAATAACCGATAACAAAATAGAGGTCGGGGTATATGATAAAACAAAAACTCTAGACGGCAAGTCGGTTACCGTCGACCAATATGATAATGTTGATTACGATGGTTACTACAATGAAGACACAGGGGAGCGGGAAAATGACATAAAGTTAAAGTTTAAAGAAAGGGTTACGCTGACAATTCCTGAATGATCACCATAGAAATACCCTATAAAAATATATAAAAAACACTCGCTATAGCGAGTGTTTTTTATTTTCATTTTTAATCATCATCTTCTTCCCTTCCTCTTGTCGGCGGCGCAACCGTATTTGTATTTTGAACATTCTGCTGAATTTGTTGTTGGCTCGTTTGCTGATTAAGATCACCGATATAATAGCTATTCAACATGCTCGCGGCACTACCGGAATGGGGGCGGCCAATATCTTTAGTATTGAAAGCTTGAGTTGCTTCTTGGCCGCAATGAGGAATTATCGTACCTGCCCCACCAGGATGAGCGGACAGAAAGCTGGTAACATTATAAATATTATTATTAATGAGCAACCAGCAATCACTAGTCTTATTATGTTTAGCAATTTCCGCCAGAGAGAGCGAGCTAGTCTGATTTTGATTATTCTTAGTAGCCAAAGACCCTTGGACGTTAGACGAATTAGACGGCAGACTGTTAATGCCAGCGGGAACTCCGGTTATAAAATTATTTCCTGCCAATTGTCTGTTGGCATCCTTATTGTTCTGATAAAAAACCAGCCCTGCCGTTAGCACGGCGACAGCTACTGCCCAAAAAATAAACAATGATATAGTAATTAATTTTTTCATAAAAGTTGAAAATTCTCAAAATGAATATTTTTTCTTTTTATACCTAATTTTAATAATTGGTCTTTTAAGCTAAACATTAGTGGCGCCGGCCCGCAGAGAAGAATGTCTTTATTCCTAAGATCCGGGCTAAGTTCGGAAATTATTTTTGCATTCAAATATCCTTTCTCGGATGAATGCCAGGGGATAATCTTTATTTTTCCGTTATTTTCTATTTCTTTTAATTCTGTCATCAACACAGCCTCTTCTGGCTTGTTGGTACAATAATAAAGATCAACATGATAACTATCATCTGCTAGACTTCTAGCCATACTAACAAAAGGAGTTATGCCGACACCGCCCGCAATCCAAACTTGATTTTTATTTAAAATATTAAGATGGGAAAATTTGCCATAAGGGCCTTCAACCGAAACAGGCAGTCCAGGCTGCAAATCTTTTAATTTATTAGTAAAATCGCCCAATGACTTTACAACTATTTTAAGATCATCCTTTGAACTTCCCGAGGAAATAGAAAAGGGGTGAGACTCTACACCGATACTACCGGATAAAAACCGAATAAAAATAAACTGGCCGGGATAAAACTTCAATCTTCGGCTGCGAGGTTCAAGCTCTAATTCAACTACTTGCGAATTCAAAATATTTATCTTCTTCAAGTTATATATCAAATTAAAATTAAATAGCTTGCTTAAGAAAGCTTGATAAAAACCAAAGCCGAAACCAATCAAGCCCAGGGTAAGCAAATATATTCTTAGGAATCCGTCGCGCGATATGTCGCTCGGAATAAAAACCGAATGTAAGAGAGCAAACATAAAAGCTAAAACCATGAACTTATGTGAAAATTTCCAAATATGGTATTTTAATTTAATATAAAAGGTCAGTATAATCAGAATCATCATTATGATTAGGGAAAGGCTGCCATAAGTCACGGGAATATTATTGAATGGGATTAAAAAATCAGCGGCCGACTTAAGAGATACTGACAGATAGCTGAAAACTAAAAATAGAGGATGGAATAAAAGCAGTGCAAACGAAAGGGCGCCTATTTGATGGTGAAAATTATAGATATTGTTCAAACCATAAAAAAATCTTTCGACTATTTTTATCCTGAAACTTAGAATCAGATTAATTGAAAAAAGAGCGAGGCCAATAATGCCTAGCATTTGACCAATGCTGGTCATTGTGGCAATAAAATTAAAAAACCGATAATTTAGGGGTTCGATAAAAAACCAGCGCCCAAAAGGTATGAGAACTAAAATAAAAATGGCTAATATTCCTAATTTTTTTCGCATAAAATAAAGTGTATAATTAATACGAATCTCTAAGTAAATTAAATTATACCCTTTATAAAAGGCTTTTACAATGAAAAGCGACTTGTAAAATTATAAATAAAAGCCTATACTACCAACACAGAGGTTGAAAGTTTTTATGTCACCGCTTACGTAGTTGCCTGATAATCTTGAGGGAATGATTGTGACCGCTAAAAACGAGAGGATAAACCGTGTAAAGTTTTACATCTCCTTGTTCTTTGCAAAAGTCATCCAGACCAATAGCTAAGGCTCTAAATTATGTGCTCTCCAAAAGCCAATATTCCGAGAAATATGCCATATGCCGAAGCTTTGGGCGCAAAATTAACTATCTTTATTATTCATTGCCTGCGCGATAAACCTCTGCCCTCCCGAACATTCTCCGTTCGGGATTTTTTTATAAAAAAACAACCTAATTTATAATCAGGTTGTTTCTTGGCGGAATGGACGGGGCTCGAACCCGCGACCTTCTGCGTGACAGGCAGACGCTCTAACCAACTGAGCTACCACTCCCCATAATAGTCATCGATATTCTTAAAAATGACTAATTTCGTTTTTAGCCACAAAAAAATCATAGCAGAAACATTTTTTCTTGTCAAAGGGAAAAATAATGGAAAATCTTGCCAAACGGCAGCAAACAGGCTATAATTTAAATACAAAAACTAGCTCTTATATAGTTTTTTTAATTTACTCTAATATGGAAAAAGCATTAAATCAAAAAACAATCGCCGAAATAGAAAAGGCCCTTTTAGCTCAAAAAAAACAAGTTCTTCACGAACTTAGCGAATTTTCTAGAAAAGATAGCCACGAGGTTGATAATATGACGACTAAGTTTCCTGAATATGGAGACAAACCGGATGAAAATGCACAAGAGATGAATGATTACTCGACTAATGTCGCGACCGAAAAGGTCTTAGAAAAAAGTCTTGACGATATTAACAAAGCCCTGGAAAGAATTAAAAAGGGCAGTTACGGCGTTTGTAAATACTGCGGAAATCCGATTGCGGAAAAAAGACTACTTGCGCGGCCTACGGCTAGCTCTTGCATTAGCTGCAAAACAGAGCTACAAGAAAATGAATAATTTTATTTTCAAAACTCATTTGAAAAATATAGCTATTGTTCTAATGATAGCTATATTTTTTATTGTCGATCGCTATTTCAAGTTACTAGCCCTAGATAGGGCGCTCGACCCGCCAATAAAGATAATCGGCAATATTTTTTCTTTCGGTTTCACGGCAAATTATTATATGGCCTTCTCCTTACCTTTCAGCGGGTGGGTTCTTAATATTATTATCCTGCTTATTATTATAGCTCTGTTTTATTATATATTTTATTTAATATTAAATAAAAAAAAGCAAGAAACAAATATCATACTGTTGACAATTATATTATTTGGTGCTATAAGTAATATACTAGACCGGTTCGTCTGTGGTTATGTAATTGATTATTTAGAATTACGTTATTTTACCGTTTTTAACTTGGCCGACGTGATGATTAGCTTAGGGGCCTTAATTATGATTTTAAAAAATTTTAAAAGATAATATGTTAAAAGATTCGGTTTTTAATCAAATAAATAATAGCCGACAAGCTTACGAAAATACCGGTTCGATGCTAGAAACAGAATTTATCGGAAACATTAACCAGACTCTATATAAACAAGAGGCTTACGAGATGATCTATAAAGAACAGCTGCCGGAATCGGCTGACCCGGAAAAGAATTACGAACGGATTTTAAAAATAAGAGAAGAGGCCCAAAAAACTTTTAACGATACTTTAGCTTTTGCTGATAGAAATAAATATATTAATTTTAAGAATTCGATGGCTCTGGTTGAAAAATGCCAAATCGGCAATCCCGAGCAGCCAAAAAAATTTTTTGCCGCAGCGCTTTTTAATTATATACAGCAGAGATTTGATGATAAATATATTTTAAAATTCTTTACGGCTACGGGCGGAACCCACTTAGATATTGTCCATAAAATTGATTGTTACTTTAAATTATATAGTAAAGAAACCCAAGAAGAATTGACCCGAGCGACCATAGATATCACCGGGCGAAAAAGCAAAGACAAGGCCACGGCCGATGTTTTACTGAACATAAAGCCGGAAGAAAAAGATCTTTATGACCCAAGCCAAGGAAACTCTAGTTTTGATAAAGTTTTCTTTGACCAAAAAATAAAAGAATTCGGAGAAGAAATTATTGCATCCTTAATTGAAAATTACCAAAAAAGTAAAAAACAATAAAAACCAAACTCCATGAGCTGGAAGAAACGGATGATTGGCGGAACAGACCGAATGCCGCCGGATGAATTTGAAAGATTCAAGCTTGAATCCCTTAACAAACCCTTAGAATGGAGGGAAGGGATTTGCCGCTGCGTCTGTACAAAATGCCAGAATGTAGCGGAAATAAACGAAGAGTTTGCCACCGGTCTTTTAAACACGATGAGCCTTCTCGGCGCACGTCCGGAAACTAACATCAGGAAACTGACGGATTTCCGAAAATGGTACTTTGAGGTGGGATACTGCGACCTGTGCGGACCAGGCGAACTGTCTGTCGAATTTAAAATGATAAAAAATAGGCCGGAATGAAAATCTGGTCTTTTTTATTTTTATGATATAATAATTGATATAGGCTCTAAATTTACTTATGTTATTTTTACTCTGTGTTTAAATTAAAATCTAAATCCGGCTTTACTTTAATTGAATTACTAGTAGTAATCGCGATTATCGGCTTATTGTCGACCGTATCTATTGTGGCTTTAAATACATCGCGTTCGCGGGCGCGCGATGCTCGGCGTGTGGCCGATATGAGAGAAATACGAACCGCCCTGGAAATGTATTTCACAGAAATGAACCAATACCCGGCGCAATCTATTACTATGAAAAAAGACGATCCGGATTATACTGTCAGCTATTGCTTGCAGGCTAACAATGCTGGGTTTTCACCGTTACCCTGCAATGCGGCCAGTGGAACGATTTTAATGTCAGTCGTTCCTTTCCCGCCGAGCCCAGGAGACGGCGTTATTTGCAACCAGACAAATACTTATGGCTAGTTGGGGGCTAAAAATTATTATTACTATGTAAGAGATCAATATTTATTTGACAGCTACCGTATTGAATTCTGTCTTGGCAGCCAAGTCCAAAATTTATCTGCCGGCATACACACCGCCACCCCAGGTGGAATAAGATAAATCTAAGCTTTAATTTATTAATATAAAATTATGAAAAAATGGCTCAATTATAACTTACTAAAAATTATTGCTCTTATCATGCTCCTAGGCGCGGTCTTATCGTCTTTTGTCAAATTACCTCTTCTTCCTTTTACTTATTACCAATTAATGAACTGGGCTATTGTCGGAGCATCTTTAATAATTATTTGGCAGGCTTATCAAAAAAAGCTTACCTGTCTAATTTGGATTTTCTCTGTTGTAGCGGTCATCTTTAACCCGATTACCCCAATATATCTAGGCGCGCTATCCTGGCAAATCAGTGATATTATTGTTTCCATTCTCTTTATAGTTTCTTTCTTTTTACTAAAAGATGAGGAAATAAAAAATTAAATAACAAGCCAACATAACAAAAAACCGCCTAAGCGGTTTTTTGTTATGTCTTAAAATTCTAATTCTAGTTAGCACATAAAGCATAGGCCGTTATGGTCACGCTTTGCGGAGCACCAAAATAGACTGTACCGGCCGCTATCCACGAAGTTGCATCTTCACTCGGATATGAGGCGTGTAAATGAACACCTCTCTTTTCGCCGGTGGTATCAATCATGGCGCCGCCGCTAATTAATAATTTATTTCCGCAAGAAGCTGTGGCGGTAATCTGAGTATTAAAGACCGGATCAGTAACCGTGACTGGAGTACCCATAACTCGTGTTATTCCTCCGATAACGCCAGCATCACCTTTATCACCTTTAACTCCGGCTGGTCCTTGGGGGCCAACTGGACCAGTTGGACCGACGCTACCAGCTGGGCCGACAGGACCAATCGGACCGACGCTACCAGCTGGACCGACAGGACCAATCGGACCGACTTCGCCTTGTGTGCCTTGAAGACCTTGCTCCCCTTGAATACCCTGTTCACCTTGAGGGCCTTGGATGTTGCCAACATTTTGCCAAACACTGCCATCCCAAACATATAGATTGCCGGCTACGAGATAAGAATTGCCTGGGTTGCCGGTGGGATGAGCCTGGATTAATTCTGCTTCGGAAGTATAGGAACCAAGAATTACCACGCTAGTTCCAGTATCTCCTTTTTCACCCTGGATACCTTGTGCTCCTTGGGGACCAATCGGACCTTGGGGGCCAATTGGGCCAACAGCACCTTGAGGACCAACTGGACCATCAGCACCTTGAGGACCAACAGCACCTTGAGGACCAACTGGACCCATAGGGCCAACATTTCCCGTAGCACCCATTGGTGGAAGGTACCCCGAAATTCGGACAACTATTCTTCAAACGGCGGCAATGGGTTAGAATATAATTAATAAGATAAAACCATTACCAACAATATGTATAAAAAGATAGATCCGGGCATTAAAGA
>Ga0172370_10004448_pt1 | contig 18761 bp, 18 predicted proteins | sample LakKiv5m_FD_114538 | JGI IMG/M metagenome (GOLD analysis project Ga0172370, IMG submission 114538) | Freshwater microbial communities from Kabuno Bay, South-Kivu, Congo - kab_022012_11.5m | ecosystem: Environmental > Aquatic > Freshwater > Lake | place: Democratic Republic of the Congo...
CCTCTTCGCGCACGAGGGCCATATCGCCCGCGGCCAACGCCGCCGCCAATTGGACGCGCCGCCCCCCCGATGGGTTGATCCGCTCGCCGATCATGGCGATGGGGTGACGGGGGGAGAGGATGGTTTGCTTGCCGGATGGGCTGCGAAGGATGGTTTCCACGACGGCTGTGCTCCGAAATCGGAAGGTCGCGTTAGGCAGCGGCTCTTTCGATCAGTTTTCCAGAGACAAACTTGTGAAGAATACTTCCCATCAACGTTTGATAGGGAATTCCCTCTTCTATGGCTCTGATTCTGATGGCTTCCAGGTCTCCCGCTGAGAGCCGGATATTGACACGCTTATCTTTGGCTAGTGTACTTCGGGCATAACTGCGATAAAGCTCAAGCAATTCGTGGCTTGGCTGAATAGATTCCAGTTTCCCAGCCTCGAACGCGGTGATAATCTCTAGTTCTTCATCGTCATACTGATCCGTACTGTGCTTATCCATGTCCATATCTCCTCACAGCCTTTCGACTCGGCATGATCGTTTTGAGGAAAATCCCGTCCTTTGTTTCGACAAACGGTACAACGTAGATATAGTCACGTATCCGAACAGTAAACATCTGTTGTCCTGGATACTTCGCCTGATTCGGATGCTTGGTGATATCAATTAGATCACCTTGCTCGATATGATGCAAGACCTCCTCAAAGGAGACGCCCCGCTCACGCTTGAGTTTTTCGTTCTTCTCGAGATTCCAGAGGATAGTCTTCATGGGTAAATCTTAGCACGTTGGATGCCTTTTGTCAACGAATGCGCTACCGCGTTATTGCCTCGTGGGCGCGGTCGCCAGATGCGGAAACGCGTCAATCGAGTGCGGAAACGCCAGCGCCGCCATGAAGAGCTTCTGAAAATCCTCCTCCAGCGGCGTCGAGACGTGACGCACCCAACGCGCCACTTCGGCCGCCTCGCGACGCTTGGCTTTGTTCAGCAGCGCGATGCGCGCGCCGTCGCCGGCCGCATTGCCCACCGCGGTCACGTTGCGCAGGTCACAATCGGGGATCATGCCGATCATCATCGTGTGGTAGGGGTCAATCACGCTGCCGAACGCGCCGGCCAACACCACGCGATCCACCTTGTCCGCGCCAAACTCCCGCAGCAACACCTGCGCGCCGACATAGAGCGCGGCCTTCGCGAGCTGGATCGCCCGCACGTCGGCCTGCGAGGCCACGATGGCCGCGCCTGTGGCCGATTGCTCAGGCCAGGCGATAATGAAGGCCGGCGCGCCCGCGGCCGTCGTCGTGTGCCGCGGCGAGCTGAGCTTGCGGTTGAACCGGCCGCTCTTCTCCACGATCCCGGCCGCGAACATCTCCGCCACCGCCTCGATGATGCCCGTTCCGCAGATGCCGGAGGCGGTGATTGGAGGTTGGGGGGTGGAGGTTGGCAATTGCTGATTTGCTGATTTGCTGATTTGCTGATTTGCCCACTCGTCGCGCCCAATCACCTTGAACCGAACCTCCAACGTCGCCGGGTCAATCCGCACCCGCTCGATGGCGCCCGGCGCGGCGCGCATCCCGTGGGTGATCTGCGCGCCTTCGAGCGCCGGGCCGGTGGGGCTGGACGCGCAGAAGAGCTTCTGCCGATTGCCGAGCAGTAGCTCGCCGTTCGTGCCCACGTCAATGATCAGCACGACCTCATCCTGGCGATGCGGCTCTTCGGCCAGGATCACCCCGACATTGTCCGCGCCGACGTAACCGGCTTCGAGCGGCAGCACGTGCAGCCGCGCGCCGGGATTAAGGTTCAGCCCCAGGTCGGCGGCGCGCAGATCCACCGGGTCTTTGGTCGTCGGCGTGAACGGCGACGCGCCGAGCGGCCCCGAATCGAGATCAAGCGCCAGGTGGTGCATCACGCTGTTGCCGACCAGCGTCATATCTACGATGTCAGCGGCCGTCAGCCCGGCCCGCCGCGCGGCGTCAGCCGCCAGGTCGTTCAGCGCCGCGATGACCGCGACGTGCAGGCGACGGCGACCATCGGGCTGCTCGGCCGCGTACGAGATGCGCGACATGATGTCGTCGCCGTAGCTCACCTGTGGGTTCACCGCGGACGCCGTCGCCAGCAACGCGCCGGTGCGCAGGTCGCACAGGTACGCGGCCAGGGTGGTCGAGCCGAGATCAACCGCCAGGCCGACGGCTTGCTCGTGATAGCCCGGTTGCACGCGCACGATCAGGTGGTCGTCCCAAACCGTCAGGGTGACGGCCCCGACCCCTGGCTCGCCCCCGACGCGCGCGCCCTGAGCTTGTCGAAGGGCGGCGGGCGCTTCGACAAGCTCAGCGTCCGTACCAGACAAATTGCGTGACACCAATCGCTGCCGTAGCGCCGGGGCCAGGTCGCGCAGCGCCGGCAGATCGAACTCCAGGTCGCGCAACCCGAAACGGGCGACCATCTCGGCCAGCACGCGCTCGCGGTCGCCTGCTGCGTCCATCTCCGGCGGTTCCAACTCGATGTAATACAGCCGGACGATCGGATCCACGACGATTGCGCGGTCGCGCGCGGCCTTCAACACCACCTGCTTCTGGCCCTGACTCTCCGGCGGAATCGTGACCAGCACATCGCCGGTGACGCGGGCATCACACGAATAGCGCATCGTCTCCGGCACGCCGCGCAATTGCCGATAGTAGCGCTCGCGCTCGCCGGCCGCAGTGACATGATCGGCGCGCGACCGGATGCCGTGGCGGGCGAACTCCCCCTCCTCGACGCGCACGGTGCACTTGGCGCACGTCTGCCGGCCGCCGCAGATGGATTCGATGGCGACGCCGAGTTGTCGCGCGGCGTCGAGCAAAGTCGTCCCCTCCGCCACCTGCCCGCGGCGGCCGGATGGTTCGAAGATGACGGTGTGCCGGCGGGATGGATCAAAGGATTCGCTGTGTGGATTCTCGGAAAGGGTCATGTGAGGGAGTCTGGCGGTAGGTCTCGGCGAACAGCCCATAGAAACGGCAATGCCTTGACGATTTTGACGTTGCGAAACTCGCCATCGAGGACATCATAGTGGGGGTCGTAAGTTACGAGGAAATCTGCGTGGCCCAACACAGCGCACGCCAATACAACATCATCATCTGGATCAGGGAGTACAGGTAGGATTGCAGCGTCTGGCACCTCAATCCACTCTGCCAACCGAAGCAAGGATGCTGCCAAACGCGCGATATCGGCGGGAGCGACGTGCCGCTCTATCAACTTCCCGATCAATTCGTCATTCAGCGCCTCGCACATCAGTAACGTGAATTCGTTCTTCTCCCATCGCTCAAGTAATTCGCGTGTCGGACTGGTTGGGTTCCGGCTCAATGATGCAGAGATAAAGACATTGGTATCAAAGACAACGCGCCATAGCCTTTCAATCACCTTGCCAGTCTCCCTCGATGGCTCGACCTTCTGCGATGGCCTGACTACGGATGCGTTCGGTTGTGGCCCGGAACTCCTCCATCACCTCGGCGCGTGACATGAAACGCATCTCGGCCACCAAGCGTTTCGCCTCGGCGCGAATATCCGCCACGGTCGGGCGTGGCGCTGATGTTTTCCGCCGGTCTTTGATTTCATGGACGAATTGCCTGACAAGCAACAGGTCTTGATCGGGCAGCTGCGCCACCTCAATGACAACATCGCGCACCAATTCCGCTGGGGAAGCTAATACGGCATCCATACTAAGTTGTCTCCTCACTTGTCCCGTTTCATCTCGACAATTCGATTATAGCATCCTCTGATGAACAGACAAAGCGCGACTGGTGTGCGGGTGGCACGAACGGACACCGAACCAATCCCTCATTCGCTGCGCGAACGCCCCAACCACAACAACACCGCCGCGCCCACCACCATCCCCGCCGAAACAGCCGTTGTTAGCGCCAGGCCGCCGCTGCTCCACAGCCGCGGCGCGATCACGGAGACGATCATCACGCCTGCCGACATCAGCGCGGCGTTGAGCGCCATGACCGTGCCGCGGGATTCGGGAGCCAGCTCGGAAACAAGAGGCAAGGCCGAGACGATGGCGAACTCCGAAGTCAGGGCTACGATCACCAGCGCGGCCAACGTGACGCCGAGCGCGCCGGCCAGCCGCGGCAACAGCAGATAGGCGAGCGCGTTCAACGCCAGACCGACGAGCAGCGCCCGCCGTTTGCCGACGCGATCCACGATCCCCGCTGATGTCGCGGCCGCGGCCAATTCAGCTACAGCGATCACGATCGAAGCCAGCCCCAACGTGGCGACCGGCAGGCCGAACTGGCTCTCGAACCACGCGCCGTAGACCATGAAGAGGTTCTCGTTCGCCGTGACCACCAGCACGCTGACAGCCAGCATCGCAACGGTAGATCGGTTGCGCCAGCCCGGCGCATCGCGCGGCAACTGGGGGAACCGACCCCCCGACGCAGGCGCAGCCGCAGCGAGCGGGGCCGGCCGCAGCCGCCAGATCAGCGCGCTCCCCGCAACGCCGAGCGCGGCGAGCACGGCGAACGGCGACTGCCAGCCAAAACGGGCGATCAGCAGGCCCGCCAGCGGCACGCCGAGCAACCACGCGCCGGCCCAGGTCAGCTCCATGATCCCCAACGCCCGGCCGCGGCGCTCGTAGCGAACCGCGTCGCTGACATAGGCTTGCATGGCGGGGTCGAACGCGGCCTTGCTCAGCCCCAACAGCACGAACGCGGCCAGCGCGATAACAAGGCCCGGCCGGAATGCGGTCGCCGGCTGCGCCAACAGGAACGCGCCGCCAGCCAGCGCCAGCAGCCCGCCCAGCATCACCCCGCGCCGGCCGATCCGGTCGGACAGCCAGCCGTAGAACGGACTGGTCATGCCCGCCGCTGAGCGCACGCCCACCAGCAGGCTGGCGGTTTCCAGCGGCAAGCCCAGCCCGCGGGCGATGATGGGCAGAAATGGGTAGACGATGCGAAACTGCGCGTTGATCAGCAGGCGCGCAAAAAGGATGGCCGCCAGCGGCCGCCGCAACTGCCGCACGTCAGCAGACACCGAAGGTCAACCCCAGTTCGCGCAGCCACCGGCGATAGGCGATGGCGGCGCGATCGCTGCGCAGGTGCAGCTCAGCTTGCAGATCGAGCGGGAGGCGCGCCGGGCGTTGCGACTCGACGATCGGCGCATCCTGGGCGACGATGCGATCCTGGAACGACCGGATTTGTTCGTCGGAAAGCTCTCGCCCGTAGTTCATCGCGATCCACATCCAGGCCAGGCTGCGCGTCTCTTCGACGGGAGTAACTGTCAAGAAGATGGCAAATTCTTGATCGCCGCTGTGCTTGGTGAATCGGGCGGTGAGCGGCCTGAGCGCGCGATACGTATATGAAACCCACGACCCGACGCCGGAGCCGTCGGGATCCGGTTGCCAGACTCGGATATCTCGCGCGATCACGCCCGTGGGCGTGACCTCAACCTCGTAGTCGGGTACAGCCGTGTGCTGTGGGTCGCCCAGGTAGGCCGCGTGGACAAAGGGGAAGTGCGCCACGTCGAGGAAGTTCTCGATCACACGCGGCCCCGCGGCGTTGATGGCATATGGGCCGCAAAGCACCTTGCGAAAACCTGGATCGGCCCACTCGGCAAAGGGCGGCGCATCGCCCGCCGGCTCACCCAGCCCGACCCAGATCAACCCGTATCCCTCACGCGCGCGATAGGCGGTGGCCGCGGCACGCGCCGGAGGTTTCTGGTCAAGATGCGCCGGGATATGGACGCACACGCCGTCCGCCGCGAAGCGCCAGCCGTGATACGGGCAGGCCAGGACGCCGTCTTCCGGCTGAACCTGGCCCAACGAGAGCTGCGCCCCGCGATGCGGACAGCGATCATGCCAGGCCAACACCTGTTCGTCGCTCCGCCAGAGCACCAGGTCTTCGCCGAGCAGACGGACCGCCAGCGGTTGATCGGGGCGAAGCTGTTGGGCCGCGGCGACGGGCAGCCAGTCATTTGCCAGGACGGGATCAGGCAGCATTTTTCGACCCTCGTATCGCGGGGATAACATCACGCCGCGGCATGATACGCGGTCGCCAGCCAGACTCCTTCTGTGGAGCCTTCGATCACGGGATTGTAACCCGCCAGCAGCCGGCCCGCGATCCGCACGTTCGCCAAAACGACGTTGCCGGCTTCATTCACCGGTTGCAGCCCCGCATTGGCGCGCACACCCGCGTCGTGCGCCGGATGTCCCGCCGCGGCGAGGAATTTGGCGTCGAACCAATCGCCCAGCCCGCCCGGCGCCGACACGGGCAGATCGAACACCGTCTCGCGCAGCTCGCCGCGGTGATTGCTGGCGACGCCGCCGCCGTACAACCCGCCCGTCGCCAGGATGATCGTGTCCGCGCGATAGGTGGCCTCGCGGACGACAGTCGGGACGACCACGCCAGTCACGCGACGGGCCACGATCTCACCGCGCACCGCGGTCATATCGAGGAGAATCGGCGCACCGGCGCGGGTCAGCGCAGCCTTGAATGCATCGAACAGCCGCATCCCCGGCACGCTGGGCGGCAGCGTCGGAATCTCGAACACGGGCGCGCCCAGCCGCTCTTGCAGGTCGCGCCAGGCCTCGGCATGGTGCGTCAAGCCCAGCACCGCCGGCAGGCCGACGCGCGCCGCGCCGTCAAGCCGCGGCTTGAGTTGCGCCGCGACCTTCGCCCGCACATCGGGCTGCTCGAAGAGCCGCGCCAGCCCGACCGGCGTCAGGTCGAAGCGGCTGGCCGCGGCCATCTCCGGCAAATCGAAAGTCGCGCTTTGAGCCAAGATGCCCTGGCGCACCAGGTTGTCGGCGCACAGTTTGGGGTAGAAATCGCGCCAGCCGGCCGGCCCCGCGATCAGCATGGCGCCGGGCTGGCGCAGATCGCCCGCGGCGAAACTTTCGGGAACCAGCGCGGCCGGCAGCGCCGCGCCGAGCGCGGTCGGCAGCCGGAAATTGCCCGACAGATCGCCGAGGTAATTCAGACCGGCGGGCGCGCAGACCTCACGCAAGGCCGCGATGCCGCCCGCCAGCGCCTCCTGGCCGGCCAAAGCATACGGATGCGCCGGGTGCGCGGCGATCCAGCCATCGAGAGTTGCGCGCAAATCGCCTTCCGCGTCCAGCACGCCGATCCAGCCGGGGCTGATGTGGGTCGTGCCGATCCCGGTCGCCAGCACGCGCACCCGCGCGCCGCGCCGTCGCGCCACCCATGCGGCCAGCAGTCCCGCCGGCCCTGCGCCGATCACCAGAACGTCATCTGCCTTTACGGTCATAATTTCCTCTTGCCAGAGCTAACGAGATGTGGAAAGGATCTCACGCCGGCTTTATGCCCAGAAGCGCCACGACGCCGAACGCGATGATGATCGCGCCGGAGATTCGATTCACCCACCGCAGGCCGTTCGCCCCGAAACGACCCCGAAACAGGCTGACCCCGCCGCTCAACAGCAGCCACCACGACGCCGATCCAAAGAAAACTCCGCCGACTAGCAGCAAGGCCGAAGCGTAGCCGCCGCTGATCTCCGCCAGCCCTAGGCCGGCGAAAATCGCCGCGAACGACAGGATCGTCATTGGGTTGGTCAGCGTCAAGACGAAAGTCGAGGTATAGAAGCCGCCCAGGCTGCGCCCACTGGCGGTCGCCGGTCGCTCGGCGGGCCGGGCCAGCAGCGTCCGCGCGCCCAGATAGCACAAAAACAGGCCGCCAACCAATCGCAGCCAGGTCTGTTGGTTGACCAGAAACCCAGAGACAAAGGTCAGGCCGAACGCGGCGACGCAGCCGTAGAGCGCATCGGCCGTGGCCGCGCCCAGCCCCGACACCAGCCCGGCGATCCGCCCCTCGGCCAGCGTGCGGCGGATGCACAGGACGCCGATCGGGCCGACAGGCGCGGCGATGGAGAGGCCGATGATGTACCCTTTGAGCAGGAGCGCGGCGTCCAAATCAACGCTCCACCGTAAAGGCCAACGTGCCCTCGGCGATCTCTGCCCGGGCGATCAGTTGGGGCGTGAATCGAGACATGGTTTCCTCGTAACGAGATATCGTCCGCGCGATTAGCGCGTTTTGCGGCCAAAAACCAGTTGACATGAACTGCCTTTAGATGTATAATGCAGTCACTAAATAAACCGGTCCGACCGGTTTCCCGCCCCCGATGATAAGGTAGCCAAGAGAGGCTGCCTTCCTCGCCATGAGGATAGTCGGGGTCGTTTTATGTCTTGTTTGTTCCCACTTCCCACAAATCAATCACCTTGTCAGCGAAGGTTCGGTAGTAGCTGTTCTCGCCGCTTGCAACATACTGCCGGACTGCCCCCACTAACATATCTGCCAGTTGGAGTCCGTCATCTCGCCGTGAATCCCCGCCGACTATCGTTCCGAAGGAGCGAATTCGCTTCAAGCGACGACACTCCTGCGACAAATCGACCCTGAGCGTCCACAAGAAAGCTCGCTTCGCGCCGTCAATGACCAGGACATCATCGGCGATATCTAGCGGCGATGACCTCATTGCCAACGCGACGATGAAGGAAATGATCAATTCCTGTCCACTCAGAGTTGAATAACGTTGAGGCAAGCCAGATTTCTCAATGACAACAGCGCGAACTCGAAAGAACATCGGCCGAATGGATCGGAAAGATCGTTTTCTGTTCAGGCGTCGTTTTGTGGTATTTGAACTCAAATGCTGGCTGAAGGTGTAGCTGTTGCCGCGCACGCGCCAAGTCGCTTAAAGACGCGCGCTCGGCTAGCTGCACTATCACTAGCGCAAAATAGCTTGATGAGCTGGACGCCCCCGTCAGCCCCGGATCGCCAGACTCATCCAGAAAATGATACTGCGTCACGCCGCCGGCTCCAGCCGATCCAACCCCAAAATCCCGCGATAGATCTGCTCGTCCAACAACGCCTGCCGCAACCCCTGCCCCCACAGCAGCGCCCGCTGGCCCTTCCACCGCCGCTGCGCGAAATCGGCCAGCGCAGCCGTGGCCTGGGCAGCATCCTGATGGCCGGCTTCGTGCAAGATCGCCGCGGCGCGGTAGCCGCAGAAGCCGCCCTGGCACGGCCCCATGCCCAGCCGCAGATCGCGGCGCAGGTCGTCCAGGATCCAGGGCGCGGCCACGTCGCTGTGGCTGGCGGCGGCTGCTTCCAGGTCGGGCCGCGTGACCAGCTCGCACTCGCAGATCAGACCATCCTGGCGGCGCGCCCCCTCCAGGTCTTCCAGCCGGTGGCCCAACCGGTGCGGCTGCGGCGGGTTGATGGGGATGCGGACATCAGGCAGGACAAAGTTCTTGGTGACGCACGGCTTGCTGACGCCCAGTTGCGCGGCCACGACATCAGCGGCGCGCTCAGCCATCAATCGGTAGGTGGTGAACTTGCCGCCGACCACCGTCACCAGCCCGCCCACACCATCGCGCGCCGCGTGATCGAGCACTGCGAAGGTGCGCTTGGCCTCGCGGCCCTCCGCGCTGGCCCCTTCCTCGTAGAGCGGCCGCACGCCCGCCCACGCGCGCAGCGCGCGCGCCTGGCTGAAGCCAGGGATCATCTTCTCGCCTTCGTCCAGCATCAACTGGATTTCCCACGGCTGGACGCTCGTGTCGTTCGGATCGGGAACCGTGACCGAGGTCGTGCCGATCACCGCGACCGTGCCGACCGGCACCAGGATGTCGCCGTCACCGGGCTTGTGCAGCCGGTTGATGATCGTGTTGACGAAGCGGTAGGCCATCGCCACCATCGTGCCCTTGCTGGGCCGCACGGTGAGCGGGCAGCCGGCCATGGCTGCAATTTGCCCGGCCCACGCGCCTGCCGCGTTGACCACCAGCCTCGCGCCCACGGAGCGCTCCGCGCCCGTGCGCCGGTGGCGCAGCCGTGCGCCGGCCACCTTACCGCCCGTCACCGTCAGCCCGATGACCTCCTCGTAGGTCGCGACCATCCCGCCGTGCTGCTGGATGGCCGCGCCGAGCGCGGTCAGGATATCGAACGAGTCGCACGCGGCATCGGGCACGCGGAAGGCGCGGCTGATGCGCGGATTGAGCATCGGCTCCTCTTTGAGCGCCTGGGCCAGGCTGATCTCCTCGGTCGCGATCCCGCACGCGCGGCACGCCGCGACCCACTTCTCAGCGTAGCCTGGATCGTCGTCGGGGGTCTGGACGAAGAAGCCGCCTGTGTCCTCGATGCCGTGGGGCACGATCTTGCGCAGGAGGCGGTTCTCCGCGATGCACTCCCGCGCCGACTCGGGGTCACGCACGGCATAGCGGCCGCCGGAGTGGAGCAGGCCATGATAGCGGCCGGAGGTGCCGTCGGTCAGGTCGGCGCGCTCGACCAGCAGCACGCGCAACCCGCGCAGCGCCAGATCGAGCGCAGTCCCGCCGCCCGTCGCGCCGCCGCCGATGATGAGGACGTCGCAGTCTTGGGTTTTCATGGTATTGACAAAAGCCATCCACTGTGATAAGATGAAATCAAACAAAAAAACGGATCACCGACCGCTACGCGGGCGGTCGGGCGGTCACTGTTTCCCCTCGGTGAACAAGTGCCCCGGCGGGGGCGCGCGCCAGGTGGTTGAATGCTTCGCAAGGAGCCATAACCTGGATAGCCGAGGCGGTTTTATTTAACCGCGTCATAGCGGTAAATGCACAGATGACTTTTCCAGTCGGCCAAATAGTCTCGACCGCCAGTCTCCCGCTCGACCACGGCTCCGGCCAACATATCAGCCACTTGCAGGCCATCCCACTGATGGGCCGGCTCCGCGCGCAGAATGGGGGCTTGGTCCAAGCCGCGTCGACGTAACGCGCTTGACATGGCGAGTCGCATTGCGCGAACGAGCGTATCGTCTTTCTTGACGCCATCTATCAATAGACGTTTCACCCTCAATAGATCCAGAGGCAGACGGGCCAAAAGATACTCCAGAAAAATGCTATAGAATTTTGGCTCACGCATCCTGGCGAACTCTGACGACAGTTCGCGTTTGTCTACCAGCAATACAGCGCCATTCCAAAAAGATAGCGTGGACACGCTGAAGAAAGCGGTTCGCACGCGCTCGGCGTTCCGCGCCCAGTGAAACTCGAAGCTCTGCGGCAGCCCCAGATTTGCCCGCACACGCATCAATTCGCGCTGTATGTCACCGTACTGCGCACTCGATCCAATCGCCAGTGCCAAATGACGAGAGGAGCCAAGACCGAACTCGAAACCTGAGTCGCCCGACCAATCCACAAAGCCATACGCGCGCATGGCGCCTCAGCCTCGCGCATTCCCGAATTGCGGGGCGGCGCGTTCGACCAACAGCCCGCGCAGTCCGCGCAGCGCCAGATCGAGCGCAGTCCCGCCGCCCGTCGCGCTGCCGCCGATGATGAGGACATCGAAGTCAGGCATAGAGAAGTTCCTTGCTTTGGGGTTCGGTCTTTTCGAGGTTCATGCCAGCCCTGGATGATGCGTCTGCACCCACTGCCGCGCCGCCACAGCGAAGTCACTGGCTTCCCGCAGTAGATCATCCGCCTCCGTCGTGGAGATGCTGCCGGCGCCCACGTAGTCGGCGCGATTCCGCTTCCGCCGGCAGTCATCGAAATAGTCGGCCAGTTGGGCCATATCGCTGCCCATCGCTTCACCGAGGAACGCAAAAACGACAGCATGGTGTCCGCCGCCGTGCGCACGGTATCCCTCGCTGTACATCACGGCGGTGGCGGCTTGCAGAGCGGCGTTGTAGGCGGTGGCAAACCGGCGATCGGCCGACAGCGCGCGAATCGCGGCGTCGGCCAGGTCACGCTCCACAACCTTAAACAGGCTGGCGATCTCCTGACGGTTCGTCTGATGACTGCGGATGCGACCATCACGCAACAAGCGCTCGTAAGGCATCCTCATCTCCGACCAGGAACAACTTGGGGCCAGCCAGGACATTCTGCAAGAAGCCATCCTTCGCTTGGACTTTCATCCGAAACTCCTCTGGGCTGAACAGCACGTAGTTGATCTCGCGGTGCGCCACTCCCTCGGCTTCCTGGAGGGTGGCATGGAGAGCGCGGCTGGACAGATCGCCGACGACCAGCAGGTCTATATCGCTCGCGATCGTCTCCTGATTCGCAGCGTAGGAGCCGTACACGAACGCCGATGTGATTTGAGCGGTCTTCTGCAACGCCGTGCCGATCAGCGCGGCCAGGCCGGTCGTCTTCAGAAAGATAGCTCTCAGCTCAGGAAACAGGAAAAAGTCCCGATTAACCTGAAAATGCACTTGGTTGCCCCGCGCTGAACTGACGAGCAGTCCCAATGTGCGCAATCGGTCAACCTCGCGCTGGATAGCATGGATGGGCAGGCCCGTCAGGCTGCTGATCTGCCGTTGATAGAAACTCGTCTCGGAATTGAGCAAAAACAGCGCCAACACCTTGACTCTGGCGGTAGATGAAAACAGCAACTCCAGCATGATGCGCCTCGCGTGACCAAAATTTGTATACGATTGTATACAAATCTTGGTCAAATGTCAACAACTCACATCAACCCGGCAGGGCGAACCCGGCAGTTATGTGTCTGCCTTTTCGCACACGCGCACCTGCCCTTCGAGGGCCGCTTTTACCGCGCTGCCATCCACCGTTTCGCAGCGCAGCAGGTCTTGCGTCAACAGGTCGAGGGCCGCCCGGTTTTCCCGCAGGAGGCGTTGCGCCCGCGCGTATTGCTCGCTGATGATGCGTTTGACTTCGCCGTCAATCAGCTTGCGGGTTTCCTGGCTGAGGCTGCCGTTGTCTTCGATTGCCCCGCCCAGATATTGGAGCTGCTGGCCGGCGTAGCGCACCGAGCCGAGCGCCTCGCTCATGCCGAACTCCGTCACCATCCGCCGGGCCAATTCCGTCGCGCGCGTGATGTCGTCGCTGGCGCCGGTGCTGATCTCATCGAAGATAATCTTTTCGGCGGCGCGGCCGGCCAGCATGACCGCGATGCGATCCTCCAGCTCGGCCTGGCGCAACAGATAGCGGTCTTCGGTGGGCATCTGCATGGTGTAGCCCAGCGCGCCCCGGCTGCGCGGCACGATGCTGATCTTGCTGACCGGGTCGCCGTGGGGAACCAGCTCAGCGACCAGGGCGTGCCCGGATTCGTGATAGGCGACGGCGGTGCGGACTTCGGCGTTCATCACGCGCGTGCGCTGCTCTAGCCCGGCCACGATCCGCTCGATGGCGACGGAGAAATCGTTCAGCGTCACCGCCTCGGCATTACGCCGCGCTGCCAGCAGCGCCGCCTCGTTCATCACGTTCGCCAGGTCGGCGCCCGAGAAGCCCGGCGTCATACGCGCCGCGGCCTCCACGTCGAACCCCTCGGCCAGTTTGATCCCCTTGCTGTGGATCTTCAGGATTTGCTGGCGGCCGATCAGGTCGGGGTTGCCGACCGTGACCTGGCGGTCGAAGCGGCCCGCGCGCAGCAGGGCCTGGTCGAGCACTTCGGGCCGGTTGGTGGCCGCCATGATGATCACCGGCGCGCCGACGCTGGTCTTGAAGCCATCAATCTCGGCCAACAGTTGGTTGAGGGTCTGCTCGCGCTCGTCGTTGCCGCCGATGCGGACGGCGTTGGCCCGGCTTTGGCCGATGGCGTCAATCTCATCAATGAAGACGATGGCCGGGGCGGCCTTGCGCGCGTTCTCGAACAGATCGCGCACGCGCGCCGCGCCCACGCCCACGAACATCTCCACGAACTCAGAGCCGCTGGTCTGGAAGAAGGCCACGCTGGCTTCGCCCGCAGTCGCCTTTGCCAGCAACGTCTTGCCGGTGCCAGGCGGCCCCACCAACAGCACGCCCTTCGGGATGCGGCCGCCAAGTTTGGCGAACTGCTCCGGCGCTTTCAGGAATTGGATGATCTCCCGCAGTTCGGCGATCGCCTCGTCCGCGCCGCCGACATCTTTGTAGGTCACACCCACGTCTTCGGGCTTGACCTCGGTTGCCTTGCTCTTGCCCACGCCGAAGATGCCGCCCAACCCGCCCGCGCCGCCGCTCATCCGCCGATAGGCGAAATACCAGAACGCGCCCAACAACCCCAGCGGCAGCAGCCACGAGAGGATCAACGCGCCGGCCGGGCTGGGCGGCCGCTGAAAGCTGAACTTGACACCCGCGGCCCGCAAATCTTCCACCAGTTTCGGGTCGCTGCCCGTTGCAAAAATAGTATCGAAAGGCACGATTTCGGGTTTGGCTTCCGGGTCGGGGTTTTTCATCTGTCCCAAAATATCGTTTTCGCCGATGGTCACGCTGACGATTTGGCCGGCGGCCAGCTTCTGGCGAAACTCGCTGTAGTCGAGCTGCCGCGCTTGCTGGAGCAAGAGCGGCGCCAGGATGAACTCCTGAAACAGCCACAACGCGATCAGGGCCGTGACGATATAGCCCAGGCTGAAACGCATCTGGCGCTGCATCTGCTCGCGGCGCTTCTCTTCGTCGTTCTCATCGGGCTTCTGCGGCCCCGACTTGCGATTCTCGGTCATCTCACTCCTCCAGCCAATGCATTGCGCGTTCGATGGCTTTCTTCCAGCCGCGATAGAGCTTCGCCCGCGTCTCGCCGGCCATTGCCGGCTCCCAGGTGCGATCTATCTGCCAGTTGCGACGCAGATCGTCCAGCCCGCGCCAGTAGCCGACAGCCAGCCCCGCCGCGTATGCCGCGCCGAGCGCGGTGGTTTCCGCCACCACGGGCCGCACCACCGGAACGCCCAGGATGTCGGCCTGAAACTGCATCAACGTATCATTGTGCACCATGCCGCCGTCGGCTTTGAGGCTGGTCAGTTTGACGCCGGAGTCCTGCTCCATCGCATCCAGCACCTCGCGCGTCTGATAGGCGGTGGCTTCCAGCGCGGCCCGGCAGATGTGGCCCTTGTTGATGAAACGTGTCAGGCCGACGATGGCGCCGCGGGCGTCCGATTGCCAATAGGGCGCAAAGAGGCCGGAGAACGCGGGCACGAAGTAGATGCCGCCGCTGTCGGGCACGGTCCTGGCATAATCTTCGACGTGCTTGGAGAAGTCGAAGAAGCCCAGGTTGTCGCGCAGCCATTGCACCAGCGCGCCGGTGATGGCGATGGAGCCTTCGAGCGCGTAGACCGCCGGCTCCGCGCCCAGCTTGTAGGCGACGGTGGTCAGCAGGCCGTGCCGGCTGGGGACGGCCGTCGCGCCGGTGTTCAGCAGCATGAAGCAGCCCGTGCCGTAGGTGTTCTTCGCCTCGCCGACCCCGAAGCAGGTTTGCCCGACCAGGGCCGCCTGCTGATCCCCCAGGTCGCCGCACACCGGGACCTTGCCCAGGGCATAGCCGTAGAACTCGCCATCGGACGAGGGCCGAATGGCCGGCAGCATGGCGCGCGGGATGCCGAGGATGCGCAGGATGTCTTCATCCCAGTCGAGCGTCCGCAGGTTCATCAACAAGGTGCGGCTGGCGTTGGTCACGTCGGTGATGTGTGCGCCGCCGTTCGGGCCGCCGGTCAGGTTCCAGATGATCCACGTATCCATGTTGCCGAAGATCGCTTCTCCGCGCGCCGCGGCCGCGCGCACGCCGGGGACGTTGTCCAGGATCCAGCGGATTTTCGGGCCGGAGAAGTAGGTCGCCAGCGGCAGGCCGGTCTGCGGCCGGAAGCGATCTTGCCCGCCGGCTTGCGCCAGCTCGTTGCAAATTTTGTCCGTGCGGGTGTCTTGCCAAACGATGGCATTATAGTAGGGCTTGCCCGTCTTCGGGTTCCAGACAAGCGCGGTCTCGCGCTGATTGGTGACGCCGATCGCGGCCAGATCGGCCGGCGTCAGGCTTGCTTTCGCCAGCGCGGCATCCATCACTTCACGCGTGCGCGCCCACACTTCCAGCGGATCGTGCTCGACCCAGCCCGGCTGCGGATAAATCTGTTGGTGCTCGAGTTGGTGGAGGCTGATGACACCGCCGGCATGGTCGAAAATCATAAAGCGGGTGCTGGTCGTACCCTGGTCAATGGCGCCGATGTATTTGGTCATCGAAACAAGGCTCCTTTGCTGTTCACACACCATCAAGGGATGGCCGGAAAAAGGATTCCAGTAGATTATACCTGATTCAGTGACCGGCACAAAGTTAGAGATACGGCTGGGGTATACCGCAAAAGCGTCGGCGCGCACCCTGAGCTTGCCGAAGGGCGGCGCTTCGACAAGCTCAGCGACCGCGCCTTCGACAGTTTTGCGCTATGCTCATACGGCTGACCGTCAGTGCAATGTCGGTCGGGCTTCAGCCAACCCAGGCCGTTTTGGCGCATGATGTGCGCGAGAGGAGGATCACCGATGAAAAACGTATTTCTTGTGGTGGTGTTAGTCATGGCCGTGCTGATGCTGTCGGGCTGTTGGGCTGGCCCGAACGAGCAGACTGGCGTGCCGAACGAGGGGGGCAAGGTGGCCGGCTTCTGGCAGGGCCTCTGGCACGGGATCATCGCACCGCTCGCGTTTATCGTGTCCTTGTTCTCGGACAAGGTACACGTCTTTGAGGTGCACAACAACGGCAACTGGTACATTTTCGGCTTCTTGTTGGGATTGACAGCGATTTGGGGCGGCGGCGGACGCGCTTCCTCGCGACGCCGTTAGCCGTGCCATGACGGGCAACCGCGGGAGCATCGGGCCTTGCGCCCGCCCCCTTAATTGTGGGGGAGCGCACCCCTTCGACCGGGCTTCAAGGTCGGTCCTCGCGGTCGCCCCGCTTGAGAGGATGCGTAAGTAAGCGATTCATCAGCCATCGGCGGGCGCGGCATCATCCGCCGCGCAACACCGCCCGCCGTTCAGCCCGCGGCACACTTCGGCCGCGCGGCCGGGGACCGCCACGCCCGCTTCGGCCAGCATCTCGCAGGTCAGCCGCAGCGGCAGGCCCATGATCCCGGCGTAGCAGCCCGTCCACGCGGCGGCCGGGGAGAAGCTGGAGTGCTGGATGGCGTAGGCGCCGGCCTTGTCGAGCGGATCGCCGGACGCAACATAGGCCGCGATCTCTCCCTCGCTGTAGGCGCGCATCGTGACCTGGCTGGCGTTGAGCCGGGCCGTGATATCGCCGCCGCGCGCCACTGCGACCGCGGTGAAGACGGTATGTGGCCGGCCGGCCAGGCTGCGCAGCATCGCGGCCGCCTCCGCGGCATCGGCCGGCTTGCCGAGCAGGCGATCATCCAGCGTGACCACCGTGTCGGCCGCCAGCACGATGGCGCCGGGATGGCGGCCGGCGCCGGCCAGCGCCTTCGCCCGGCACAACCGGCAGACCATCGCGTCCGGCCGCTCGCCCGGCAGTGGCGCTTCATCCACATCTGCCGCGTCGATGGTGAAGGTCAGGCCCAGGGCTGCTAACAACGCGCGGCGGCGCGGGGATTGCGATGCGAGGACTAGTTCTGGGTTCATGCGCCCTTTTTTACCACGTCCAGCACCTCACACGCCACCTCGTACCGCCCGAAGCTCGGCATCAGATACACGCCCTGCACCTTCGGCAGCTCCTTCAGCTCCAACAACAACTCTTGGGCCATGCGGACGCCCTCTCTGCGGCCATCCGCGCCGGCGCGCTCCATGCGTTGCAGCGCGGCTTCCGAGAGGGTGATGCCCGGCACTTCGTTGTGCAAAAACGAGGCGTGGCGGTGGCTTTGCAGCGGCAGGATGCCAATCAGCACCGGCACGGGGAAGGGGCCGTGCCGCGCTTCGTACAGCTCGTAGAACCGTTGCCACAGCGCCTTGTCGAAGATCGGCTGCGTCATCGTTAGGTGTGCGCCGCCGGACACTTTGCGGTGGAACCGATCCACCTCGCGCTCCAGGTCGGGCCGGGTCGGATCGCACGCGACCGCGATGGTAAACGCGCCCCGGCTTCCGAACGGCTTCCCGGAACGGTCGAGGCCCTGGTTGAACTGGCTGATGACCTTGACCAGCCCGATCGAGTCCACGTCGTAGACCGGGGTGCTCTCCGGCTGATCCCCCAGGCTGGGCGGATCGCCGGTAAGGGCGATGATGTTGCGGACCCCCAGCGCGTGCGCGCCGATCAGGTCGGACTGGAGGCCCATCAGCGAGCGGTCGCGCGTGGTGAAGTGCAGGATCGTCTCGATGCCCACCTGCTGCTGGATCAGCACGCACAGCGCCAGCGCGCCCATGCGCACGCGCGCCATCGGGCTGTCGGCCACGTTGACAGCATCGGCCCCGCGTTCTTTGGCGATCCGCGCGCCCTCCAGCATCTTGGCCGCGTTGAACCCGCGCGGCGGATCCACCTCGACGCTGACCAGGAACTTGCCCGTAGCCAACTTCTGGAAGAAGGGGGTCGGCTCCGGCGCGGCCTCTTCGTCGGTCACGCCGGGCGAAGTCACGCGCACCATCGGGAGCGGGGCGAGCGGTTGGGCCGCGCCGGCCGGCTTATCCCCAGGGGCGTCTGCTGCTTGCGCGATGAGTTGATCCAATGCGCCGCGCATCGCGTGGATGTGCGCGGGCGTCGTGCCGCAGCAGCCGCCGAACAGGCAGACGCCCGAAGCGAGGAACAGCCCCAGGTGCTCAACGAAATAGGCGGGCGTGGACGGGTAGATCATGCGTGCGCCCGCGCGGAACGGGAAGCCGGCGTTGGGCATTGCGGACAGCCGCAGCTCCGGCGCGGCCCGGTGCATCTCGGCGATGAACTCGATCGCCCGCGCCGGGCCGACCGAACAGTTGACGCCGGCGATCTCGACCCCCGCGGCCGCCAGCGTTTGGGCGACCTCGGCCGGCGTCGCGCCCGACCCGGTGACGCCGTCGCTCCCGAACGTGACCTCGGCCACCACGGGCAGGTCGGTCGTCGCACGGGCCGCACGCACAGCCGGCGTCAGTTCGGCCAGGTCGGAGAAGGTCTCCAGGATGATCAGGTCGGCGCCGGCCTCCCACAGGATGCTGATCTGCTCCCGGAAGGCTTC
>Ga0172370_10004449_pt1 | contig 18760 bp, 12 predicted proteins | sample LakKiv5m_FD_114538 | JGI IMG/M metagenome (GOLD analysis project Ga0172370, IMG submission 114538) | Freshwater microbial communities from Kabuno Bay, South-Kivu, Congo - kab_022012_11.5m | ecosystem: Environmental > Aquatic > Freshwater > Lake | place: Democratic Republic of the Congo...
ATGTTATTAAATTCCATGTTATCGCCGCAACCAGGGCTGAAGCTATAACTGTAAGATTTAATACATCGGGATCAATTACACCTTTCCCGATTGTGTGGGCGACATTCATGGGAAATACAGTAAATGCAATAAAATTGAACAAAGCTGCCATTGAAACGGCAGCAAAAGGTGACAAAACCTTTGTTGAGACTACTGCAGCAATTGAGTTTGCAGAATCATGAAATCCGTTGATAAAATCGAAAACAAGAACTAGAAAAATAACTACATACAAAAATGTCATAACCGGTTTTAGTGATTTTATATGGATTTCATTTCAGTGCCAACTATTTTTAAAATTTCCTTTTAAATCCAGCTTATGCCCTTAAATTGTTTAAGGTGCCCAAAATTATAAAAATATTTGTACTTTTACCGGTAAACATTTATAAATTTAAAAACATTAATATGAACGACATACGCGATCTTGAACCGAAACCGCTGTGGAATTATTTCCATAACATAACCCAGATTCCTCATCCTTCAAAAAAAGAGCAAAAAATTATAGAATTCATGAAGGAATTTGGGAAAAAGCATAATCTTGAAACTGTTGTTGATAAAGTAGGTAATGTTATAATTCGCAAGCCTGCTACCAAAGGAATGGAAAACAGAAAAGGTGTCATTCTTCAGACCCATCTCGATATGGTTCCACAGAAGAACAGGGATAAGAAGCATGACTTCGAAAAGGATCCGATTGAAACTGTAATAGATGGTGACTGGGTTAGAGCAAACGGGACTACCTTAGGATCAGACAACGGGATAGGAGTGGCTGCTACCATGGCTGTACTTGCATCTACAAACATTCCTCACGGCCCGCTCGAAGGTCTGTTCACTATAGATGAGGAAACAGGTATGACTGGTGTATTCGGACTCAGGAAAGGACTTCTGAAAGGTGAAATACTTTTAAATCTCGACTCTGAAGACGAGGGAGAACTTTGTGTGGGATGTGCCGGAGGTATCGATGTAAGCGCTGTGAAAAAATACAGCAGAGAAAAAGCGCCACAGGATATGGAGGCGTATAAGGTAACTGTCAAAGGTCTCAAAGGTGGACATTCAGGTGTCGATATAGCACTTGGAAGAGCAAATTCAAATAAACTCATGTTTCGTTTTCTGATGCAGGCAGAATCGGACTATGCAATAAGGCTTGCTGAAGCTGAAGGAGGTGATCTGAGAAATGCAATTCCGAGGGAATCTTATGCAATTGTCCTGGTTCCTGCAGATAAGGTATCTTCTTTTAGAAAATTTGTCAAAGGCTATGACGAAATGTATAAGGCAGAATTTTCAGAAACAGAACCTGACCTGTCATTTACTGCACAAAAGGTTGATGTTCCTGCAAAAGTTTTAAGATCTTCTGATCAGTATAAGATAATTCGCGCCGTATTTGCCTGCCCTAACGGGGTGCAGAGAATGAGCCAGGCGATGAAGGGACTCGTAGAGACTTCCAATAATCTGGCAATAGTAAGATGTGCGAATGGAAAATTTGAAACTCATTGTCTTACAAGAAGTTCGGTTGATTCTTCAAAAGAGGCAACGGCATGGAAAATTGCTGCTGTTTTTCATCTTATTGGTGCTGATGTAAAACTTTCAGGAAGTTATCCTGGATGGAAGCCAAATATGAATTCTCCCATTCTTAAAACCATGAGAGAAGTGTATAAGAAGAAATTCGGAAATTCACCTGAGGTAAAAGCAATTCATGCAGGACTAGAGTGTGCTATTCTCGGAGGCACATATACCGGCCTTGATATGATATCATTCGGACCCACTATCAAGCATCCGCATTCACCTGATGAAAAAGTGAATATTCCGACAGTAAAGAAGTTTTATGATTTCCTTTGCGAGACTCTGAAGGAAGTACCGGTTAAGTAGTCCGGGCTCCTGAATGCTGGTTGCCTGATCATTATTGCTCCTCAGTGCCTGGGGCAAAACACCAGGCAACCAGCAACATTCATCTTATCAGTCGACCTTAATCTCAATAAGCATGTCGTCCTTCATGACATTGGTATTGGGTTTTGTCAATACCTTGGAGATCTGACCGTTGACAGGTGAGAGTATCTCATTTTGCATCTTCATGGCTTCAAGGATAACAAGCGGTTCTCCCCTTAGTACTGTTGACCCTTCCCTGACAAGAACATCGATTATCTTTCCTGGCATTGGGGCTTTAAGGGTTTCCTTTTCATTTTTCCCTTTCGATGCATTCAATACCTTCATTCTCTGCATCGAAAATGGGGTTTCTACTGTAAAAGTATAGCTGATATCATTAAACAGGATTTCATATTTATTTTGCCGCGATCGTATGATCTCAACAGGATACTTACGGTTTTTCCAGAGTATATAGGTTCCGTATTTCTCATCAGCTTTGAGCTTCACCTCATAGTCATGCTTTCCTATTCTGATTGAATGCTTAAGAGGCTGTGAAAAGCAAAATCTTTTGTTTTCAGAAGATAAAGCGTACAGTTTCTTAACCTTTGGTCCGGTTGTAGCCATAACTAAAACTGATTAATTCTTTTGTTAAGCAGCCAGGGACTCATTTCCCTGCTGTTTTCGAAATCAACATTGATGCTGTTGTCCATCAGGTTCTCTTCAATGAAGAGCTTTGTGGCGAGCCATGCGGCAAGCATTTCTTCATATTCGCTGTTGAGATAGTACTTGTCAAGGTCCTTTTCGATAAATGCTGTTGTAAAAGTTCCGTTAAGGAATTTCGGATTCCTGACGAGCATCCTGAAAAAAGGAAGTGTTGTTTTTGTACCTTTTATCCAAACCTTGTCGAGTGCAAGTTTGCAGTTTTTAATCGCGTCCCTCCGATCCTTTCCTTTTACGATCAGCTTGGCTATCATGGAGTCGTAACTTGGGACTATAGCCGACCCCGCCTGAACACCGGTATCAACACGTATATTTGCACCGGATGGCAGACTTAGTTTTTCAATCTTGCCCGGATCAGGTGCAAATCCCGACTGAACATCCTCTGCATTTATACGGCACTCTATGGCCCAGCCTCTGAGCTTTATGTCTTTCTGTCTGAATTTCAGAGTATCACCGGCGGCTATCCTGATCTGCTGTTCAATAAGGTCAATACCAGTAATTGCTTCGGTGACAGGATGTTCAACCTGAATTCTGGTGTTCATTTCCATGAAATAGAAGTTTTTTTCGGAATCAAGAAGGAACTCTACGGTACCGGCAGAATAGTAGTTAACGGCTTTTGCGATCTGAACTGCAATTTTGCCCATCATATTACGAAGATCATCGTCGAGGGCTATTGAAGGAGCTTCTTCAAGCAGTTTCTGATGCTTTCTCTGTATTGAACACTCTCTTTCCCCCAGGTGGATTACATTACCGTGTTTGTCGCCAAGTACCTGGAACTCTATGTGTTTGGGGTTTTCAATGTATTTTTCGATGAATACCGATGGATCATTAAAAGCTTTTTCAGCCTCTTTGCTTGCAATTATAAACATTTTTTCCATCTCACCGGGATTACGCACTATTCTCATACCACGGCCACCACCACCTGAAGCTGCCTTGATAATTACGGGATAACCAATTCTGTCTGCTATCGCCACTGCTTCTTCCTCATTTCCTATGTTTCCCTCGCTTCCCATTGCCATAGGGATTCCTGCAGAAAGAGCAATTTTGCGGGCAATAGTCTTATAACCCATTTTATGGATGGCATCAGGTGACGGCCCAATGAAATTTATGCCGTTATCCTGGCATTTCTGGGCAAAATATGCATTTTCTGCAAGAAATCCATAACCGGGATGAACCGCATCACATTTTGTTTCGAGAGCAATTTCGATCAGCCTTTCAATATTCAGGAAAACAGGAATTTCTGAGTTGTCCTCAGTATTATCGTATATAACATCAGCATCGGAGAGGAAAATCGCATTAGGTTCAACAGCTGTTTTTACAGCAACAGTCTCAATCTTCATCTTCCGGGCTGTCCTTATGATCCTTACTGCAATTTCTCCACGGTTTGCTATGAGAATCCTTCTGATCTTCATTGGTTTTAAATTTCGGTCATTCAAAAATAGACAGTTTGCGCCATATATTTTTATAATGGCATATTGCCGTGTTTTCGTGCAGGAACCTTTACCCACTTGTTATTCAGAGCAGCCAATGCAGAAGCAACCTTTTTCCTGGTCAGGGCAGGATCGATAACCTCATCGATATAGCCGCTTTCATCTGCAATGAAGGGATTTGCGACCTTATCCCTGTACTTTTTAACAAGCTCCTTCTTTAGCTCGGCAGGATTTTTAGAATTTGCGAGCTCCTTGCGGTACAGGATTGCTACGGCTCCGTCAGGACCCATTACTGCTATTTCAGCTGTTGGCCATGCAAAGCTGAAATCGCCTCCAAGGTTCTTGCTGTTCATTACAATAAAAGCTCCTCCATATGCTTTTCTCAGGATTACTGTTATTTTCGGAACAGTGGCTTCACTGTAGGCAAAAAGCATTTTTGCACCATGCCTTATTATCCCCGAATGCTCCTGGTCGACGCCGGGAAGAAAACCCGGAACATCTTCAAGTGTCAGAAGGGGAATGTTAAATGCATCACAAAAACGGATGAACCTTGCACCCTTTACAGATGAATTGATATCTAATACTCCTGCAAGAACTTTTGGCTGGTTTGCAACAACACCTATAGTTTTTCCTTTCAGCCTGGCAAAACCAGTAACAAGACTTGGGGCAAAAAGTTCGGAGATCTCCAGAAAACTGTTCCTGTCAACTATCTGGGTTATCACATCTTTAACATCATAGCCTTTGTATGGATCATCAGGAATAATGTCCCTCAGTTTTGGGTTTATATCGGGAATTGATCCGTCATCGGCAACAACAGGAGGATTCTCAACATTATTTGAAGGCAGGTAGGAGAGGAATTTCTTAAGTGCAAGAATGGTATTCTCCTCATCATCATAAATCATATGGGCAACACCACTGTTTCGGGCATGAACCTCCGCACCTCCAAGCTGATCAAAAGTAACTTCCTCATTAAGCACCTCCTTTACAACATTGGGTCCTGTAACAAACATGTAGCTTGTATGATTCGTCATAAATACAAAATCAGTAAGAGCCGGTGAATAAACGGCTCCACCTGCTGCTGGCCCCATGATAACAGATATTTGTGGAATGATTCCGGAAGAATGAATGATGTTCTGAAAGATTGTTGCATAACCACTAAGGCTGGCAACACCTTCCTGTATTCTGGCGCCTCCCGAATCTATCAGTCCTATTATCGGAGAACCCATTTTCAGGGCCATTTCCTGGATTTTGGCGATTTTCTTGGCATGTACGATGCCAAGCGATCCTCCCATTATTGTAAAATCCTGGGCATATGCAAAAACAAGTCGCCCATTTACTTTCCCGTGTCCGACAATGACTCCGTCACCAAAGGATTTTTCAACTTTCCCGAATTCCACAGGTTGTCCAGCCGGAGTAACAAAAGCATCTATCTCCTCGAAAGTTCCGGAATCGAACAGCAGGTTTATCCTTTCCCAGGCGGTAAGCTTGCCTTTTGAATGTTGCCTGGCAGCCTGTTCCGGGCTGTATTGTTTCTTAATAGCTTCCTGCCTTTCTAAAAAAGCTTTGTAATGTTTCCCTGATAGATCCATATCCTGCCTTTATTTATTAAAATGCAACGACAAGAATCAAAACAACCGGTTTTGACAATTCAGCCATTTTGAAGGCTCAAAAATATATATATTCAGAATAATTCCAAATAAAACTTTCGAACGGAAATATTACATAAAGACTATGTTGCTTATTGTGAATAAATTAACAGTGTTTGTTTTTCGACTGTACTAAATCAGTTTTCCGGTTTATATAAACCCTTTTCATAAGATCCGAGCAAACCTGCAGTGATTATCGAATTGCTTGCCTTGTTTAAGCTCCTTATCATTTTATCGGTAACAACAGGATAATGATGAAGGGATTCTATTTTGTCCCCGATATATTCCAGATCTTCCTCTGTTGTGGCCCATTTTCTTGAGTTGAATGCGGTGAGGTCGAATGGCCGGGAGTACGATCGCAGGGTTTTTTCACCATTAATGTTAAAGTAAAAGTCAAAATAAGACATTATAAGCTCCCGCAAACTTCTGTAAACAGGTTCTCTGAACCTCAGGGTAGTGAAGTTCGATTTGGCAACAGCTCCCCAGTATCCTTCCTTCCTGAAAACAGCAATAACATGATCGTCATCATTCCATGCCTTCATATCTACTATCATGGGCTTAAATCCAAGAAAATCAAAAACGGCTGCAGCGAATAAAGCCCCTTCAAAACAATGAGCCTTTTTACGTTCCATTACAAAACGTGGCGACCTGCATTCATAATCAGGATTATATTCTATTGAGTCGAGATATTCCTGTATTGACCAGGGATTACTGAACCTTTCAAGAAATTTCTTTTCCCCTTTGCTCCAGTCAATATCTGAATAAGATTTTCTCATATTAATTAATGATGATCCGGCATACGCCGGAATAGTCTACTGACCTGATCAGACAAGCCTTTTTATAATTTTCTGCATCTCGTCGTATTGTTCCTCCATGCTTTTCACGAGCTTAAGCTGGGCCCTTGCCCTGTCGATATTATGACCGGGATGATGTATCTTGTAGTAAATATCACCATCAAGATAGTCGGTCAGAAACCTGACAGCCATGATATATGTTATCAGTTTTGGTGCAAATGGAAGATATTCCTTTTCAACATCATTCAATGTATCCCTGACGGCAGAAAGATATCCTTGGGAAAATGCCCGGTAAAGCCCGATATCCATTTTAATCTTTGAAAGATCTGTTTCGTCTTCTGATGCAATATTTGCAGCAGTCCTTATTGCATCTCCGAAATCATAATGAACATAGCCTGGCATTACAGTATCAAGGTCAATGACGCATAATGCCCTGTCATAATTGTCGAAAAGTATGTTGTTGAACTTTGTATCGTTATGGGTGATCCTGAGTGGAATTTTTCCCTCGCTTCCAAGCCGGATTATAACCTTCATTTCATCGGCCCGCTTCATCACAAAATCGATCTCCTCAGAGACTCCGGCAGCTCTTCCGGCACGATCGCTCCTTACACTATTGACGAAGGTTTCAAGGCGTTTTCCGATATGGTGAAAATATGGTATTGTTTCATGAAGCGGCTCCCCCGGCAGATCAGCAAGCATTGCCTGAAATCGTCCGATTGCCCTGCCTCCTTCAGATGCTTTGGACGGAGAATCGACTATGTCGTAAGATCTGTGGTCGGTAATGTAAATGAAGAGTCTCCAGAAATTGTTGTTTTCATCCCTGATCCATGATTTTCCGTCGTTAGCCCTGATCAGTGTGAGTGATTCACGTTTTATGTCAGATCCCGGAATTTGTGACAACTTGAACTGGATGTGCCGTGTAACCCTTTCTATGTTTTGCTGAAGCTCAGGGATATTTTTGAATACATTATTGTTGATCCTCTGAAGAATATAGTCATCCTTTTCTTTCTCGGCGTTGATTATTCTGTATGTATCATGAATATGTCCGCTACCGCAGGTAACGGCAGACGAAAAAGAACCCTCAGCATGGAAAGAGTTGAAGATCTGCTTAAGATCATGCTTCATTCCTGAGACCTATTTTATGTCCGATAAATGCATAGAACATTATTACAAGATAACATGGAAGACATAACCAGTAAGCCGATTGTGTTGAAAAAGAAACAGCAAGCTTGCCATAGAGCAGTGGCAGTAAGGCGCCTCCTGCTATTGCCATGATAAGCATAGCCGAAGCTGTTTTTGTGAATTTACCGAGGCCGTTCAAAGCCAGAGGCCATACTGCGGGCCATACAAGCGAATTGGCCAGTCCCATTAGGGCAACAAAAAGTACTGTTACCGGAAGTACAAGCTGAAGAGGTTTGAATGTCACAAGATCGATAAAGGGCATTGTAAAGATTTTGTCAGCAGGGGTAAATACAGCTCCGAGAGAAAATATCACTCCAAGAATTGTGCATATCTTCAGCGCATCCGCCTGCTTTAAGTATTTTGGTATAAGAATGATTCCTGCTAAATACCCTATAATCATTGCAACCATTGTGAGTGAAGTGAAATATTTGGCAGAATCCATCGTTATTCCAAGGGATTGTCCATATCTGATTATTGAATCACCCGCAATAACCTCAACTCCTACATAGAAAAACAGTGTAACAACCCCAAGGATAAGATGGGGGAAATGCCAGATGCTTGTCTTTTTCTGATTTGCCACACCTACTGCCTCATCCTCAGCATCCGTGTCGACTTCAGGAAGATGGACAAACCTCAGGAGAAGTCCCAGAAGAAGCAGAATAATTGTCATAACAATATAGGGCATAATTACATTGTGGGCCATTTCATCAAGTATTATGGCGCGTGATGCCTGGTCTGCTGCCTGAGCAAGTTTCTCTTCGAGAATATGGGAATCTTTGAGGATTATGCTTGCAAGGATTATTGGTGCTATTACACCTGCAAATTTATTTGCAATACCCATTATGCTAATCCTTTTGGCAGCACTTTCCCGCGGGCCGATTATCGTTACATAAGGATTAGATGCAGTCTGTAACAGAGCCAGCCCTGTACCTTCAACAAATAGCCCGGTGAGAAATAATCCGAAAGTCCTTGTAAGTGCAGCAGGAATGAAAATTAATGTTCCTACTGCCATAACCCATAATCCTACGGCCATACCATTTTTGAAACCAGTTTTCTTTAATACTGCAGATGACGGAAGTGCCATCACGAAATAAGAAATATAAAAAGCAAAGGTTACGAAATATGCCTGGAAGTCGTTCAACTCGCATGCTGTTCTTAGAAAAGGTATCAGAACACCATTAAGCCATGTGACGAAACCAAAAATAAAAAAGAAGAGACCAATTACAGTTATCGAAAACCAATAGTCTTTTTTACTGATGCCGTTTGCAGAGTTATTGTTAGCCATAGTCAGGGTTTTGTTTATTTAAATAATCTGAATTTTCAAATCTAATCTTTTTTGGAAAGGTTGCAAAATAAAATCAGGATACCTTGTCTGACCGGCCCGATTTTTCCCTCGATTTAATACCGAGATACCCTCCGTGATGCCTTTTGGAATAATCTTCGGCACTAAAACCTATCTTTTCCATCATTAAGACCACAAGAGCGTCACCGATGACTGTAAAAACCGTTGTGGAGGTTGTTGGCGTAAGCCCCAGGGGACAGACTTCCGAAGGTGCACCCGTGGAAATGAAATAATCTGCCTTTTGGGCAAGCGGACTTGTTACATTGCCGGTAATCACAATTACAGGTATAGAAGGGAACAAACTGTTCTTGAGGTCGATAAGTTCTATTATCTCACGCGTTTTTCCTGAATTTGAAATCGCAAGAAGAACATCATTTTTCTGAAGAACTCCCAGATCTCCATGCTGGGCTTCACTCGGATGAAGAAAAACAGCAGGTGTCCCTGTCGAACTGAAAGTTGTTGCAATATTATGTGCGATCTGGCCGGCCTTGCCCATACCACTGGTTATAAGCTTGCCATTCCTTTTATGGATATGATCATAAATAATTTCAGTTACCTTCTCGTAACTGTCGGTCACAGGTATATTTATAATTGCCGAAGCTTCATTTCTAAAAATACTTTCTACTTTTTCCTTCATGTCATATTAATAAAAACAGGCCCAAATTTAAATAAAAATAAGGTACTGTTAAGTCTGTCGGCCTGTTTGTTGGTTTTTGTAAAATTTAATAAAGTGAAAACATATGTTTACACTCCATTGATTATGTAAAAAATGTTTCATAATTAATAGAAAAAGTATGACAGTTTTATTGGGTTTTTTCGATAAAAAGAAGGAAATTAGATAACAAAAAAAGCAATTTAACATAATTTAACTTGACTCTATGAAACGACCTCTTTCTCTTCTTATTACATTAATTCTTTCTTTGGTTTCCACCATTCTTGCAGCACAGCTGCCTGAACAGCTTATAAAGATTGTTGTGTCACCGGATCATGAAAACTGGCAATACAGTGTTGGCGAAAAGGTGAGTTTTACAGTTCAGGTATTTTATCATATGAATTATCTGAAAGGAGCTAAAACATGGTATGAAGTCGGTCCCGAAAAGATGGAACCTTTTAAGAAAGACTCCCTTTTTCTCGAGGGCAAACCTTTTAAGATTGATGGTGGAACATTGAAGTCGCCTGGCTTTTTAAGATGTGTGGTAACCGTCGATTACGACGGAAAAAAATACAGAGGACTTGCAACAGCCGGATTCGATGTCGGTCTGATAAAACCAACGGCAAACCTGCCTGCCGATTTTATGGAATTCTGGGATGCAGCAAAAAAAGAACTTTCCGGAATCCCCGTAAATGCCAGGATGACTCTGATGCCTGAAAGATGCACTGAAAACATAAATGTCTATCATGTCAGCCTGCAGAATATAGGAAATTCAAGAATTTACGGGATAGTTTCCATTCCGAAGAAAGAAGGCAAATATCCTGCAATACTCGAAGTACCTGGAGCAGGAGTTAGAGCTTATTCTCCTGACATAAACCTTGCCGAACGCGGTGTTATAACATTTGTGATAGGGATCCATGGCATTCCGGTTAACCTCGACCCCGGTGTCTATACTGATCTTGGAAGCGGGGCTTTACGCGAGTACTGGACCTTCAATATGGATAACAGAGACAGGTACTATTATAAAAGAGTTTACCTCGGATGTGTGCGTGCAAATGACTTCCTTGCATCTCTGCCACAATATGATGGTGCTAATCTTGCTGTCATGGGAGGAAGTCAGGGGGGAGCACTTTCTATTATTACGGCTTCATTGGACCCGAGAATTAAGTGCCTCGGTGCATTTTATCCGGCCTTATGCGATGTTACTGGTTACTTATCGGGCAGGGCAGGAGGCTGGCCTCATTTCTTTAACAGAATTAATCTTAACTTCCACAATTCAAAGGAAAAACTTCAAACAATTGCCTATTACGATGTTGTTAATTTTGCCAGGAATATTAAGGTTCCCGGATTTTACAGCTGGGGTTACAACGACGAAACCTGTCCTCCGACATCGATGTATGCAGCGTTTAATCTTATTAGTGCGGACAAAAATCTGAATCTGTTTCTTGAAACCGGACACTGGACATATCCTGAACAGAACAGCAAACTGCAAAATTGGATTTTAGCCATACTTGCTAAAAATTGAAATCTGTTGGAAACCATGGATAATTTTACTGTTTTTGTTCAATAAAAAAATTCGAACTGAGGGCTTTTTTTGATAAACGGATGTTTTTTTGATTTGAACGGACTTCTTTGTTGGACATATGAATGAATTTTAATGTTTAATTACTCTCAGACGCCTCTTTATGAGGCACTTTGAAGGTTCTGGCATTTTGACTTGATCAGCGGAAATAGTAACTTTGAGAAGAAGATATTTTAGGTTATAAGGTACATTACAATAAAACTTGGTTTGATAACTTTATCCTGATGTTTAAGATATACCCTAACACGAGGGAGAGCCTTCGATTAAAAGCCTCCGGAATATTTCATAAATACTCCGTTCCGAGATGGATGCTGTTCACTCATGATATTACAGCTGTCTTTATAACTTTCCTTCTGGCATACCTTCTGCGTTTCAATCTTGTAATTCAGGATACTACATGGAATGAAGTTATTGTTCATGGACTTATTACGCTGGCTGTTTATACAGTATCCATGATAGGTTTCAGATCATATTCAGGTCTGATAAGGCATACAACACTTACCGATGTCACTCTTGTCTTCGCTGCTGCAAGTTCTGCAACTATTGTACTTCTCATATTAATACTTGCAGAGGATGCCTTCAATACTTCTCGCCTTTACAGAATTCCGATGTCTGTAGTACTGATTCACTATTTCCTGATTACTGTGTACCTCTTTGTAATGAGACTTTCAGTTAAACTGCTGTTCAGGTTTACCACAAGCTCCATGAAAATTAATGTCAGGAAAGTCCTTATTTACGGGGCAGGGGAAATGGGATTCGTCGTAAAAAGAGTACTGATGAGTGATCCCCGTGGCGATTTCTATGTTGCAGGGTTTATTGACGATAACCGTATGCTGCAGGGTAAAAAGATAAATGGAATCCAGACCTTTGGCCCTGATATTCTCTCATCTCCATTCATAACAAAGCACAACATAAAGACTCTCATCCTGGCAATACGAAATTTTCCTCCCGTACGAAAAGGGGATGTAATACGGATAGCCATCGATAATAACCTTGAGATCCTGGAAACACCCGCGATCGAAAAGTGGCTTCACGGCCATCTTGAACTGAAACAATTGCAGAAAGTAAAACTCGAAGATCTTTTGGGGCGTGAGCCCATTCGACTCGATATGGAGCTTATAAGAAAAGGCCTTTCTAAAAAAAATATTCTTGTAACCGGAGCAGCCGGATCGATAGGCTCCGAAATTGTAAGACAGCTTTCACGTTTTGCAGTTCAGAGAATTATTCTCGTTAACCAGGCTGAAACACCTTCTTTCCACCTTGAAAATGAACTTAAAAGATCATTCAGCCATGTGAAATTCAAAATTCATCTGGCTGATATCACCAATAGCGATAAAATGGAGCGGATATTTCAGCAATACCATCCCGATATTGTTTTCCACGCTGCCGCATATAAACATGTCCCCCTTATGGAGGACAATCCTCATGAAGCCCTCCGGGTAAATGTTGGCGGAACAAGGACACTTGTCGAGCTTTCTGTAAAATACGGAGTAAGAAAATTCGTAATGATTTCAAGCGATAAATCCGTGAATCCGACAAATATTATGGGAGCTTCGAAACGCCTCTGCGAGATGATGATACAGACGAAATCGATGATGAACGGCATTTCCACACAGTTTGTCATTACACGATTCGGGAATGTTCTCGGATCTAACGGTAGCGTTATACCCCTGTTTAAAAAGCAGATAGAGGAAGGAGTACCGGTTACTGTTACTCACCCGGAAATCACCAGATATTTCATGACAATACCTGAAGCCTGCCAGCTTGTTCTTGAAGCTGGATTCATTGGAAAGGGTGGGGAAATTTTCGTTTTCGATATGGGAAAACCTGTTAAAATCGAAGATCTTGCAAAAAACATGATAAGGCTGTCAGGCCTGGAACCAGACAGGGATATTAAGATTGAATATACAGGGCTGCGTCCGGGAGAGAAACTTTATGAGGAAATTCTGTCATGCAACGAAGAGATGTCATCCACCCAGCATGAAAAGATAAAAATTGCAAAAGTTGAGAAGACCGATTACCGGAAAGAAGTGCTGAAAGCAATAATTGCATTGAAGGATATCTACGATATGTCTGAACAACAGATTATTGAATTATTTGAAGAGCTTGTCCCTGAATACAAGCTTTCAAAAGAAAATAGTAACGGCCATTTTCTGAACAAAATATCAATAGAGGAAAAAGTAGGATAGAATTTCAAACGAAGTATATTAATCCTTAGTAGTATAATAATTCTTATTAAAAAAATCCTGAAAATCAACTGATTTTCAGGATTTTTAGTGATCCCGGCGGGATTCAAACCCACAACCTTCTGATCCGTAGTCAGATGCTCTATTCAGTTAAGCTACGGGACCTTTTTTCATGTCAGGGGGCAAATATAGTAATTTTTTATCCTTATTTTAATCACGTCTAATATTTATAATCCAGCAAAATATTTTAAATTTTATATCGTTGGAAAATTCATACAATAATTATAAAATCATGAAAAAAGTATCCGGCATTGTGTTGAAGATTTTTCTGGGACTGATACTTGCTTTAGTCATACTGCTATTTGCAATTCCCGTGATTTTCAGGGATAAAATAAAAACAAAAGTTGAAAAGGCTGTTAATGAATCTGTTAATGCAAAAGTTAATATTGGAGATTATAAGCTCGGCTTTTTCAGGGATTTTCCAAACCTGACTCTTTCCCTGGAGGATTTTTCATTATCAGGTATTGATAGATTTGAAGGTGATACCCTGCTTCAATGCAAATCACTTGGCCTTGTTTTCAACCTTGGAAGTTTGTTTAAAAAATCAGGTTATGAGATAAAATCCGTAGTGATGGAGGAGGCCAGTATGTTGGCCCTTGTACTTGAAGATGGCATGGCAAACTGGGATATAATGAAGGAAGATGAGCCGGAAACAGAAACAGGTTCAGGAGAATCAGAGTCATCTGTAAAGATCCTTCTCAGGCAGGTTAAGATACTTAACGCGTCAGTCAGATATGCCGATAAAGAATCTGATATGGAAGCCATACTGCGGGATATTAATGCATCAATGTCGGGCGATCTTACATCAAGTGTTACCAACCTTGAAATAAAAATGAAGACAGGGGATGTTACGTATATCATGGAGGGGATCAAATACCTCAATAAGGCAGTCGCCAATGCAGATGTTCATCTGAAGGTGAATATTGACAGCATGAAATTCTACCTTGCTGACAACTATCTTTTTCTGAATGACCTACTGCTGAATTTTGAAGGTATGGTCGCAATGCCCGGCGATGATATCGAGACTGATATTGCTTTTAAATCAGGTACCTCCTCACTGAAATCACTTATTTCGCTTATCCCATCAGTATATATGTCAGGGTTTGAAGATCTCCGTACTGAAGGGGAGTTCAGCCTTGAAGGAACAGCAAAAGGGATTTACAGCGATGCAGACAGCACTATACCTGATGTGGCACTTTCACTTACGGTCAGAAACGGTCTTCTAAATTATCCTTCATTACCTGAACAAATCCGAAATATAAACATTAAAACAGACGTATTTGTGAATGGGCAAGATATGGATAAAAGCACTGTCGACATCAGCAAATTTCATATGGAACTTGCAGGCAATCCGTTCGATATGAGCTTGTCACTTAAAACTCCCATTAGCGATCCCGATTTCAACACCTCAATGAATGGTAAGATAGACCTGACAGCACTTTCAAAAGCATTGCCTATGGATAGCATTTCAATGTCGGGACTTATAGATGTTGCAGTAAAAATGGCAGGAAGAATGTCAATGCTTGATAGTAAGCAGTATGACAGATTCAGCGCTCTTGGCAGTTTGAACATTAGCAACATGGCGGTGGCCATGACAGGATACCCGGGAATAAAAATAGAAAGGGCAGGCTTTGAGATATCTCCATCATATGCCAACATGAGTGAGAGCAAGATTAATATCGGCAATAAAAGCGATTTTACAATAGCAGGCAAACTTGAAAACTATATCTCCTATTTATTGAAAGGAGACATAATCAGAGGGAGCCTGTCATTACAGTCAAATCTTATCGATCTGACTGATATTATGTCAGAAATGCCGACAGACAGCACGGATACCGATACGACAGCAATTTCAGTAATCAAAATTCCCGAAAACATTGATTTCAGCTTCAATGCGATGATCAACCAGTTCAGATATAACACCATAGACGTTAAGAATGTAAAGGGAAAAATAAATGTCAGAAACGGCGTGCTTAACATGACAGAAGCGGGAATGGATTTTCTTGGAGGAAAAATTGCAATGAATGCCGATTATGATACCCGTGATTCGCTCAGGCCTGTAGTTAGAGCAGATTTCAGTATGGAGAACATCGGAGTAAAAGATGCATTCAATTCTTTCAATACAATTCAGAAGCTTGCTCCAACGGCAAAAGGAATAAGCGGTAAGGTCGGAATAAAGCTTTCATACACAAGCCTCCTTGGAAAGGATCTCATGCCCGTGATCTCTTCTATAAGCGGCGGAGGGAAACTGACAACCAATGAAGTGACTCTTGTAGAGTCGGTTGCCTTTAATAAAATGAAAAAAACACTTAAACTGAGCGATAACTATTCAAACACTTTCAAGGATCTTAATATTAGCTTCAGGATCAATGATGGAAGAATAATAGTTAGTCCTTTCAATACAAAAGTCGGCAACATCAAAATGAACATAAGCGGAGATCAGGGGATTGACCAGACAATAAACTATATTGTTAAAACAGAAATACCCAGATCTGACCTCGGAAGCTCGGTTAATGCCCTCATTAATAATCTTACAGCACAGGCATCTTCTTTTGGGTTGGCCTTTAAACCCTCTGACATCCTGAAAGTTAATGTAAAGATCACCGGGACATTCTTAAAACCAATTGTCTCCCCGGTATTTGGTAATTCAACGTCAGACTCTTCAGGTGTAGCAGCAACTGTCAGGGAAACTGTTAGAAATGTTGTGGAGGAAAAAACCATTGAGGTTAAGGAGAAAGTAAAAAGTGAAGCTGAGATACAGGCCGATAAGCTTGTCCGGGAAGCTGAAGATAAAGCAACATTATTAAGGGAGGAGGCCGCCCGGTCGGCAGAAAAGATAAGAATGGAAGCAGATCAGCAGGCACAGAAAATAATTAAGGAAGCCGAACCAAAAGGAGCTGTGGCCAGGCTTGCAGCACAAAAGACTGCTGATGCAGTTAAAAAGGAAGCTGATAAAAGAGCAGGTCAGATTGTGAAGGAGGCCGATGATAAGGCTGCCAGAATGGTTGACGAAGCAAAGGCAAAACGACAGGATATCCTTGATAAAATTTGAAATTGATGATGATGAAAAATAAAAAAGACTGTCCGTAATGAACAGTCTTTTTTGTATTTCATACTGAAATTTCAGAATTTCTTTTCGCGGATACGTGCTTTTTTGCCTGTCAGGTTACGCAGATAGAATATTCTTGCCCTGCGTACCTTGCCATGCTTGTTGACTTCTATTTTATCTATTGAAGGCGAAGCAAAAGGAAATATTCTCTCCACACCTATGTTCCCCGACATTTTTCTTACAGTAAAGGTTTCGGTATTACCGCTTCCGCTCCTTTGAATAACTACACCACGGAACTGCTGAATTCTTTCCTTGTTCCCTTCTTTAATCTTATAATGAACAGTTACTGTGTCTCCTGCAATAAATTTGGGAAACTCGTTTGTCACTGCAAATTCCTTTTGAACAACATCCATTAAATTCATCTCACCTTATTTTTTCTATTCTTAAAACAGGTCGCAAAGATACAAAAATCTTTTACATAATAAATTATAGACGGCAAAAATCTTTATTAATAGTTATTAACAGGGTATAATACTATTTTTCCTTTAGTCTCCAACCTGCGTCCTTAACTATTGCACGATACCACTCTTCACTGTAACCTGGCTGGGATACTTTAGGAGGAATATATTTATAACCGGCAGGAACCTGGCGTTTCTCCTTAACATTGCCATCGACATATTTGGTAAACAGGAACTGGTAGAAAGATTTCCATTGACTGACTGTATTATTACCTGCATTGACTGAATATCTGGTAAGATACTCAATGGCTTTTTTGGGACTGTTTTTATAAAGTGTTTCCGCAGTTTTGTCAACATCAGGTATTTCTGCCATATATCCGTTCTCAAGCTCTCGCTGTTTCTTCTGTATTTCGTCAATCATCAGGCTGGTGCGGGTGTATGCGAAATTTGTAAGCTGGTTGAAAACCCAGAATCCTGAATTTTCACTGAATGTCATCATGTCGCCATTTCCTACGGCGTAAGATTCAGGGACTCTTGTTATTCCGCAATAGATCGGTGAATACACTGTATAATATGTGTCATCAACGCCAAACCAGAAGATTCCGCCTATGGGATCGGGAAGCCATGACCTGCACTGTGCAACAAAGGAAAAACCTGTCTGTTGTGTGGATATAGCCCTCTCATGAATATATGTGACACCATCTACTTTCCATTCCATAGGCCTCCATCTTACAGTACTTTTGTAAGGACCGGCACCGATATCTTTTGTCATATCCATGATAGTACCCTGGTAATAATTCCGCATCATTCCCATCACATCTTTCACCTCCAGTTTTTTATCGGGTTTTATCCACAGCGGCATTCTGTTTGTAAGATTATCTCCTAAAGCATAATCAAGATATTTTCCCATATCACTGTTCACTATGTTGAATCCAGACCATACTCTTGCTTCGCAAAAACGGGCTGCGCCGAAATCCATAGGAGCGAATGTATCACTGAAGCTGAAATCCTTATCTTCACCTTTAAACCAGCCATATGAGCGTGCCACGTCTATTACATCGTATGCATAAACAGTTTCAATTTCAGGATTGAATATTTTCGACAGGTCTTTTGACGTAATTGACCTTACACCGTCGGCAAGAGGAAAAGTTGTTATCCTCGGATGATTTGCATGCCCGGATATATATCCGTCGGGAATTCTTCTGGCTACCCATACCGCTCCCTTCTTGCCGGGGCCTTTGCCGATAAGTTCAAGTATCCATGCCTCGTTGGCATCTGCAATTGAAAAAGATTCGCCTGAACTTGCATATCCGTAATCCGAGACCAGCTGCGAGAAAGTTTTAATGGCTTCCCTTGCATTTTTTGCCCTCTGAAGGGTAATATATATAAGCGATCCATAATCTATAATTGCTGTAGTGTCTGACAGTTCCGATCTGCCTCCGAAGGTTGTTTCACCGATCGAAAGCTGATGCTGATTCATATTTCCTACAACTGAATAAGTTATGGCAGTCTGGGGAATTTTACCCATGAATTTCCCTGTGTCCCATTCATAAACATCAACCATCGATCCGGCAGGCCATGCTTTTGCCGGCCAGTAGTATAACTCGCCATACAGAACATGTGAATCGGCAGAATAGGTTATCATCACTGAACCGTCTTTTGATGCCCCTTTTGTAATAAGGAAATTTGTGCATGCCCGGGTTTGAAAATCAGTTAAAAACAGAGCGACAAATAACATGACGGTTATGAATCGTAGAGTTTTCATA
>Ga0172370_10004450_pt1 | contig 18759 bp, 19 predicted proteins | sample LakKiv5m_FD_114538 | JGI IMG/M metagenome (GOLD analysis project Ga0172370, IMG submission 114538) | Freshwater microbial communities from Kabuno Bay, South-Kivu, Congo - kab_022012_11.5m | ecosystem: Environmental > Aquatic > Freshwater > Lake | place: Democratic Republic of the Congo...
ATCGCTGCGTTCGGGCTGAACGGCGCTGGGGTCACGATGATCGACCCCGTCGGCTACCTCGACATGCTGTACGCGGTAAAGGGAGCGGCGCTGGTGCTGACGGATTCCGGTGGACTGCAGGTGCAGAGGCGACTGGTTTCGAACCAACTCTCTCAACACCTGGGTACTGCTGAGGGCCAGTGAGTACCGTTTCGGGTGATTGTCCACCAATCCACTGCCCCGCGCACGCGGACTTGGCTTCTTGCCCGAATAGCGCGTGAATGTGTCACTCCACCCCGCAGGACTGACCGCATGCCAAAAAAGATCGCACCCCCACACGAATTCACACGATCGTATGAGCGATTGCCCCGTAGCTGCGCTACGCTTCGCCCATGGACACTTTGATTCCCGCCTTCCTGCGCCGCCAGCGCAACCAGCGTCTTCTGACGCTGGAGATGTTGTCTGCCAAGGTGGACATGTCACCGCAGCATTTGTCGGAGATTGAAAGCGGCAAGCGTGATCCGCGTTTGTCGTCCATCGAGCGCATGGCGGAAGCAATGGGACCGAACATCACTTCGCTGAAATTGGCGCTTCAGCGTGTTCTTGTAGCAAGCACTTCTTCAATTGCCGACAGGTACTTGCAGATCACTATCTGCTCATCGAACTCCCGCTCTACCTTTTCCCGCCCCCGCAGCCCCATGGCCTCCCGCTCTGCATGCGACAGGGACACGATCAGCTCCATCTTGTCAGCCAAATCAGATGCGTCCTTGGGTTTACACAAATAGCCATTGATACCGTCATCTACCACTTCACGGCAACCGACTGCGTCTGTGGTAACGATGGGGCGTGCCATGGCAGCGGCTTCAAGCAGGGTTCTTGGAGTTCCTTCACGGTATGAGGGCAGGACGACACAGTCGGCTTGGGCAATTTCTTCCCGGACGTTATCACTCACGCCCAAGTAACGAACCGCCCCTTCCGCTACCCAGTCATTCATTTGTTGTCGGGAAATCGCCGCAGGGTTTTGTACATCCAGAAACCCCAACAAGCAGCATTCGGCATCCACGCCCCGTTGCTTGAGCTGGCGTGCGGCCTCGATAAACTCACCTACACCTTTGTCCCACAGCATTCTGGCGATTAACAGAAAGCGAACGGGTGTCCCTGCGGGCAAAGGTACAGGTGAAAACTTTGCCAGATCGATACCCGAACCAGGCAAAAGATCGGTCACACCCTCAGGAACCAAGCGGCTTGTGATGAAGAGCTGCCGATCATCATCGTTCTGAAAGAACACCTCTCGGGAACGAGAAAGCGCAACTCGGTATAAACCCCTAACCAACTGATTTAGCCAGCCCCCCTTGATAAAGACCGCACCCAAACCCGCAATATTGTTGATGACAGGTATACCCAGAGCGCGCGCAGCCAACGAGCCATACACGTTGGGCTTAACGGTATAACCAAGATACACATGGGGCCGCTCGGCTCGCATCATCCAGAAAAACCGCCATAGCAACAGCAAATCACGCACCGGGTGTGTGCCTTGGTTATCCATGGGCAAGGGCACAAAACGGCAGCCCAGCACAGACAAGCGATCGGCATACTCATCGGGTGGTGCAACAGCGACTACTTCGTAACCCACAGCCACCAGTGCACGAATAAGTCCTGAGCGAAAATTCAGCAGGTTCCACGCCGTATTAAGCGCAATAATGACTTTCTTCCTCAACGACCCGGCTCCTCAAGCCACTCCTGGAACATCAGCAACGACCATAAACGTGGCGTCCAGTTACGCCGGGCGCTCAGGTGCTCAGCCAAGGCAGTTCGCACTTTGGTCACATTGAAGAATCCTTCTTGTTGAAGTCGCCGGGAATCAAGCAGAGCTTCAGCCCAGTCGCGAAGCGGTCCGCGCAACCAATCATGTAGCGGAACAGCGAAACCCCGTTTAGGGCGGTCGATCGGCTCACGTGTCACATAGCGGTAAAGCAACTGGCGCAGTGCCCATTTAAACACACCATCACGGCGCTTGTAATCCAGCAGTAATTGCCATGCAAGTTCTACGATCCTATGATCGAAAAAAGGTACGCGCGACTCAAGGCTAACTCCCATCGAGGCCCGGTCTACCTTGACCAGGATATCGTCGGGTAGATAGCTCATCGCATCCAAATCTATCATGCATTCGACCGGCCCAAGCCCTTCAAGGTTGGGAATAGCACATGCAAGTGTAGTCAGTGGCTCTGCATCTACACCAACCAACCAATCGCAAGGATCTGCCAAATTCGATACGATGCTGCCTTTCATCATTTTTGTGAGATTGGCGGCCGGTTATTCAAGAAACCGACGTACCAATCCATCGCTTCTTCCAAACCTTCATTGATCCTGTGCGTGGGGTTGTAGCCAATTAACTCTCTTGCCTTGCCGATATCAGCCAGGGAGTGGCGTACATCTCCGGTCCGGAAGTCGCGATAGACGGGATTGCCGTCTTTCAAGTGCGGGAACTTACTGGCGAGGTTGTCACGGAGGTGGAAGTAGAGTTGGTTGAGACTGGTGCGGTCCCCGACGGCTACGTTGTAGACCTGGTTGGCGGCCTCTTCGTTGGTTGCTGTTGCCGCTAGCAGGTTGGCTTGAACGGTGTTGTCTATGTAGCAGAAGTCTCGGCTGGTTTCGCCATCGCCGTTGATGTACACCGACTCGTTCTTGACCATGGCGGCGATCCACTTGGGGATGACGGCGGCGTATGCGCCATCTGGGTCTTGCCGACGACCGAAGATGTTGAAGTAGCGCAGGCCTATGGTTTTGAAGCCGTAGGTACGGGCAAAGACATCGGAGTAAAGCTCGTTGACCAGCTTGGTGACTGCGTAGGGGCTGAGTGGTTTGCCGATCTTGTCTTCAACTTTAGGCAGGTCGGGGTGGTCGCCGTAGGTGGAGCTGCTGGCGGCGTAGACGAAGCGTTTTACCTTGGCGTCGCGAGCGGCGACCAGCATGTTGAGGAACCCATCAATGTTGTTCTGGTTGGTGGTGATGGGGTCTTCGATACTGCGGGGGACGGAGCCGAGGGCGGCTTGATGTAGGACGTAGTCAACTGCGTAGGTCTGAGGTCTAAGTGCTGAGGACTGAGTGGTCCAGTTCATCGCTTGGCGACAGTCTTCCAGGTTACGGATGTCGCAGGTAATGAACTGGAAGTTGGCCCATTGCTCTGTGCTGACGAGGGCTTGGACTTCGTCCAGGTTGCGCTGGTAGCCGGTGCTGAAGTTGTCGAGGCCAACGACACGCTGGTTGAGTTTGAGCAGGGTTTCGAGCAGGTTACTGCCGATGAAGCCAGCTACGCCGGTAACCAACCAGGTTTTCGGGTGGGTTTGGAGTGCTTGTTTGAGAGATTCAAATGTGGTCATGGTTACAGTCTCAGATCCGATTCTTGTGTTGAAAGCACATACTTCAAGTCGTAAAGAACTGAAGCCGTCTTACCGAGGGCACGGATCGCAGCGGCACCCATGTCTTTGAACTGGTGGTGGGCGACGGCCAGAATGATGGCGTCGTAGGTTCCACTATTGGGCTTTGAGATCGGTGTGATGTCATATTCGTGCTGGGCTTCTTCTACAGTGACCCAGGGGTCGTAAACGTCCACCTCGCAGTTGTAATCTTTGAGTTCGGCGACGATGTCAACGACGCGGGTGTTGCGGAGGTCTGGGCAGTTCTCTTTGAAGGTCAGGCCCATGACCAGCACTTTGGCGCCTTCTACCTGAATGCGCTTTTTGGTCATGGCCTTGACGAGTTGGGCAACGACGTAAGCGCCCATGCTGTCATTCAAGCGACGACCAGCCAGGATGATTTCCGGGTGATAGCCAATCGCCTGGGCCTTGTGGGTAAGGTAGTACGGGTCTACGCCAATGCAGTGACCGCCCACCAAGCCGGGACGAAATGGCAGGAAATTCCATTTGCTGCCGGCAGCCTTCAGCACCGCTTCAGTGTCGATGCCCATCTTGTTGAAGATGAGTGCCAGCTCGTTGATGAGGGCGATGTTTAGGTCGCGCTGGGTGTTTTCGATGACTTTGGCGGCTTCAGCGACAGTGATGCTACCGGCCTTGTGAGTGCCAACGGTGATGATCTCGTTGTAGAGGGCGTCGACAAGATCAGCGATTTCGGGCGTTGAGCCGGAAGTGACCTTTTTGACGGTGGTGACGCGGTGTTCCTTGTCGCCAGGGTTAATGCGCTCAGGGCTGTAGCCGCAGAAGAAGTCTTGGTTGAACTTGAGGCCGGAATGCATTTCGAGAACCGGCACGCAGTCTTCCTCGGTACAGCCGGGGTATACGGTAGATTCATAAATGACGATGTCACCCTTTTTCAGCACCTTACCGACGGTTTCGCTGGCTTTGATCAGCGGGGTGAGGTCTGGCCGTTTGTGTTCGTCAATCGGCGTGGGGACGGTGACGATGAAGCAGTTGCAGCTACGAAGATCATCAAGATTAGTAGTGAAATTTAGGTGTTTGGCCGCAACGAGTTCTTCTTGGGTGGTTTCAAGCGTGGAGTCTTTCCCCTCTTTGAGTTCATTAATGCGGCGCTTGTTGATGTCAAAGCCTACAACGGAGCGCTTGCGGCCAAATTCAACGGCTAGCGGGAGGCCTACATAGCCAAGTCCGATAATTGAAAGTTTTAAATCGGCAACTATCATTTTTCTTACACCTTTCATTAACAAAAATTATATATGTCAAATTGAGTATTTTTCCACATTAGTAAATTGAACAATCTGTCAACAATATCAATACGCCACCTCCTTATCCAATCCACCGAAGTTAAGACATGTCACCCCTTATAAACCATGGTTGGATGAGGTTTCACATGATTTTTAGGTCGTGGCTGCTTGCGATCAGGCACCTTTCGATGCGAATTTGCGCCCAGCAGGTCGAATGCTTTTTTCAAAAGAGTCACCAGACAGCCCAGTCCCAACACCATACGCGGCAGCAGGCGCTGCAAACACGGCGCAGCATACGCACGGTTGCAAGTACGCTGCTTTTCCTCCAGGCCTGCCACAACAGACGCGCCAATGCACACCAAAGAGGCCAGGTTGTCAGCCAACACCTTGGCATGCACATCCACCATCAGCGTATGCTGCGTCAGCCCAGAGACGCTCTCCAATTTGCAGCGATGCTTGAGCCGTTTGAACGCTTCCTCAATACGCCAACGCTCATGGTAAAGCTCACCAAAAACGGTGGTCGGGAATTGGCTGATTGGCAAATTGGTAGCCATCACCCGAATCAGTCCATCGGGCGTCACGCACTTGACCAATCTGACCTGTGGCGCAGCGCCAGAGCAGCCATAGTCAGCACAGTCCCACTTGTTGGGTTTGTTGAGCGTGACCGTGGTGTCAACCTGATCACTGTGCGTGAAAGCACGCACCCCAGCCCAGCCACCACTGGACTTCTCGCAACGCATGCAAAAGCGAATCTTGTGCTCAGTCAAATACGCCACCAGCCAAGCCGCCGGATAACCCCGATCAAGGATCAGCACGTCATCAGGCCCCAGGCACGACAGCGACTCAAACAGCATCTGGCGCTCGGCGCCCTCAGCGCCATGCACACTGGCGTGCAGCGTCAATTCAGCACCTAACAGATACAAAGCAAACAAGCGCTGGTCCGCTTAATTGATCGCGCTCTTGCGGCATTAATTTTAGTGTTGCGATTTTGGCCAAAATAAACTCCAGAAAAATTGGATTTTTATTATAACAAAAATCCTAGAGCTTTTTGGAAAAGTACGTATTTAATTTAAGCTTACAAGCTTATTCAGTTCCAATTTTTTGGGTAAATTTAAAATAAATTCAACTAAATCAACAGCTTACAGAGCGTATTTTATCTTAACTTCGGTGGATTGCCTCCTTATCCCCGAGATTGATTGACATATATTTTTCTCGAACGAAAGGGATTATCAAAATTATCTACGGCGAATAAATTTTAGCGCCAACTGCGAAGTATTCCGAATCATTTTTCTATAAATATTATCTGCAACTCTCTCCTGCAGTGCGTCCTGAAAAGATATAAATTTAGAAGAATTAAATTTTATGAATTCAACCAAAATATTTAACCTATCGGCGTTAATTGTATTTATGTGAATGCACAACGTCTGCAAACCAAAAGGGAAGTGAAAGGGCCGAGAAAAAAGTTGCGGCACCAAAGTCAATCCAGCAACCGTATAGGGATAGAACCCATATCCATCCGTAATCGCAGAAAAATTTAATTCTTTCAATGCAAGAATAGTGTTAATATCAAATGAGTGTGATGGCGCCATGAAGTATGGCATCCATATATTTTCGCTCTCGAGATAAAGTTTTCCAGCTTTTATTTTGTCGTACTGCACTTGATAAGAGTGCCCAGAAAATTCAGAACGGGGGTGTATACCTAACAACCCAGAGTCGGATGTATCATACAAATGATATGTGCCATGCTGGGCAATCGAATCGCCTTCACTTATACAATAACGCAAATAATCATAAAACTCTGGATGCCTTGACTCCACATTAAGCGATGCATCCATGCAGCAAGGAACAACGCCGAGTAATGAAGGTATTCGGTATTTGAATAGCAGTTCCTTGAGTGGTATAAATTTAGACCACGCCATTGAATCAACGACATCATCAAATCTGATTAAATACCGAGCAGCCATTTTTTAAAGATTGTAGATTAAGGGAGTAGCCGAACTGGCGCTTGAGAACCCGAAACGGATGTTCCACCTTCGCCCTGATGCTCGCCTTGATTCGCTCGACCTTGTCGCGCAAGACGTCGATGGGATTGCTTGGGTCCAGCGCCTTGCGGTGGCCCGGCGTCATGGCCAACTTGTCGAACTCGGCGCGGAGATCAGCGTGGCGTCAACCACCGAGCCGGCCTTGAGCATCAAGCCCTTGGCGGTGAGCGTGGCATTGACGGCCGCAAACATCTGAGCGGCCGGACAGTGCTTCTCCAGCAGCTGACGGAACCGCAGGATCGTGCTCTCGTCGGGCAGCCGCACCATGCCTTCTTGCAACTGCGCGAATTCGCGGAACAGCGGCATGTCGAACAGTGCTTCTTCCATGGCCGGATCCGACAGGCTGAACCACTGCTGCAGAAAGTGAATCCGCAGCATCGTCTCTATGGGAAACGGCGGCCGGCCCGTCTTCGCCCGCGGGCTGTGCGGCTCAATCAGCGCAATCAACAGCCACCACGGCACGACGCGGTACATCTCCTCGAGGAACTCGCGCTTGCGCGTCCTCTTGGTCGTCAGCTCAAGACCCAGGTTCGCTTGCTTCATACCGGCGATCGTCCTACCTCAATGCCACATCCGCCACTGGGATCGGTACGGGGTTTTGCAGACCATCCTTAGATTTCAGACCCTTTGAAGAATAAATAAATCTCGCACGGAGTCAATTGATTGAAGATGACGAATTAACCGCCATTCTGGATACAAACCATTAAAGTCTGCAATTGAATGTCTAAAACTAAAACCAAGATCGGGCGCATCTTTTCTAATACCATCAATAAAAATAAATTTCATAGACGTTGGCAAGCCTTTGAAATAGCTAGCAAGTATTTGAAAAGAAATACTATGGGGCCAATTAAGCAACAAAACAGCCTCATATTGTTTTTCTAAACGCGAAATACAATCAAAGCTACCGACTGAAAAATGCAGACCTTTATTCAAAAATCTTGCAGCTCGAATTGCAGCAACATCAAGATCGACTCCGCCATAAATAACTTTATGCTTCGACAACATCCTACCGAGATCACCCAGGCCGCACCCAATTTCCAATACAGAACCAACTTTGCGTGAAACTATTTCATCAACCACTATAGCTTTATATGGTCTACAGCTAGAGGGAGAATTGGCATGCCAAATATCGAATTTGAAAAACAGGCGTAATACATGTAAATAAAGTATAGAACATGTGCACCTAAGCGCGCCAGAAAGGCCTAGCTCAGAGATTTTTTTAACTATCTTCATCATATTAATACCTCTTTGCCTTGCGTCCACTGATTTGAATAGTCAACTCCCATTTTTGTTATATTGAAATTTTCAGAAATATGATCTCTGCATTTAATCCTGCGGAGTAGCCAATTAGGCCTGTCTGTAAAACTATTCATGGCCTCCATAATTGCACTCGCGAATGCATTGACATTGCATGGCTCAACTATCCATCCAGTGTCACTTACAATTATTGATGAATCACCAACATCAGATGAGATGCAAGGAACGCCACACAACATTGCTTCATTTAATACATTAGGGAACGCCTCGCTTCGGCTGGTTAAAATTAAAATATCAAATGCATTCATAATATCGGCAACATTGTTTTGCTGGCCAAGCAAAATAACACAATCTGAAAGTGCATTTCTACTAATGTCCGAATCTAATTCCACGTTATCTGCGGTGAAGCCTGATCCAATCATAATAACTTTAACACCAGAGACTTTCTTGGCGAAATTGGCAACGGATTCAATAAATATGTCAACGCCTTTAACAGTGTGATAACGGCCGACAAATCCGATGACGAAATCATTTTCTAAGATTGATAAATTTCTGCGAACAGAGTCCCGAGACTTTTCATTTATTGCAAACTTATGATGATCATAACCATTTGGAATGGTCACACCCATCTTACTTGGATATCCAAACCTTTCGTGTTCAACCCGAGCAGAGTTGGAGCAGTAAATGATTCTTGAAGGAACCCAACTGGAGACAAGTCGTGAAATTTTATTTATAAATAATGTGAATTTTGATAAATCTATTGAGCATGGAGATGTATGATGTATTCCCCAAAATATCGGTGCATCAGTAAATAGGCGCGATAATATTCCGCCAACGACATTGGCATAGTACATCCAGGTTTGAACTGCATCAGCGTTTAACCTATGAAGTAATATTGCTAGCTTAAATATGTTATAAGGCAAAAGCCAGAGCCTTGATCTAAAGTCGATTACATGTATTCTTATGCCATTTTTCAGAAAATTGTCAGCCAAATCCAGTGTATTAGACATCACTATGACTTGATGATCTAAGTCTTTTGTTTCCTCAATAAGTTTTAACAGTGAATGCTCAGCACCACCTCTGCCGAGTCCTGAAATAAGATGAATTATTTTCATGATTAAGTAGTCGCCCCTGCAAAATTCATGTTCAAGCCAACACCCAGCGCTGATCTGAGTTTTGCAGTCCCAGCTGTAGGGTCACGCGGCCAGCGGTGCTCAAAGTATTCGTTGCCCGAAAAGTATTGCCAGGTGGGCGTCTCGCTCCAGCGCGCTATGACGTCTTCGTCACTCTCGTTGAAGGCATGTTTGAGGTACAGCAGCGCCACCATCAACCGGGTGGGAAAACGCGGCCGGCCGGCATTGGGGATGCCGCCGCCGGTGACCGCCGACACCGGGCCAAACAGGTCCATATCCTCGATCTTCTTGTCCGCCTTGACCTGTCGCGCCCAGCGCTGGGCAAGGGACGCCTCGATCTCTTGCCAGGGCATCCGGTTGGCCAGCACCGCCGGCGGGTGGCGCAAATCGATCATCTGATCCAGGCGATTGCGGAAAAAATCATTGTTCATGGCACTACTTTCAAAAGCTGCCGGAAATCAGGCTCTATTGAATATGTCTTTGGGAGTTCTGAACCTTCGTAATCGCCCCAGATCGCCAGCATTCATGCGGGTTGCAGGGGTTTTGCAGGGGCGACTAAGTAACTGGTTAATCAGATTGATTCAAGGTGGTATTTCATGGTTTGATAACCGCGCTTTCAAAATGCAATGAGAGGGTCTTGAACATAAATTTTGCTTTTTTTATTTACGCCTGAAGAAAAAAATTATTTCAGGGGCTCGACTTATAAATTGAGATTCTTGAGATTGCCACAAAGATAAGTAGGACATATATCTGCATCGCTAATTCACGCATATTTCCGGAGTAAATTAATGAATATAAAACATAGATAATATAGTATTTCATCTTTTCTGACCAAATACAATATGAAAGTCTAATTATTAAGAAAACAGAAGTCAGCAAGAATATCGGAAATATCAAAGCATTAATTATGCTGACCTTTATTGCCAGTGCATATAGTCCCGGCATTGTAATTGCAAATCCACTGTCATCGAAATCGCGATTTCCCTCCGCCAAAAAATTTATGGTAAATATATTATCTATTGGCCTGTAGTCGGAAAGCCCAATGGCTGCCTTGGGAATCAAGGCAAGCACAAATTCTTGAATATAGAATAGTGCGTTGCCATTATAATGGAGCGCCATTTGCTCGCTGATAGAGGTAAAATAATCGAAATTTTGAAATGCAGTGACTCTCGATATTGCATACTCAGTAGTTACAATATAATCTACGTCAAACATCTCACCAGAGCGTATAAAAAACTTTAACTGATAAAGGTAATTGAATATAATAAATACAAAAACGGCAATCATCAACAGCTTCAATACGTTTTTGGCATTTATTCGCCTAACTTTTTCAAAAGTGTACACTACACAAATCGAGATCAAAATTCCAGACCAACCTTGAATAATTGGTAGTAACACACCGAGGGTTAAGTTTGAATAGAAGTGATTGTTGTGGCTTGAATTTCGCGCGGCAAAGTATAAGAGCATTAAGGGAGTAATGGGGAAAATATTAGCCAAGAATCCTATCGAATATGCAGTTGAGCCAGCTCGGCCAATTCCCATAAATATATATATAAGCCAATTAAAAGCGATTATCAGACTAAATATGAAGTCGATAGTTTTGTGACGTTGAGCTGAGAAGTGTTTTGTCGGCTTATTCGTGGGCAACGACTTAATGAAAAAGTGAAGCGCAAAATAGGTGATTATTAATAGAGCAAGGTTTCTTAATAAATATTCTGGATATGCAACATTGTGATACAAGACAGCGCTACTATAGAATTCAACTTCAGATACCAATACATATGTTATTATGTTAGAAAGAATGATAAATAAAAAGAAAGCTGACTCTATATTCATGAATTCTCTGCGATCATATATTTCGCATTTTTGGGAATTTTTGCATTAAAGAAGAAAATGCATCATTTGACAAGTGAGTGATAAACACCTTGCAGCTGTCTTGCTATAGAAGGCCATCCATATTTTTTATTTGATGATTTTCGCGCGTTATTCAATATTGAATCAATATCAATAGATCTTCGGTTTGCTTCATCTAGTGTTTTTTCAATAATTTCAAAAAAATCCTCTGGTGTTTTCATTAATAAGACACTGTTTTCAATATAGTATTCATTTGCGCCCTCTTTAGTGGTGAGGACGAATAAATTATTTTGATAGGCCTCTAGTATGGCGTTGTTAGCTGTTGCATAATGCAGTGGCAAAAGCATGAATAGACTATCTGCCAAGACTTCCGAATATGCCTCGTGATTTAATCGTTGAATATGCTCCACTACATCAGTTGAATCAGGGAAGTGTACTTTACTAAAGTCCACGCCGATTAAATGGAACTTATAGTTAGCCGATCTTATGTCGTTAAGAATCGCATTTATGAAATCCCAGTTACGGTAATTTTTTCCTACTACGCAAATGCTAAGTTTTTTTTGAATTAACTCGGATTTGTTATTGGGTTCAATATCAGAAATCACTACTCCATGAGGTATGTGCCGGACGTCTCCCAATTTGTAACTCCGTCTATATTCATTTATTTTATTTTTTGCAAGAGAAATTCCGCAATCTGATAGGCTTATACATTTGACAGTTAAATTATTGAATAGTTTTCGAATCAGTCTTTTTATTATACTGTCCTCACAGTGCTTTTTTGCAAACCATTCCGGTGAAAGGTGTAACGTCATTACAATTTTTTTATTGAGCATCTTCAATATTAGAGGGGAAATGAACACCATGCCCTCTGGATATATGTAATGAACCAAATCGACAGTTATGCCTCTCATGATTATTGAAAGCTCAACAATTACTCTTCTATAAATCGCATCAAAGAATGTATATTTGTCGTCGTTAAAAGTCTTGGTAAAGTCATAAACAAGAGCGCCTTCTGAATACTCCATAATTCGACCGTAACCTGAATATTCATCATGAAACGATGAGTTGTAGCCAGCAACAAGTACTTTGACCTTTTTATTGCTTATCTTATTCATTGATTTTTTATTCGATTTAATATATAAAAAGACACAACATATTTTTAGGTTGAGTGTATCTTACGAGCATCACATCTTGGAATTTAAAGCGCTACGTATCTGCTTAACTAGCCTTAGTGCTGGCTTGGCTACGCCGACCAGAGAGATTAGAGGTTTGGAATAACCTGCCTTATAAAGTTTTTCAGTGATTAATTTCCACGATTTCGAATCTGACCGCAATCTCAAAATTGCTAATGTACTTAATGAGGGCTGTTCTGCCCGTAGGACTCGTAGAACTCCTGCGTGATGCTTTGGGGAATCTTTAAATAGACTATCTGCAAGTAATAGGTATCCATCAATATCAATCATTATTCGCTTGACGATGCCATCATTGGTTGGCAACCAAAAACTATCATTACCTCCCCGCGAGAGTACAAGATGTCTTTGACAATATTTTAGAATGCATTTTGACTCTGTAAATGACAGCAGCATGTACGCATGAGAATATGCTGAGCCGATAAAGATTGGATCGATTTGGATGGCTGCCCACTTTTCCCGCCGAAAAACGATCGTGCTTAAGTAGCTGAATAGTGAGCCTACGGATTTCGACTGTTTTGTATAGTTGTCAAATTGCTCTTGATCGGCGAGATCATAAACAGTGTCCGCTAAATTCCTATCTAACCAGTAGCGCTCGCAAGTGGGGCGCAAGTTTATGTCGCAGTCAATCCGATTGCAAAGGTAAATATCATACCCTTGCTCAATTTCATCTAGGAAATAATTCAGGCTACCCGGTAGAGCGACGTCATCACTCCCCATGAACCAGCAATAATCTCCGGTTGCCAACTCTACCGCGCGAAGATAATTATTATCTGCGCCCATGTTGATCTCGCTTCTTGAATATACAATTCGAACATTTGTACTTCGTTGAAGCTCCTCAATCAACTTTTCAGTTCCGTCATTCGAAGCGTTATCGCTAACGCATATTTCTATATCTGAATTGTTTAATGATTGAACTTGGCCCGTAATACTGCAAATGGTTTCTGCAAGATATTCACGGCGGTTGTAAGTGGGGATGCAGATTGATATTCTTGGTTTTTTCATTTAATTGCCGGTACTGTAGTAAAATTTCCTTGGAATGATCCAGCTTGCTGTTAATGCAAATGAGATCATCAATCCAACGACAACACCTAATGCACCAAAATTAGTGCCAAGAATGTATTGACTGACAGCGCTAAGGCTGGCTTGCATGGGAATGAATTTATTGATTTCCGAGACCATTCCACTGCTTTGTATTGCCATTGCGTAAGTATCTGTCCAAATACGAAGAAGCGCGTATATCCAGAATGCAATGCACAAGCTTAGTGAAATATGGTCTACTTTCCCACTGGTTAAAGCATTTACTAGCGGGTCAATTCCTGCAAGAATTAGTAGCCCTGCACCTCCTCCGATATAAAGGCCCTGTTTAAGAACCTTCTCCACCCTTATCCTAGCCTCTTTGTATTTGGATGCATGCACTAGATCGGATACGGGAGTCCAGTTTGTAGAAAGTAGAACACCATGAACCACTAGCAGCGTCATGTAAATCCTGCTCGCCAGATTGTAATGCACGATATCTTGCGCCGCTAATGTTCTTGACATTACGATATAATCAATCGACAACGTAATGGCTGCCATGGCGGCGAACAGAAGTTGATCTTTGGATTCGGTTATTTGTTGCTTTGCGATTTTAAGACTAAACTTCGATCTTTTTAATACATTTAAATGCCGTGCGGCATGAATTGGCATAAGTAGATTAGCTATTCCAATTATCAACAAAAGCACATTGAAATTGTCAATACCGTAGTTTTTGAAGATAAGTAATACTGCCAATGTCCACATCGGTGCAAATGCTGGATATATATTTGGCCAGAAAGCTTTGTGCTCAGCGTACATCACCTGCGTCATTAACTGTGAAATTCCCATAATGAAAATTAACAAATAAACAGCCATTACACTGCTTGCAGAGACAAATTGATAATTTATTAGTAGATATTTGTATGTAAACCATCCTATGATCATTGAGACAGGTGATAACACTAGAGCGACAATCAGCATTGTGCCGAAGGCTTGATCTCGCAACTCAATATGGTTGTTCATATGCCCTCGTGAGCGTGAAATAGAGTTTTGGACCGTGATTGGTAGTCCAAGATTCATCAACGTCAACCAGGGAGTTAACGAGATGATTATGGAGTAGGCTGCTAGCCCCTCTGTTCCCACGCAGTCGATAAGTAACCGTGTATTAAGGAATGCTAGAAGCAGCACGACTGTACGTGCGCACCACCCCGCTACGATAGTTTTATTCACAACTAGAAGGTAATATTGCCACTTGTTTAGTTATGCATTGGTTGATTGGAGGTCACCCAAGCCAGCATCTGCGAGACTCCGGCCTTAGCGTTTACTCGTGGTTCCCAACCTGTCAATTTCTTAATCTTTGTTATGTCGGCGACGAACACCCGCTGATCGCTCTCCCGTGGCGGCAGCTTTGAGTATTGCAAAGGCTGGCCAATCTCGGCCTCTAGCAGGCCGAACAGTTCTAGGAGCGACAAGCTGTTGGCGATTCCGCCGCCGATGTTGAAGGCCTGGCCCGCTGCGGCGTCCGCATGCTGTAGCGTCGAGTAGTACAGCGAAATCATGTCCTCGGCATGTAGCACATCGCGAACCTGTTTTCCGCTACCGGAAATGGTGAATGGCTCCTGGCGTAGGCCGGCGCGCGTCTGCGCAGCCATCTGACAGAACCAGCCAATCCAGCCCTGGTCCACGGTAGCGAATTGGCGACCGCCGTACATCGACGAGTGGCGGAAAACCACGGTCTTCAGGCCAAAGATGCGGTGGTAGTCGCGCAAGTATTGATCAGCTGATCCTTTTGAACAGCCGTATGGAGAGTGGAAGTCCAGTGGCGTCTGCTCGTCGAAGCCCTCGGGCTGCTCGACGCAGACGTAGCGGGTGTCAGTTTCGCTATACTGATATTGCTCAAGGTCGCCATAGACCTTATTGGTTGACGAGTAAATCACCACCGCCCCAGGCACAATCGCGCGCACTGCCTCTAAAAGATTGAGAGTGCCCAGCGAGTTAACTTCGAAGTCCATGCGTGGATCGGCGATCGAGGTCGTCATGGCCACCTGACCCGCTAGATGGAAAACCGCATCCGGTTTGACCCGAGCAATCACGCGTTGCACGTCATTGGCATTACGGATGTCGCCGTGTACGAACTCGAATGACCCCCGGCCGCGTAGCCATTCCAGGTTGCTCTGCGATCCATGGCGGTAGAGACTATCAAAGATGCACAGTTCCATACCTTGGGTCAAGGCGTGGGCCGCTAAATTGGAGCCAAGAAAGCCGCAGCCACCAGTGATCAGAAGTTTCATTGATAGGTTTCTTTCAATAGATGCGAAGGTTGTGGGGCGGTGCATCGCTCACCGCGATAACGCGGCCGGATCATCGGTTATACGGGCTAGGCCATCTTTGAGCGTCACCTCGGCATGCCAGCCCAGGCCGCGAAGCCTAGTTGTATCGGCGACGCACAGCATCGGCTCCCTTTCGCGATACGATATGGCACCAAAATCGAGCAAAGTGGACGCGCCGGCCACCTGTTTGGCGAGCTCCACAAAGTCGCGCATAGTAATGGCCTCGCCGGACCCGACGTCGATAGCATCGCTGGCCTGGAAGGCGTCGCGCTGTTCCAAGATGCGGTCATATGCACGCACTACGTCGTCGATGTGGATAAAGTCCCGTCGCTGTTCGCCCAGCGTTAGGGCCAGTCGCGGTTCGTTACTGCGGCAAGCCTCGATGACATGGGTAGTGAATTTCGAACAATCATCACCCGGACCGTACATTTGCTGCAGTCTGATGTCGATGAAGCGCAGCCTGTCGGGCGCCTTGGTCGCAAGCTCCGCGCCCCAGATGGAGAACTGGGTCTTGCTCAGTGCATAGAGGCTGACTTCCGGGGCAAGCACCGTACCGGTATTCAGGAAAGTGACCGGTCCTTCGTCTCGCGCCGGGCTGCTCAGTAACGCCTGAAGTAGTGCAGCGCCCAAGACAAGGTTGGCATCCATCAGGTTAAGCAGCGTCTCTCCCTTGCGGCCGTACGAGCAGGCTGTATGGACTATCGCGTCCGGCGCGACCTCACGGATCATCTCTACAATCTCGCCTGGCGAGGACCCGCGCAGCACGCGCACCGATTGCAACAGATCCCCCAGGCGATCCAACTTGGATGTAGGCCGAGCGAGCAGCGTCAATGTATGCCCTCGCTCGGCCCAGTGGCGAGCCAACGCGCTGCCCAGGAAGCCGTTTGACCCTGTCAATAGGATGTGCATGCTCGTCGCTAACCGATCAGAAGTTCACTCCGAAGAACTCTTCGAGCTTGCTGGCAATGTAGTCCAGCTGCTCTTGGCCCAGAGCGGGAAATGTGCCTAGCCAGAAGGTCTGGTTCATGACGATGTTGGTATTGGTCAGCTCGCCGCTAATGCGGTAGTTGCGGCTGGCCATGTAGGGCTGCTTGGTCAGGTTGCCGGCAAATAGAAGGCGCGTCCCTATCTTGTTCTGTTCCAGGAAGTTGATCAGGTCCGCCCGCTTCAAACCGGCCGTTTCTTTGACGATTAGCGGGAAACCGAACCAGGATGGATCGGAGTTCGGCGTAGCCTCCGGAAGGTGCAAGAACTGCTCGACACTGGCCAGACGGTTCTTAAGGTAGCTGAAGTTCGCACGGCGCTTAGCGATGAATTCGACCACACGGTCCATCTGCGCCAGCGCGCAGGCCGCCTGCATGTCGGTAATTTTGAGGTTGTAGCCCAGGTGGCTGTAGGTGTACTTGTGGTCGTAACCGTCGGGGAGGTCGCCGCCCAGTTCTTTTTTTGTCCAGCAGAAGCGCTTGTCGCAGGTGTTGTCTTTACCAGGGGGGCAATAGCAGTCACGGCCCCAGTCGCGGAAGGATTCGGCAATCAGCTTGAGTTCGGCGTTGTTGGTGAACACTGCACCGCCTTCGCCCATGGTGATGTGGTGGGCCGGGTAGAAGCTCAAGGTGGCGATGTCACCAAAGGTGCCGACCAGTTGGCCGTTGTAGGTGGCGCCAAGGGCGTCGCAACAGTCTTCTACCAGCCACAATTTGTACTTCTTGCAAAGTGCGGTGACCACGTCCAGATTGAACGGGTTGCCCAAGCTGTGCGCCAGCATGATGGCTTTAGTCTTTGGCGTGATGGCTGCTTCGATCTTGCTCGCGTCAATGTTGTGTGTGGCTAGGTCGACGTCCACGAAAACAGGCACCGCGCCAAATTGCAGAATCGGGTTGACTGTCGTCGGGAATCCCGCCGCGACGCCGATGACCTCATCGCCTTGCTTGATTGCACGATCACCAAGCTTTGGGCTTGTCAGCGTTGAGAAGGCAACTAGATTGGCCGACGAGCCGGAGTTCACAGTAATCAAATATTTGACGCCCAGGAATTGAGCCAGGCGCTGCTCAAACATCGCATTGAAGCGGCCAGTAGTGAGCCAGCCGTCCAACGATGCGTCGACCATCATCTTGAGTTCGCCAGCACCAATGACTTTTCCGGAAACTGGAACTGCGGTCTGGCCTGGGACAAAGGGCTTGGGCGCATATGCGATATCTGCGTATTGCTGGACCAGATCACTGATCTGGCTGCGCAGTTTGTCCAGTTGGGGCTGAAAATTAACAGGGGTTGTGGTCATGTATTGGCTCGGTATTGGTTAATTTGGTCCAGGCAAACAGCTCGCATGTCTTGGCCGCCAAGCCAAGCCTGATGCCATTCTGTGATGTGCTTTAAAGCAGTCTCTAGGGTCCAACGAGGAGTCCATTGAAGGCGCTGACGCGCCTTTGAAATGTCCAGCTTCAGAAAGCTTGCCTCATGCGGATGCTCACCCGGCTGCAAGGTCCATGAGGCGCCATCGCCCCAGTCTTCGCACAGATGTTCAACGATCCATTGGACAGTCCGAGCATCCTCATCGCGCGGGCCGAAGTTCCAACCTTCCGCATCGGTTTGACCGGTTGTGTACAAACGTTCAGCGAGCAGCAAGTAGCCAGAAAGAGGCTCTAGCACATGCTGCCATGGGCGGATGGCATGAGGGTTACGAATGAGAACTGGCTTTTTGTCCTGCAACGAACGAAGCACATCAGGTATCAAACGGTCCAGTGCCCAGTCACCACCGCCGATGACGTTGCCCGCCCGGACTGTGGCCATCGCGATCCCTGCGTCCTTTAGGAACGACTTGCGATAAGCCGAACTGACCAATTCTGCGCAGCCCTTGCTGTTGGAGTAAGGGTCGTAGCCACCCATGGGCTCGTCTTCACGGTAGCCCCAAACCCACTCTCGGTTCTCGTAGCACTTGTCTGTTGTGATGTTGACGATTGCCCTGACCGAGCCAGCGTGGCGTGCCGCCTCGAGCACGTGCACGGTACCCATGACGTTGGTGGCGTAGGTTTCCATCGGTTGCTGGTAAGACAGTCGAACCAGCGGTTGCGCAGCCATGTGGATAACGATCTCGGGCCTGAAATCATCCATCGCTGATTTAACCGCAGCGTAATCACGAATGTCGGCGATGTGGTGGTCCATGCCTTCGGCGACACGGGCGACGGCAAACAAAGCAGGCTCGGTTGGTGGCTCCATAGCAATGCCGCGCAACGTAGCCCCCATGGATTGCAGCCAGAGGCTTAACCAGCTACCTTTAAAGCC
>Ga0172370_10004452_pt1 | contig 18749 bp, 16 predicted proteins | sample LakKiv5m_FD_114538 | JGI IMG/M metagenome (GOLD analysis project Ga0172370, IMG submission 114538) | Freshwater microbial communities from Kabuno Bay, South-Kivu, Congo - kab_022012_11.5m | ecosystem: Environmental > Aquatic > Freshwater > Lake | place: Democratic Republic of the Congo...
CATTGCCTGCCCGCACGCTTGAAGCAAAGGGACCGTTGTAATCCGTAACCGCCAGCACATCACCTTCTCGGCATGGGGAAAAATAGTAGGAGTGCAGGAAATAAAATCGCGCGTCCGACTCCAGGCCGCGGAACAGCCCACCGTTCTGGCGCGGCAATACATCGTTCCATCCCATGTGCGGAAGCGGAGTCTTGTGGGTAAAGGTCGCCTCGTCGAATTTCTTGACCTCCGCATCGATCCATCCAAGACCTTCCAGCACGCCTTCGTCGCTTCGCCTGGCCATCATCTGCATGCCCACGCAGATGCCCAATACCGGGCGCCCTTGACCAACGACCAGGTCATCGAGCACATCCCTCATGGCTGATTCATTCAGGCGCGTCATCGCCCAGTCGAACGCCCCGACACCCGGCAAGATAATTTTTTCCGCTTCAGCCAACGCATCGGTGGAAGAAGCAATACACGCCGGGATGTTCAATCGCTTGTAGATATTGGCAAAGGCCTGGATATTGCCGAGGCCGTAGTCGACGATCGCGATCACCGCTTGCCGCCGAGCTCCAAACCGAAGAATTTCATCACCGTGGCGCCCACGGCATAGATACTGTCCTGTGATTTGTAGTCTTTGTAGGTTTTGTTCGGAGCATCGAGATAGCCCTGCAACTCCTCCACGGAGATGCCAAGCTTCGTTGCGACATATTCAAACTCTTGAGAAATCGTAGCTTCGTCGTAAGGAGGGTGCTTGAGCTTTTCGAGGGCCTCCTCCCGAGTCATTTGATGGGTAACGATCAAGCTGGAATACTGCACTTTTCTCGTCTCGTAGCCGAACTTTTTCGGCAGCCAGTAGCCTTCGTAAAACTTCGTGAATCGTGACTCGAAATGTTTTTGGGGATAGGGCTGCCATCCAAATTGATCCACCAGCAGCCGGATCGCCGCCTCCTTTACGTAAGGAAGGTAATTCAAGGGCCTGATCACCTTGATGCCCTTGATATATGGCAGGTACACCTTATGGCGCAGAATGGAGGTGACAGGGAAGCTGACCAAAGAGCGCGATCCGAATCGCCGATGGATATCGAGCAATTGAATGGGATCAGACTGGTAGTACATCCACTCTATCGGATTGCGGATGCACTCCGTCGACAGATTCGCGCCCGTCAGGATGTATCTGACGTCATATTGCTCCGCAAATTTATACATCGTAGCAAAGAAGGCATGATCTTGCGGCGTGTCAATATGCGGAACGCCGGATTTGAAGAAGGCGAGTTGCAGATCGCGCATTTCTTCCCAATCAATAACCTCCGTATACAAGTCTAACCCCAGTTTATCGACCAACTTTTCAATGTTGTTGACGGCCTCTTGCGAATTCCATCCTGCATCGACATGAAACACCAGGGGACGCAAGCCAAGCTCTTTCTTCGAAATGTAGGTCAGATACGAACTGTCGATCCCACCGCTCATCCCGATGATGCAATCGAAGTCCTTTCCCGCGCCAGACTTCCTGATTTTGGAAACAATATTTTCAAGCTCCTGGCGCCCCCTATTGTCGGTGTGCCAGTTGGGGTGCACTTTCTTGTAGAAAGTATTGCAATGATCACAGACACCGTTTGCGTCGAAGGTGATTTTTGAATCCGATGTGTCCATAACACAGTTTGTGCAGATTTGGTATTGGCGGTTCGGCACGGCTTCCAGGTTTCTGGTAAGAGTCAAACGTATTTTACTGGAAATTATAAAACATCTCGGCAACCCTCTTCATGGTTCTTTCTTGATCAAATGTATCTAACGCCAGTTGTGATGGTATATATGGATTTTTTGTCACAACATATGCGAACTCAATACTTTTTTCAAACCAACTCTCATCATCAAGATCTACAATAAACAATCTGGATCGCATGCAGGGTGGGAGATTTTCAATCCATGGATTGTATGTTACTGCGACACAGCACCCACAAAATATTGCTTCATATACACTTCTTGGTGATGAATCACTTTTGGGAATTGATATTGCTAACGTCGTTTTGAAAAACAACTCAACCATTTTTTCACTGGAAAGTCTCCCTAGATCATCATCCCCTTCCCTAAATCTTGATAATATATTTTTTTTATATGTTTCTTCCCAATAGGGATAAATAAATGTTATTGGAGGTTTCATCTTAGATCTATTACGCCCTTCCAGAACTTCCTCGATGCGGTAAAGTGGATACATACCCCTAAACGAGGTGATATTTGTTCGCTCATTCTTATTGTATCTTGCGATCTTCAAGATATTAAATACGTCAATTCCATTTTGTATAACTATTGTTTTTTTACCACAAAGATCTAAAATTCTATCCTGCAAATATTTAGAATCAACACTAATATATTTTGCAGCATTTAATGATTTGCATGCAAAATATTTATAAATTAAGGATCTATATGGCCGAACCAATATCTCACTACCTTGTGGAGTTCCTATGAATGGAATACCAGACATCCAACATAAAAACATATAGTACATTGTATGGGCGTGCAATATTGAATTTGGATATATTATTATTATGCCTTTTAATTTATATATTTGCAATGGAGATACAATAATTTTTATAAAATTTCTCCAAAAATTACCAAATCTTGTTTGCTTTTTAAATAACAGCCAATCTATGTTATATAAATGTACTAAATTGTCATCTTCACGGACAATTCTTATATGCCCTTCGCTCTGAATCAAATCGGTTGCAAATAATACAGTCCTAGGCCTACAAACTTTCTTAATAGTTCTATACCAATCAATAGCATGATAATCACGTGCATTTCCAATTAATATTATTTCACCAATTAAAGCTTTTGAGGTTTTCAAGGATAATGATTTATTGAATGGCACAGGAAACATAAGAAATTTGAAATTAACTTTTTATTTTAAATGGTACGTCAACCGTAAGTGAAACAAAGAGTTTTTCGTATTTTTCTGCAAAGCAAGTAACAGACAGATTTGCTTCAGCAAACTTACGAGCAGCTTTTCTCATTTTGTGCCTTTGCTCGGGAGAGACGCGATGAAATTGGTAAATCGCCTTCGCGATGCTTTCTGGAACAATTGGGTCAAAGAGAAAGCCGTTTACACCTTCTTCCACAAGCCAGGGGTGGTCACAGACATTGCTCACCAGAACTGGCAAACCGCAGGACAGAGCTTCACAGACTACATTAGGGAGTCCTTCGTAAAAGGATGGATGGACCAGGGCATCGTGCTGTCGCAGCAAATCAGGGATGTCCGTTCGCTCACCAAGCCATTCCCATTGCTCTATCAGAAAATTTTTATCTAAATAATCAGAAATTTCCGCAAAGGCTCTCCGCCCGTCTTCAGACTTATCGTTTTTTCCTACCCAGTGCACGATCGGCTTCAAGTTGTAGCGATCCCGGCAATTAGTCAGGGCCTTGGCAAGGCCGAGCATATTCTTGTTAGCGACAATCGTGCCGATTGCGATCAGTAAAAGGGATTCGTTTGACCGATCTTCCCGAGTTTGATCAGGCGAAAAGCGTTCTAGGTCGACTCCGTTATAAATCGTTGAGATTTTAGTGCTCATTGACGGAAATTCCTGAATCATCCTCTCCCGCTGGTGGTGTGAATTGACGGTGATCGCATCAGCCAGGCGGTGGCACTCCTGTCGTAATCGGAGACTGAGCGGCAACATCCCCGACGGATACATGGAGCGTTCGGAGATGACGAGCTTCGTTTTTCTAAGTCCGAGACGGGAGATTTCGGCGTAGAAGCTCGGGGTATCGAGGAAAGCGAGGACGATGTCGTAACGGCGGTTTCCAATGAGTCGGCGCAGGGCTACAATCGGCGCTATAGAATACCGGGAAAACTTTTCATGCAGATGTACCTGGATGCCGATCTTATCGAGGGGCGGGCGAAAATGATCTTGCGGATAATAGACAAAGAATTCGATATTATGGCCACGCGTTGCAAGTGCGCATGCTAAGTTGACCATCTGGCGTTGCGCACCACCCGAACCGAGGTCATCTATTACTAACAGGAGATTCATAAGGTGAGATTTTCCTAGATCTTGAACCGGTATTCACCAATCAACGCAATCTCCATATGAGGGAGTTCATTTATGCTTTATTATATCTCTAACATTGGAATCAAACAATGCTCTTTACCATATACGTATTATGCTTCACTAGATATTTACTCCTAGTACAAGAAAAATGAGAATAATAACAAAATTAAGATATATTAAGAGTAGGGGAAACAGCAAACCATCTGTCTTGTATTTTTTATATGCTTTTTAATAATATTTTATTATATGCATAATATTATATTTATTACTAAATAAACTCCATAATATTTGCAAGCTCAGACCCACCATTTAAATGCTCAAGAAGAATAAATTTATCATTATTTTTAACATAATAACTTACCCTGTTTATTTCGGTTATATCTTCGGTTTTTCCTATCTGTAAAATACCATTTTCTTTAAGTGACATTTTTATATTCTTTAAAGATAGAATTATTTTATCATCAGAGATCCAGGAACCTTTGTTTAATAAGTTCATACATCTTACAAAAGTGAATTTGCAATCTATTATTGTTGATGTAACATCGTAATCGATGGAAATAAAATTTCCGTTATTCAGAATTTTTTTCGTTTCTGTATCAAATAGGATTATTTTCTTTAAATTAACTTGTCTATCCGGAATTATTTTTAAAATATAATATAGCAAGATCGAACCAATTCCGTAATAAGAAATATTATTGCTCCCATAAAATGAATAGATATAGCCAAAAAGGAAATTTTTATTTCTATCGTATATATAGATAATCTTTTTCCCTGATAAATAGTAGATCGAATATTTATCTGATATGAAAAAATCTGCAGAAACTCCCGATGCCTGCATTTCACGAAGAAGTTCGCATGAAGTTATACCACTTGATACAGCAATATCGTGTATGATTGGATGTTTGAATTTATTTATGTAGTTTACTGTTATTTTATCAATATCCGCAAAGCGACCGCTTATCGTGATTTTACGGTTAAAAGATTCTGTTTTAAACGATGAATACACACTAGAACAAAGTATTGGATCTTCAATCAAATCTACATACGCCAAGTTATAAACAAAAAACCTGTTTAATACAGGAATACGCATTAATTTTACAAAAAGATATGGATTTCTAAGAGATATCTTTATCACTGATGGTTTTTTCCTGCTGCCAATATGTGATTGGTTTTTACCCCGAGCCGGTCCCGAACGAGTAGCAAGGAACGTTCCAACTTGTTTTGGAGGCCAAGGACGAACATACCGTTGAGCTTCTCCAAGCTTTGAATCTCATTCCTGGCGTATGAAGGAGATACACAATCAAGGCCCGTGCTGCATTGCCAGCGTAGGGGGGGGCGCGAAACCATCTGTAAATTCTGCCCCACCCTTATGAAAGATCCGACAAGAGAGATCCAAGAGCAACGGGACTCTGACCATTCGTGAAAGATACATGATTGAATATGTAAGTAGTTTTGCTGTCGGCACAAGAATAGTCCTGGGAAACTAACGGAAATCTGGCGCGTCGTTCTCCCTCAGTCTTCTTGTCTGCATGCATTGAGGATTCCCTCCCAGTTTTTTGAGGGAACACGATAATCCCGTAGCTCATCGCGCAGAAAATCCAGCTTGGTTTTTACCCACCTTCCGAACCCCATTGGGAACAAGGACAGCATCAAATAGGCCATTGAACGTGCCCGATATGTATGGTTACGGCACGTGCCGCGGAAATATCGGCGGGCCTCGACCATAGAACCCGCTTTAAAGGACATCACGCCGCGGACAAATAGACTGTCCGTCTGATTCCCCTTGGAAAGGTCGATGGTGGGGGGAAATATGGCTTGATCGCGATGCTCCCAAGAAGGTTCTTTGATCCCCCGTTGGCGATCCTGATACAACTCCAACATTAACGCAATTTGTTTTTTCCTGAATGGCCCCACAGCACCCAGGATGGAGTTACCATGTTCTCGATAGAGGAAAAGTACATCCTGAACCATCCCCAGCTTCGTGTACTGGGATAGTCTCAGATACAAATCATAATCCTGGCCATAGCGGAAACGATAAGGCCCTTCTTGCGTCATCATAACGGTCTTTTTTACCATGATGGAACCGTGTTTAAAATCATTCCGCCCCCGTTCCAATCGGCGCACCAATAATTCATGATCATCAGGAAGTACATAACCGGCAATCACCCGACCTTGCTCATCGATAGTGAGCGACCCCGTCCCGACCATCCCGCAGGAGGGGTTCTCCAAAAAGTACTTGCATTGCTTCTCGAATCGCAAGGGATGAGATAGGTCATCCGCATCCATTCGCGCAATGTACTCGCCACGGGATTCCGCGATCATGCGGTTGAGAGCGACTGTGAGGCCCGTATTGGCCTGGTGAAAAACCCTAATTCTGTTATCGCGGGCGGCAAGTTCGTCGATCACGCCGGCCGAACCATCAGTGGATCCATCATCCGTAATGAGGAATTCAAAATCACGGCAGGTTTGGTTAAGGATGCTCCGGATAGCCGAGCCGACAAAAGCACGGTCGTTGTAAACCGACATGACGACACTGATCAACGGCTTTCTCATAGGTTTAATTCTGATCGTCCCTCTCCAGTCACGACCCGACAGGGCCCCGCTTCCGATCTCCAGCGAGAGCCGACACAATAGCGTATTCGCACTCAAACACCCGTTCGAAAGCGTATTCTGAACGCACAAATTCAGCCGCATTCCTACCCAAACGCTGCCGTAAACTTTCATCATCGAAGAGGCGTCGAATCGCTGACGCCATCGCCACCGATTCCGGCGGACAAAGCAGGCCCGTCTTCTCATGTTGGATGCTGTCCCGTGTGCCTACAACGTCAGTGCCCACACAAGGCATGCCACAGGCCATTGCTTCCATAAGTGACTTGCATTGCCCTTCCCGCATTGACGGCTGGACGTAAACCGTATGCCTTCGAATTATTCCCGGCAATTGCAAGTTGGCCACTCGGCCCATGATCTCAACCCGGACTCCGATTCCGGCGGCCAGTTTTTTCACGTTCTCGGCATCGGGGCCGTTGCCGACGAAGGTCAGCAAGGCTGCCTCCGCTATTTCACAGGCCCGGACAAGCAGTTCTGGATTCTTCACCGGAGAGATATTGCCAACATAAACAACTGAACGGTTTGCGGAGACGGCCTCGGGCAGCGGGTAAAAAACTTCCGTATCCAGAAAATTGGGCACCACGACCACCCGCTCTTCGGAAACGCGATATCGCTCACACACCCACGCTTTCAGCGTTTCCGTTGGAACCGCACACATCGTTGCATTTCGAAACGCCCATCCTTCCCGTTCCTGGTACAGAATTGTGCGCAAGGTGGAACCCTCGGTTGTTTCCAATGATTCACCCGCTACATAGCCGCATCGAAGAAGGATAGGTTTCCTGCAGACTCTCGCGGCGAAGACATACCACCAGGCGCCGGCGCTCTGGTTTGTCTTGATAACGTCGGCGCTTCGAAACACACGCCGGAAGGAACACCAAGGCAAAGAAAAGAGCACGCGAGGTGACGGACAATATGCCATGTCCAACCCGATCCCTTCATTAAAGCGATCACGCCGTCGGTCAAAAGTGCCAACAGTTACCTTCCAGCCTCGTTTCCGGTACCAATGATAGGGTTTGAGTTCACGATCGATCGATCCAAGCTTTTTCCAGGTTCCCAAACCATTCCCTGGAGTCATCAAGAATAGTAGATTCGGCATCAAAAACGTCTCCCGGCCCCGGATTGATTGTCCTGATCGTCTCTCAGGGCGGGTATGACGATGAATTGCGCGGTAAGGGCGTTTCCGCTGCAACAATAGTCGCCAAGCCGCATAGCAATAAATAGGTGAGCTGAATAGGGAATCGAGAGACAACGTCATAGCCCCAACTCAGTGCGAGGAAACTGACGTTTACCGCGATCATCCCCAGCAAGATGGCTCTAGCGCCTGGCTCAACGTAGGGGATCCTGCGAAACCAGAACCACGTCATGCTTATCATGAAGGCAAGATAGGAGAGAAGACCAAACCAACCCGAAATCATGAGTAGTTTAATAAGGAGACTGTGGGGAGGTGTATGGTACATGGGATAATCTCCCATAATGCCGTATCCAAATGGGTTGCGAAGGATGGCATCCATATAGGCTGAATATTGTTCAAGGCGATATTCTAATGTTGTTTCATTCTTGAGAGTTTCAAATCCACCCACAAACGTTCCGAGCTTTTCGGACTGGAAAAAATCCATAGAGAACAGGATCTTTTCGTAATTATTCATAATATATTGACTCGCTCCAGCGATCAAAACAGCCGAAATGATCCACATCGCAATGCCTCTTGTACCCTTATCGAGTTGTCGGATTGTCGTCATTGCCCCAATGAGAAGGCAACCAAAGGGTGCGATCAGCAGTACGCCGCGCGTGGCGAGCCGGATTAAGGCATATAGCAACACGGCGAAAGCGACGCCATATAGTAAGCGACTTACATTCTTTCTGGTGCTAATCAAGATGGAAAAACTCAGATAGAGGAATATAAGAAGGTACAGCGCGCTTGTGTTACCGCCAATAGCGATATCAAAGCCAAAGGGAAGTGCAATGTGTCCGTAATTGGCTCCCATTTTAATTGATCGTTCATCAGACGGGATTGCCATGCCGGCCGATATCGCGACTGCAACAAGAATGGCAGTAGCCATCAGGACATACATCAGCGGGAGCGCATTAGCTCGGGTATCTACGGCGTAACGTGTTAGGAAGTAGCCGACAATAGTTGAGGCCATGATATTGCGGTATAGGTTAAATGCATAGATTGGATCGTAGTCTGAGGCCGGAGGAAGTATAGTAGCATACAATAAGCTGAACGTCATGGCAAAGGCAAATCCAAATAGGTATCTTTCAAAGCGATGGGGCCTGTTTCCGGCGTGCGTGTGATTCTTTCGAACCAACAGTATGCCTATCCCGCCCATGAAAAGTATGATGACTTCCGCCAGCGTAAGGCCATCCAGTGGAGTGCCATCCAATGCCACCGAGAAGATGGAACGGGATATCACGGAAAACGCGCAGACACACAACAATCCGACCCATGCCAGCAACTGCGAGTTACTGCGGAATTCCATTCCCCGCATTCGCACTCGTTGACGGAAAACCGGTTGATATGGAGGTGACGAATTCAAATCTATCGGAGCTTTTCTGTATGATCCGATTTCGCGGGGGGCGTACACCATGTTATAAACACACCCAAGCGGATGTTTGGCGGATCAGAATGTGCGGGGGTATTTGGCGGGAGTGACTTCATTCTCTGTGATTCACACTATGCATTATGGACACGCCAGCCACGAAGTTGAGGAATTGTGCTCCCTGAAAGCTCAGCGCAGATAGCGATCGCCCATGCCATCATCGCAGCGCCATGCATGTCGGATATGGGAAACCCTATGGAAACCCTTGCTCCGTAATACGCGGTCTGGGCATGCGTCTCATAAAATGAAAACCCGCCGTCTGTTTTCCGGAAACAGGAAATTCGCAGGAAAGATTCTCGGGCGAGTTGCCTCACATCATCTTGACGGTATCCAGAAGGACAACCGCATAGTGCAGCATAGACAACGAAAAGTCGATTCAGGAAACCGCATCCGTCGCTCAAAGGAGGTTGCGCGATCGCCAGATCGACTAACCGTCTGCAGTCGGGCAATGGAACATCCAACCACTGCCAAGCAGTCAGAACCTTCATCGCTCCATTGATTTTGTCCCGGTCTGAAACTTTTCCCTGGAACCACGATCCCGATTCTTCATCCCTGATCTCTGCCAGGAACTCGTTGATCGCCGCGAACATTGACTCCTGCACTGATGTCCCCGGAAAATACTTATGGTTTACCTTCAGAATAAAGGCAAGGTGGCTAAGATGACTTCCTGCAGACCAGGGAATGCGCCAGTCGAGCCCCTTCAGAAAGGACAATACATCAACAGGTGTCTTCCAAGCCATTGGCAGTGGGTGTTCGGGAACAGTTCCGACCATAAGAAGGGTTGACGCCGACTGCCTCGTTTCCGCCCTAAGATTATTTTCGCGCCGGTTCAGCAAATCAGAGACATTTCCTTGACCGCGCAAGTATTCAAGGAGACCCCCTGCCCACTCCCGCAGTCTCGGACGTGACGCTCTCTCTAGCCAGGGGTCATGGAACCATCCGTCCTGATTCTGGAAATTGCGCACGAATTCTATACATGCAGACTTCCGTTCTGCAGGCCATTTCTCCCATATCCCGGATTGCCAGGCAGCTTTCATGGCAAAACAGGTGACGAACTGGGCGGCAAATCCGGAAGTAGGGACGGAGCTCCCTTTCGCGCAAAACCGGAAGCGACCATTGGGCAGACCTTCCGCCATGGCATCAAGCCAACGATGTAGGGTGCCGACACAGACGGTTTCTTCAATATAATCGGACACGCCAAAGTCTCCGTTGGAATTTTACTGCAACTTCCCAGCGGAAGAGCGTATCGACGAGGGCAGCGTGAGAAAGATAAATCATACGCTTCGTGAAGAATATTTCTGTATCTCGTTGCTGGTAATACGCTTCTTAATCTTTATCCATTTTAGGATGCCGCGTATTCTTGTCTCGGACAGAAGTGTGAGCGTTCGCGGCCGATTTACTTCTGAGTGGAGCGAATTGTATACTTTATCACAAAAGTGACAGTAGGTCTGCACGACTTCCTCAAAATCAGGAACGCGAATCAGCCTCTGTACATCCTCGTACCTGAGTACTAGCTTTAAAAGCAGGTCAGGAATCTGGTCAGCGGTGGAGAACAAATTCCCACCTGCACCCACAATATTTGGATGACCGCCATCCCGTAATGCGACAGCCGGCAATCCGCATGACAAAGCCTCAATAAGCGAGTTCGAACACGGGTCCTTCTGAGATGCCGCGACATATATGTCATGCTTCTTCAATTCCACAGCAAGATCCTTGCTGGCCATGGGTGGAAGAGTCCTGATGCGCTTGAATTTGACGGGACTGTTCCCCACAAATGTCATCTCGTAAGTGGAGAAATCAAGATTCTCATCCAGCCAGCGATATATATCAAATCCCTTCTTCCAGTTGGCTGACCAGCTTGATGCAATCAGTCGGACTTTTCGCTCCCGTGAAAATGAGATTTTTCCTACCGTATTGAATATGGAAGGATCGGGCGCGTTAGGTATAACATTCTCATGATTATTTGGACGAAGACCCAAACGATAATTTTCGCTTCGTGACCAGTCGGATTGAAAAACCGTGGCATCGGCTAATAATCTGTTTGCCGTATAGACAATCGTATCTCGGGAATCGTTCGGAGTATTATAGAGTCGGATGGGACCATCTATTCTATGCACCATTACCTTTTCAGGAAACCTCTTCTTTATCAACATCGTTTCGTCAATGAATTGATAACTATTGAATATAAACAGATCTGCCTCTGAAACCGTTTCAACATATCTTTCCCGCTGTCTTAACCCGTTTCTCAAGGCCTTCAGGAACTGATTGCCTCCACCCGTTGCAGAATCCTGGATATTGAAGATGATGTGAATTTTGGGCGTCATATTTCTCATCTTGGATGGGACTCGACGAAACCGGTCAGAAAGTCCAGCCACAAGGTACGCTGGGCCTCGTAGCTATTGCCCACGGCTGTTTTTCTGGCGCAGGAAATTACTGTTTCAATCAGCTCCGGTGCGTCATGGACTCGGCCCACCCAGTAGGCAAGTGCATCAGGGTCATCGATATCGGTCATCCAACCGTTCTTTTCATGGACGACCAGATCGATGGCTTGACCTACCCGTGTGGTAACCAATGGAACCCCCATTGCCATTGATTCCAGTATTGCCTTCGGCCCCCCCTCCTGGCGGGATGAAACAACATAGACGTCCAGTGCCTGGTAAAGTCGGGCAATATCCGGATAATGATGTAAATATACATGCCTGAAAGGAATATTATTTTTCTCCAGCCCTTTCTTCAGATAACCACGGGCAGGACCTGATAACAATACGACCAATTCGGGAATCCTTTGTTTCAAGATGCGCATGGTTTCAACGAAGATATCGGGGCCCTTCACAAACTTTGGCTCGTTTCCTTCCCCCCAGCCGTTTCCGTCCTTCTGAAAACTTCCAACGACAAAGGCTGTTTGCGGGATCTCAAGCGTGCGCCGTGCGTTATCCCTGCCTGAAAGTGTCCTCACCGGAAAGTAGTCAAGGTTGATTCCGATAGGAATAAGGAACACTTTTCCGGGGGCAATTCCCGTTTCAAGGATTAAGCGATGCATCTCTGTATTTGTTGTTTGGAGACGACTGATTCTGTCGTGATGTTTCTGTAATGCAGCCCAAATCTGGTCGAATTCCCGAAACCCCGTTCCCGGCTTTCCATGATAATAGGGTGTAGCTACACGATGTTCATGCTTCAACCACTCCTCATTCATTAAAAAACTGCGGCTTGTATAAAAAACGCATTGCCGTGAAAATCTGCGAGGATCGGCATTCGAGAGAACGGACGCACCGCACTGCTGAAATATTTCCTTCAGTTCCCGCGCATCCCAGTCCAGAGACCATCCCGCATGATCTGTCACAACAAATACTCGGGAGTAATCGAGCCAACTCCGGCTCCCCAGCTTGGCGGAGCATGTGGTTGATAACCTTTGCAACCTATTGATTAATCTCATTTTACCTTTCTGCTTACGATTTCCGAGCGTCTACCACCGATCGAAAAATCCCCGCAACTCTTTTCGCCAGATCTTTCGAGGTGAAACGCTGAACATATTCTCCGCCGGCTGTGGCAAGCCGGTCACACATCTTCTCGTCGTTCCACAATTCCCTGATGGCACATTCAAGTGCGTTTTCATCCCCAACCGGCACAAAACGACAATGGTTTCCGTTTTCGAAACCGTATCCCCCGTCTTTGTCACCTGCAGCCCGCGTCTTGGTCACTATGACAGGCTTCCGCAGATTCAACGCATCCATAAAGGTGGTTGTGGCAAGAGAGTAACTTGACTCCGTTATCGGCAGGACCACGAAGCGACACACCGCGTACTCATGACACAATTCTTCCATCGTCAAGTCGTAACGAACATCAACATTTCCCGGGATATCCAGATTCTCCAGCCGTTCCCTGGAACTGATCAACTTGAATTTGAACGGCAATCTGGCCGCCACCTTCAGCAGTAATTCGAAATCCCGGCACTTGTCTCGCCCCACGGAAAGGATTGTCCCGGTATTCTGCTGACCTTCCCGCACAACTCTTGAAAAATACTGCGAATCCACACCGAAGGGGACCCAGCTCACCTTGTCGGGCGGCACGGCAAATCTGCTGCAGAGGTCATATTGTTCTGCCCAACCGTAGACAACGAAGTGATCAACAGCTTCCATCGACCATTTGTGCAGGCTAAACCAACGATTCCAGCCAACCTTGTCAAGGGAAGTGCACAATCCCTGCGAGGCAACCACCAAGGGGATCTTCAGGATGCCACATCGTTTCAGGAAGGCCAGGGGCAAACCCGTGCTGTCTGTGGTAGCGAAGATGCAATCTACATCCTTGAGACGTCTTACCGACTTCAATGCCTGCCCGATATTCCATCCATGACCAGTTCTGTCGACCATCCCTCGTGCGCATCGTTGCAGAAAACGGGCAACCACCCCCAGATCCCTGTCGGCATCAAAAAAACTGGCTTCGATCTGATATCCGCGCAGATAGTTTAATCCGTATAAGGAGGAATCAGGGGATCTACCATCGCTTATGGAATTCAATAACTGTTGGCGGTTGGAGCGATACAGGTAGAGCACCCTCATAAGGCTTCCGCAATCAGGACACAAACCTTCCGACCCGTCCCTTTGCCCTAAGCGAAAGAGCCAATGCCTGCTCCATGGCTTTTTTGAATGTTTTGCATGTTATTTCCGGTATGCATTCAGCTAGGATCTTTTCACGAAGACGCGCGCCCATGAGTCGCATTTCTGACAGGTGGGATCTACAATAGATCAACCTTTCCGCGATATCACGAGCAGTCTTCTCATTGTCATTCGTAGCCTCTACTATAAAACCAGTCTTACCGTTTTCGATGGTCTCCGGAACAGTCCCCGTATTGGTTGCAATAACCGTTCTGCCGCAGGCGCCCGCCTCGTAAATCGACAGTGGGTTTCCCTCAAACATAGGAACTGATGCCATTACAACGACGTCCACGTCATTATAAAAGAGGTTTAATGCCTTTGGGGTCAGTGACGATGCTATGCGTAGTTCGACCCCGGCAGCCTTGCATGCCGGAATGACTACCGACTGTAATCGTTTAACGCTGCGATCCGGATTACCGGTCCAGCCGACGACAAGGTTATTTTCTGCACGATTCTTTATCCAGTAATAAACTCTCGGATCAATCCCTTCTTTTACGAGAAAGGTATTTGGACAGTAAGTACGGAGTCCCTCCACGATTTCCTTGCTCGGACCTACGCACGCCACTGCCCCCCTCGTGCTTACATAGATCGACTTGGCAGGTGTATCGGACCGGGCCCATTTAAGACTGAAGAAACCCTTGACATACCGTCCATGAAACATACGGTCATATTTCGAATATCCCTGATTCGGGTTGAACATCAGGTCGTATCGTGATGGGTCTATATCCGGATCTTCAAAGAGATACCGTATTTCACAATCCCACTCGCTTGAAAGATATTCGGTCCGTTGGCGACAAAGCTCGTCAAACGCCCATCCGCGGTCATTAGGCAACAGAAGCAGTCGTGGACGTCCAAATGTCTCCAAAAAGTTATCCGATTCATTCAGGTATTCTCCACGAACCGTATGCGATAGGTCCCTATTTAATAGGCATTTGTACCATTCATTGACAACCAGGGATTTTAATCGTGATTTCAAACGACCAAGACGGAACATCATCCTGAAACCGTCCTTAGGATAAGTTCCTTTCCTTTTGTCAGTACTGAAGCGCGTTTGTTTCTAATAACTCCGATAAATAGGTATACGAGTTTTGTGACAATGCCCATCATGCCTGCCTGTATGATAAGAATTAGCCAATTCAGGTTGGAAAAAAGTGCGCTACGAACAAGCAATAAAGGTACTGCGAACAAAATCAGACTTACCAACATCGCACAACAATGAGCCCTGAAATGAGGTCTTGGGAGTATGTTGTCACAATTATTCACCAGTTTGGATTGAACATAAGATCATAGCGGCTCTCCTCGATGGCGGGGTTCTCTCTCAGATACTGTAGGTCCGTAGACCATGTGACTTGAATATACCGCGCTCGTTCCCGCGTCAGTTCGTCAAATGCTCAAACCCGGACATTGGGCAGATCCAGAAGCGTTGGATTCGGTCTCGGTAAAATATCCTCACTGGCCTCTGCGAGGTCGGAATGCCCGTTTGGCCTACTCCGCGTGGATGGAGGCCGCGAAGACTGCGTCTTCAAAGCGGTTATGTATGTAAAGTGCGGCCATCGTCACCTGCTCTTTACGAAACCAAGAACGCGGTTGTAGAGGGTCGCACGAATGACTGCGTTGACACCCGCGATTGCGAACGCCCCCCCCGTTGCGGCCGCGACACCGGCACTGACCAGCGCCAGGGACGACCAGTGCCGAATTCCAATCGGCCGGTAAACGCTAACAAAAAGCGCAAGACCGCAAAGAAGTGCCATTGAAACGATAGGCCGTGCCGCCGCTTTCCAATAGCGGTTCATCGGCATGGGAGTATAGTGCTGAATCAACGATTGTAGAGTGAACAGCTGTCCAATACTTGCCACGGCCAGACCCGCTGGAACTCCCGCGAGGCCCATCACGCGGGAGAATCCGTATGCCATCGCGATCCCTAACGTTCCCCAGACGAGCATGGCGATGGTCTTCCATTCGAGCTTCAGCATTGCATCCAGAGGGATGGCCTCCATATTGACGAGCTGTCGCAGAAAGGCCAGCAGGCAAAGGCTGGCGGTAAGCGCCAGATTTCCGTAGAACTCGCTGCCCACCCACAACGAAACAAACGATTCGTTCAGGAGCACGGTAACGGACACGAGCATCGTCATCCCGAGCGCGGCGAAGCTCAGCAACTCGTTTCGGATACTCTCAATGCGCACCCATTCCTCGCACCCCACCAGATACCCTATCCCTGAATTGCCAGACATTAGGATCTGCTGAAAGGGTCCGAATGCAAAACGAAGCAGGGCGCCGGTTGTGAGGTACACCGCCACCGCCACTGCGCCGAAAGCGATGCCCACGAGAACCGTGTCAGCAGCCGAAAACAGCATACCTCCAAGAGAATTCAAGGCTCCCCACACGCTGAGCCGGACACAACCGATGACCTCCTCTATCCTTGGACGGCTGACCCCGAACCACGGCACGTGCCGTCGTGCCACCCAGTAACGGACGAGATTGGACAGTGCGACGGCGACCAGGCTGGTGATGGCGAGTACGATTAGCCCAAATCCGGACAGTACTCCCCATGCATTCAGCGCCCCCCCCAGCAGGATCATGACTGCATTCAGCCCCATGGCCTTGTAGTTGAGGTTCTGACCGGCCAGCACACCACCCGGCAGCGACATAAGTTGGTTGAGGATCATCGTACATCCGACGATCAGCAACGCGAGCCTGGCACTGGCAACCAACGTAGGCGGAAGAGCCATGAACCGGGGAAGACCGAAAACGAGAAAACCGATGGCCAGGACAGAAAGCGGGAGCAGATAGAGCCATTGCAGGATATTCGCACCGAGCAGGCGCCGCTTTTCTTCAACGTCAGAGGAATGCTGTCGCACGCCCAGTTGGAGCTTGACGATCGCCATGGAGTTGATATTGCTCAGGCCCACAAACCCTGTGAGTTTCTGTATAAAACCCCATATGCCGTATGTTTCGGCCCCAAGCCCTTTCATCACGATCGGAGTGAAGACGAATCCGGCGATCAGCCCCGCTCCTTGGGCCAATAATTGCGAGACAAACGTCAGGAGTGCGCGTCTCGTCAAGGTTGGCTCAGTGTGTAGGGATGGGTTCATCGTCTGCTACACAGACCACGATCGGAATTCATTAGGTCGGGATCTTCTGCATCACGAGTAGTAAGCTATGTGCTGCGAACGTTCTGAAGATGTGGTCCAGCGCGAAACTCGTGATACGATTCCCCTCGCCGTCGTAAAGAGATTGAAGCCGGTTTCGCAGGCATCCGATTTCATCTTTCATCCCTTTGATGCCGGCACATGGATGAGCCTCGCGTTGTACAAAACCGTGTGAACCCAGATCGCGGGCCACTTGCTGCCATGGGAATGCAAACTGATAGAAGCTCCCGCGCAGGCCTTCGGCCTCATCGATGCGACGACTTTCGTAGCAGCCAGTCTTGGCTTTAAACCTTCGCAGCGGAGACATGTAGGGAAAAGACACAAATAAGAAACCAGAGGATTTGATCGTACGCGACATCTCCGCAAGAATGCCTTCATAGCCATCCCAGAAATGCTCGATGACTCCTGCCGAGATGTACCCGTCCAGCGTTCCGCTGTCGATCGGCAGACTCCTAACATCACCGATGCGCACATCAAGTTCAGGAACAGCCTCCTTGATTCGCGCTACCGTCTTGGATGCGAAATCGATACCGATGGCCTGATACCCATGCTGACGCAATGCATTGACGAGCTGCCCTCGTCCACAACCCCCTTCAAGGACTGTGCTGCCTTGGGGCAAGTACTTCCTGATCCGCGGGATGAATGTACTGTCAGTTTTACAGGAAAGGATAACCTGCCGAAGATCTTCGACAATCCAATGGTCATCCCAGAAATTGGGGGTAGCTTCCTTCCGAAAAAAGGCCAGCGTCCGGCGGTCCGATAGATAGATTGTTCGTGAGGAAATTATCATGGATTATTACAACGGACAGGGTGAAGGGGCCTCCGAGGCGACAATGTAACTCTCGCCAAAGCGGATCTCCCACTCAACGACCTGGAGCCCGGCTTGGGTCAACTCTGCCCGCAATAACTCCTCTGTGTATTCGACGGCATGCGTCGCATCCAGCCGCCATTCTACGCCCCGCTCCTTCTTGTACAGCGTAATCCAGTCCCGCGTGAGCATGGGGACGCGTAGCAGCAGAATGGGCTTCGGCTTCCACGGATAATTGGCGTATAGATCCTTCAGAAATTCGACTCGGTTCTCGATGTGTTCCAGAACATTGGAAAGAACGAAAGCGTCGTACGGTTCCTTGATCTGGTACGTAAGCGCATCGGCCTCATGGAACGAAAGATCTTCAGCCGCGTACCTTCTTGTCGCCTCCACGATATTCGAGCTATTGAGGTCAATGCCCGTTAAGGTGTGGCATTTCGTCTTGAGGTCTTGAGCCAAGGCGCCAATGCCGCATCCGATGTCGAGAACGCGCCATTTTGGTTGAACGCGGTTCATAAACCACAGGTGATATTTCATCAACCTGTGTTTGGGGTGCAAACCGTCCGCCTCAAGGCAAGTACTGTACCTGCCTGCCAATTGGTAAGCCCGGTTGTGGAGCCAAAGGGCGAGGTTGACAATCAATCGAGCAACTGGTGCCCTTTGCAGGATTCCCTCACGTGCAATCCCTTTTATTATTGAAAATGTCGAGGGTGTCATTGTGATCATGCCAGTTTCTGATCCCTGTGTTCCGAATGGATCAAAGCAACCTGCAGCGTGATTCCTGAGATGAGGCCCTTTTCTTCTTGCTCATACCGACAGTCCTGTCTTCGTTCTTGGTCTCCTTTCGCTATCTGACTACGACCGGGGCAATGAACCGATATACCAGGTAGACGGCGCCAAGGAAC
>Ga0172370_10004453_pt1 | contig 18746 bp, 13 predicted proteins | sample LakKiv5m_FD_114538 | JGI IMG/M metagenome (GOLD analysis project Ga0172370, IMG submission 114538) | Freshwater microbial communities from Kabuno Bay, South-Kivu, Congo - kab_022012_11.5m | ecosystem: Environmental > Aquatic > Freshwater > Lake | place: Democratic Republic of the Congo...
ACTGGACCAGCTGGCATGTCTCGCGGCCCTTCGACGATGCTGAAGGCGCCCGCGATTGGCTATTGGCACATACACGCGCCATGCGGGAAGCTCTATTTGACCCGGCCCGCACCCGCGAGGCATACCGGCAGTATATGCAGGCGCTGCAGGCGAAGATCGGCGATACGGTGATCCTGAACTTCTCCGGGACCGGATTCTGCCACCCCTTTGACAGCATGGGGCTGGAAATATTCACCTTCTTTCAACTGGATTACCCGGAAGTATTGAAAGCCTATATGGAGGCCTCGGTGGCCACCGAGCTCCGGCGTGTGCACGCGGTGGCCGATCCCACGCTCTCGCCGGTGATCTTGATCCCCGAGGATTTCGCCACCAAACAAGGCCCGATCTTCCCGCCGGCGTTCCTGCAGGAGTTCCATTACCCGTATATCCGGCAACTGGCCGACGCCTGGCATGAGCACGGGGTCACAGTGCTGTATCACAGCGACGGCAATTGGAAGAAGGTCATCCCCGACCTGATCGCCTGCCATGTGGACGGCTTCTACTGCCTGGAACCGAACTGCGGCATGGATATCGTCAAACTAAAAAACGCCTGGCCGGAGATGGTCTGGGCCGGCGGCGTGGATGGCGTGGACTTGATGGAACGCGGCACGCCGGAAGATGTCAGGGCGGAAGTGCGCCGTCACATCCGCGCAACCCGCGCGCTGGAGACCGGCGGCATGTTTGTCGCGTCCTCCAGCGAAATCAATCCGCCCATCCCACCGGAGAACTTCCGGGCGATGGTGGAGACGGTGTGGGAGGAACGCAATCATGCCATTCGCTGAAAGACACATCAGACACGTGATTGCCGTCATCATTGCGGCGTTGACCGTGATCACCCTCGCCGGCTGTCGCGTCCAATCGACGCACATCGCCGGAGTGTCGTATCAGCATCTGACCGAGCCGGCTCCCTGGTCGATCCATGTCGTCTCCTTCGACCTGTTGCAACGCGACCTGGGCCTTCTGGCCACGGTCGGCAACGGCATACAGGGAGCAGAAACCGTGCCGGAGATGGCGACCGGGCTGTCGCGCCGATGGGGAGAACCCGTCGCTGCGGTCAATGGCGACTATTTCGAGTACCTGACCGAGCCGCGATTCCGCGGGACGCTGCAGGGTCTGTGCATCATCGACGGCGAGTTACTCAGTGGCCCGGCGGGCACCACCTTCTGGATTGATCAGCACAAACACCCGCACCTGGACAAGGTACAGGCCAGCTTTTCTACCACATGGCCTGATGGAACCAGGGTGACATACGGATTGAATTGCTCCACGTCGGATTACAAAAGTGAAGTCCGCGCTGCCGATGTCGTGCTCTACACCCCTGCCTTTGGACCCTCCACCAATACCGAAGGCGGAGATGAATACCTGCTGGAGCCGGTGGATACACACCGATGGCTGCCCCTCCGGGCCGGCGCCCGATTGCCGGCACGTGTAAAAGCGATGCATACCACCGGCAACACGGTGATTCCTACCGGCGCGATGGTGTTGTCAATCGCCCGCGCCACGAAAGATCGCATCCCTGCGCTGCAACCTGGCGACACGATCACGATCACGGCATCGTTAACCCCCGATCTGTCCAGTGCCCAGGCAGCCGTCAGCGGCGACCCGCTCCTGATGGCGAAGGGGCAAATCCTCCCCGGTCTCGATAACACGAACCGCGCGCCGCGCACCGCCGTGGGATTCAACGGCACGCGCTGCTGGTTGGTCGTCGTCGATGGCCGCCAGCCGGAACTCTCCGTCGGCATGAGTCATCGTGAGCTCGCGGAATTGATGCAGCGCCTCGGGTGCACCGACGCCGTCAATCTCGATGGCGGCGGATCGTCAACCCTCTGGTATCAGGGACAGGTGATGAACTCTCCGTCAGATAAGCGCCCACGCCCGGTGGGCAATGCCCTGGTATTATCACATACGCCTCGATGACGCCGGTATAACCGAGCGACCCGATACTAATACAGCGCGTGTCTTTGCCACGCTAGAGGGCAAGCCGATAGAACGCACAGTATGAGATATGTAATGTTGACCGATACTATCAAAAGTTTCCTTGCCGCCCATACCGCTGAAGAGATCGGGCGCTACCGGTATGCTTCGGACTGCTCCATGCCCACGCTGTATAGCTCCTGCTACGCCGCGATGGCACGACACCTGCTGGGCGATCCGATTCCCGAGCATGAGCAGGTGGCATGGATCGCCTATCTGCAGGCGCACCAGGACTACGACGGCCTGTTCCGCGACCCGGTGATTTTCGGCCAGGGGTGGTATGCCGGCGACCCCCTCTGGTGCGGGCGACCGCACTTGACCTGCCATGTCATTGCCGCGCTGGCCTGCCTGGGCGGGGTGGCTGAGAAGCCGCTGCGCTGGCTCGACCCCTGGCGCGACCCGGATGCGCTGGTCTGCTGGCTGGAGGCGCGTGACTGGGGAGCGCATGTCGCCTGGACCGGTAACGAGATCATGAACATCGGCGTGCTGCTGCAGTATGCGCGCGATTTCCACCACGACACACGCGCCGGGCACGCCGTAACGGTGTTGCTGGAGTGGCTGTCGACCCATCACGTTAATGCCAAGACCGGCGTCTGGGGTGAGCTCGACGTTACCGATCCCATCTGGCGCAGTCACGCCGTGCAGGCGGCATATCACTGGTGGCCCCTGTTTTTCTACGACGGCGCCCCCATCCCCCACCTGGAGCGCGCGATCGACACCGTGCTGGCGACGCAGAATCCACTCGGCGGTTTCGGGTGGGGCGTGCACAACGCGGCTGCGCCGTTCATGTCAAGTGCTTGCGAGGATATTGATTCTATTGATCCGCTGTGCCGGATGATGCAGGTGACGACATATCGTCGAAGTGAGATTCAATATGCGCTGTGGAAGGCGACCGAGTGGGTGATGACGAATCAGATGCCGGACGGCGGTTTCGTCTTCATGCGCGACGTGCCGTTCGAATACGGGCACCACGCGCTGCGGGGCGAAGCGGGGCAGGGCGCGATGTTTCCCACCTGGTTCCGCCTGCTCTCGCTGGCGCTGATCGGCAAAGCATTGCCCGAACACCCGCTCGGACGCATTCCCTGGCAGTTTGTGCGCTGTCCGGAGATGCAGTTCTGGCCGGGAGAAAGGTCAGCATGCGCACCATCATCGATTTGAACGGTACCTGGGATTTTGTCGCCGACCTCGACCCGAAATATCACGCAGTCTACGGCGGCTTTCACCTGCCCACCGCCAACTGGCGGCACTGGCAGCCGGTGCCGGTACCGGGCGTGTGGCAGCACTACGGCGAACGCTACGATATTTACGAAGGCGTCTGCTGGTATGCCCGCGAATTCGAAGTCGCCGAACTGCCTGACGGTTGCCAGGCGTGGTTGCGCTTCGGTGCGGTGAATTACCTGGCGCGCGTCTATCTCAACGGTGAAGACGTCGGCACCCATGAAGGCGGCTTCACTGAGTTCGTGCTCGACGTCACCGGCAAGCTGCAACCCGGTGTCAATCACCTGGCCGTGCAGGTGGACAACCGCGCCACCACCATCAAATGGCCGCCCGTGCTTGGTTATTTCAACTACGGCGGCATCCATCGCGCGGTCAGCCTGGAGATCAGCGATGGGCCGTCCCTGGAGGATGTCACGCTGGAGGCCGTGGCCCGTGAAGATCACTGGGAGCTGGCGGTGGGCGGCCGGGTGCGTGATGTCCATCCGGGTCTGCTGGTTCGCGTCCAGAGCGAGCTGATGTCCTGGGAAGACCGCATTGAAGACGACGGCACGCTGACCGTGGGTGTGCCCTTCTTCGAGACGCCGCCCTGGTCGCCGGAGCATCCGTACCGGGTGCCCGTCGCGGTGGAGTTGCTCGATGAAAGTCGCGAGGTGCTGGACCGCCGGGAATACGCCTTCGGTTTCCGTACCCTCGCCATGCGCGACGGCCAGGTGTGCCTGAATGGCCTGCCCTATCCACTGAAGGGCGTGTGCTACGTTTACGACTCGCCCGTCTCCGGACTGGTGATGACCGCTGACCAGATTGAGACCGACCTGCGCCTGATGAAAGCGGCGGGGATCAACGCGGTGCGCTGCCACTACCCGATGGACCCAGCGTTTTACGAAGCGTGCGACCGCCTGGGGCTGCTGGTGTGGATCGAGCCGCCGGTCTACTGCTATCACCCCGGCAATGAGGAGACCGGCACGCGCTTCAGCGATCCGGCATGGTTGGCGCTGGCGCAGGCGACAGCAAGGGAGATGATCGTCGTGGCGCGCAACCACCCCTCGGTGGCGATTTACAGCATCGGCAACGAGTGCAACACCGCGCACCCGGAAGCGGAGCCCTTCTTCCAGCAGCTCGCGGCGACCATCCGCACAACCGATCCCACGCGCCTCCTCTCGTATGCCGCGCTCTACGGCATCGTCGGCCCCATCGCCGACATCGTCGACGTGCTCGGCATCAACTCCTATTACGGCTGGTACGATCAGATTCGCCAGGATGGCACCGATCTGCGCGAGGCTGCGCACGCGGAAGGGATACGCCCCATCGATCTCACCCCCATGCGCGCGATGCTCGATCAGGTGCTCACCGGAAAGCCGGACCTGGCGCTGCTGCTCACCGAATTCGGCGCCGATGCGACTCCCGGCTACTATTCCGCCAGCCGCGAGTTGTGGAGCGAAGATTACCACGCGGATTTGCTGCGTGACATATTCCGGTTGGCGCAGGAGTATCCGCAGATTGCCGGCACCTTTCCCTTCTGTTTCACCGATTACCGGGATCCGTCGAAGATCGTCAACGGCTACTGGAACGAGCTGAACCTGAAAGGGCTGGTCGATTACCGGCGGCGCACGAAACGCGCCTTTACGGCCGTGCAGGAGGCGTATGCCGGCACAGCAAGTCTGCGAGGGGAGCAGAGATCATGCCCACAATGACTTTCCATCGTGAACAATTTCTTTCCGATCATCGGCGTTTGGTTGCGATCTGGGGTGATCGCCTGCCCGAATGGAGCGAGGCGAACCGGCAGCGAGCCGACGCCGCACTAGAGGGACGAAAAACCGGAGGGCCGGACAACACCCTATGCGCGCGCGGCCCGCTGGATTTCCTGGCTGCCGCCTTTCACGCGATCCACGACGAGCGCTATGCGGTTGCCGCGCGCGAATGGTTGGAACTGGAATTGGCGAACGCCGAAACAGCGTTAGATGCCTGGGTCTCGCTGGCGATCTCGTTCACCGTCGGGAATACCGCCGTGCCCGGCTGGCTGGGCACGCTGCCGTATTTCCTGGCCAGCCCGGCGTTCGACGAGGCGTTCGTAACCCGCATCGTCGACATCAGCCGGCAATTGCTCGACTCCTTGCACGACCGCCTCACCACGGAGAACATGAACTGGCGGCTGGCAGAGGCAGACAGTCTGCTGCTGAACGGCCTGCGCCTGGCCTGCCTGCCGGCCTCCGCGCGCTGGTGCATCCTGGGGGTGGCGGCGCTGAATGATGCCTTCCACCGGCAGTTCCTGCCGGATGGCGTGCACGTCGAGCGCAATCCTCATTATCATACCTGGCCGCTGTGGATGATGGACGCCTGGCAGCAGCTCGAGCTGGCATGGCCGGAGCTCGGTATTCGCCTCGATGTCGAGAAGATGGCCCGGGCCTGGGATTATGCCCTCGGCGCCACCCGGCCAAACGGTGATGAGAATGGCTTGCACGATTCGAATGGGATTCGCGTTGGCCGGACGCGCAACTACGCGGCCGAGCTGCGGCAGGCCTTTCGGGAGCGCAATGGTCTGCCCGCATCATTGCCGCCGGCAAGCCAGTGGTTCCCCGACGCCGGCCAGGCGTTTCTGCGAGATGGCTGGGGAGAGGATGCCACCTATCTCACCTTCGACGCCAGCCTGTGGGGCGGCTGCCACGCGCACTACAGCCGCAACACGGTGCAAGTTCACGCGTACCGACGTACTTTGCTGTGCGAAGTAGGCTGGCTCACCGAAACCGGCACCTATTCCAGCAAGCCCATCGGCGCGTACAGTGGGTCGACACGCGCCCACAACACCCTCAACCTGAATGGGTGGAATCAGTCGCAGGCCAATCCCTCGCGGACGCGCTACCACCACTGCGAGGGGTATGACTTCGTCAGCTCTGATTATGACGGCGGGTATTTTTCCGGCGCCCCACAATCCCATTGCCTGGGTGTCGCCGGGTGCGGCCTTTGGGCCAGCCATCACCGCGCGCTGTTGTGGGTGCATGGCCGTGCCATCGTGGTCATCGACAGCCTCTTCCGCCAGCAGGAAACCGAGTCGGAGCCTGATGACGCGGTGCCGTCCCTGGAGGCGAACTGGCAGTTCTGCGAAGGCGGGCACGGGTTGTGTCTCGATGGACAACGCGGACGGTTGACCACGACATATCCGGATGCCAACGCCCTGATGCTGTTCCCCCTGCTGCCCGACGGCATGCAGTGGATTGTGCGCGAGGGGCAGGAGGATCCCGTCCGCGGGTGGGTGAACGGTCCCGTGTTTCAACCGGGCATCATCGCGGCGCCGCAGCTCACCCTCTCCCTGCCGAAAATGCGCGACCACTGGGCGGAACTGGTCACCGTTATCATCCCTTATCAGGGTACGGACTGCCCACGCGTCACGGCGGAAGCCAGCTCGACGGCGGCGGACAACATCGGCCGGCTGGCGCTGCGCTGGCACGACGGGACGGTGGATCGGGTGGAATGGTATTATCGCCAGGGTCTCATGCTGGGTGATAAGGTTTCCGGCTACAATACCGATGCCTCGCTGGTGCACCGATGTTTCGCGCCGGGCGGCACGCTGCGGCAAGGCGCGGCCCTCGATGGCACCTATGTCACACCCTATACCCGCGACGTGCTGCCTGAACCGGCGTTATTTCGCTTTGCGTAACCACATACGCGCAGATGAAACCCGGTTGCGAGCCGGCGGGGTGGTTGCACTGGGAGTATGAGGCATACTACGAGCAGGCGCTCGGCTACATAATCAATGAAGTTCCTGAAGGAGAACACACCCATGCACACTGTTAAAAATAATACGGCACTCTCGGTTCGCCCCCACCAGCTGCTGTGCCTCTTCTGCGCGCTGGAACAGCCGGCCAGCGTGCCAAATGCCGGCGCGATGGCCGAACTCGTCGAGACGATCCGCCGCGACCCCGGCATGCCACTCGCCCTGTGCTGCCAGTCGGATGATTCTTTTGCTTTCCAATCGCCGGATGAGGCGCCTGGCGATTGGCGGCATGCCTGTTTTATGCAAAAGCAGGACATGGAAATCCTGTTCCGCATGGACCTGGCGCCGGGTGCGGTGCTGCCGGCGCAAATAGCCATCGCCCGCGCGCGCAAAGCCGTCACCTCGGTGTCCGGCATCTGCGGGTATGGCGACGCCACCGCCCCGGCCTGGCAAGGGTGTCCGCTGGCCGGCACGGGGATATACGAAAACGCCCGTGAAACGGGCATGGAGCAGCTGTTCCCACCCCGTGAGGCGGGGGAGATGGAACGGGACAAGGTGGCATCCCTGGAGGCGATGCTGGCGGCCGGCGCGATCCGCACTCGTCCGCATATACTCCTGTGCGCGATCGCCCAATACGGGCGTGGGGTCAGGCCGCCGTTCAAGGACGACAACCTGCCGGAACTGCTGCAGCATGTCATCCGCCATCCGGACACCCGCATCGAGCTGGTCGGTGGAGCAGACGCGATGATGTGCGCGCCGTGCGGCGTCCGCTGTACCGCTCGCGGCACCTGCATGGGACCGGGCTTTGTGCATTCCGGCGGACTCTTCAACGAGCTCAAAGACCTGCGCGTGTTGCAGATCCTGGGGCTGACCTTCGGTGATGTCGTCCCGGCGCGAGAGCTCTTTGCCCGGATATTCACCCGGATGCCGACTACCGTGAACAGTTGCGCGCTGGAGCGATCAGTGCCGGAAATCTCGGTCTGGTGGGACCCCTGCCCCTGCGGCGGGTATGAGAAAGGCCGGACGGAGCTGATGCGGGAAATGGAGATGAACAACCGATGACAAATTCATCACGCGGCCTGTTGGCCGGTGTATCGGTCGACGAACTGCAGCAAAGGACAGTCCATCCGTCCTATCGCCCGTATTGGGAGCGTCTGACTCGGCGCTGGCGTGAGGTCGACGCCTGGGAAAAGAAAACGGGGAAACTCCTCGACATCGGGAGCTGTTCCGGCAACCAGTTCACCTGGCTGGTGCGCGAGGCGGCCCTGGAATATAGCCTGACCGGCAATCGCGACGCCTTGGACTATGTCGGGCGGCAGATCGACAAGCTGGACCAGTACTTCCGCGAGCATCTTGTTCACCGGCCACAGGAGAATCATCCCTACTGGTCGGAGTCCCATGTGTGCCTGGCAGCGGATCTCTGCCGGGACGGGCTGGACGACCGCCGGCTTGCCACGCTGAAGCGGCTGGTGCATGACCAGTTCCTGCAAGCGACCCACACGGGCTGGGATGCGCCGTATCACTTCCTGGCCGGGCACAACAAGCCCACAACCGAGCTGGTCTGCGCGGGCATCTGCGCGCTGACCTGGGGTGAGGAGGCCGGACGGTCTGACTGGGAGGACCTGGTACACCGGACGATCGACGTGTGCGTGGTCGGCTGCCGGCACGCGCACGACCGCCAGGCCTTCGGCTACGAGGGGACGATGTATGCCTATCCCGGCATGGACGTCATTTACCTCTTCGCGCAACTCCTTTTCCAAAACGGGCGGGAGAACCTGTTCCAGACCATTCCGGAGTTGGCAGTCTATCCGAATGCCATACGCAACCTCCTGTTCCCGGATCGCATCGGTCTGTCGCCGTGGGTGGACGGCGGCATCCGGAATCCGAAGTCGTATGCGTTTCTGCTGCTGACCGCGAAACACTACAATCGTCCAGAAGACCTCGGACTCTGGTATGAATACCGCGGCCCGGACCGCGCCGCCGATCCCGTGCCGAACAACAATCCGAGCCTCAACTGGCCGGAGGTCGGCCCGACCGGCCCCGTGCGCGCCGATGGTTGGGGGCACGATTTGTATCCCTTCCTGTGGTGGGACGCTGACACACCGCGCACGCCGGTGGCGGAATCCGCGCAGCCTCTGGCCTTCCACAGTCCGGGCACCGAACTCGCCTTCTTCCGCACGAGTTGGAGCCGGGATGCCGTATTCCTGAACGTGTCGGGGCAAGGACGGGGTCACACCTGCTACGATCACCTACACGCCGATGCCGGGCATTTCACCCTCTTCGCCCACGGCGAATACCTGGCCATCGACACCGGATACTTCAACAGCCTGGAGGAGGACCACAGCGTGGTGCTCATCGAGAACCAGGGGCAGTTCAACCGGGACCCGAAAGCCGCCATTGCCCAGCATTATGCCGGCCGGCTCACCGGCTTCCAACGGCATCCCCTACTGGACTACGTGATGGCGGACCAGGCGGCCCCGCGTAATTGTATTGCGGCTGAGCGGCATGTGCTCTTCATACGCACCGGCGGCGATGACGCCTACATCGTGCTCATCGACAACGTCAACCCCGACCACCAGGCGCACACCTTCCAGTGGCAGCTCCAGGCGCACCCCGACAGCACCATCCGCATTACCGGCGAGACGACGGCGGTGATTGAAAAGCCCCGCGCCCGGCTGGAGGTAACCTTCCTCTCTCCGCCGGCCTCGGATTTCCCGACGTGCCCGCATGCGCTGTCGCTGCGCACCGACTTCCGCTACGGTGGCAACGTGCTGGCCGAAGGCGCGCCACCACCCGAAACGCCGCAGGCGCCGGAAGGCTCCCCATGGATCGCCTGGAACGCGGGGTTGCCCTACAGCCGAGAACAGGCGCGGCACATGAAAGCGGATCTGGCCTTTTCCGCCTGGTACTGGCCACGGTTAGTGGCTGAACAGCAGGGACCGAGTTGCATATTGATGACTGTGATCGCCCCGCGCCGAGTCGGGGACGCGCCGCTGGTGGTGCGGAACGCCTCAGGACGCCGAGTCTTGCGGGCGGAAATCGAGCATGGTGACTATACGGATACCGTGATCGCCGCGTTAGACCACAGCTTGATCACATTCCCTGATGTGTCCGGTTATGCCGAGATCGCCGTGATCCGCCGCGACCGAGCAGGGACGGTGTTGGATCACTGGACCTTGGGCGGGTATCCGCTGGAGGTGAGATGACGACCCCAATCTATATCGGCACAATTCTACTGGAGCGCAACCGCTGGAGCCCGGGCAAGGTGCCGACGTACCGGGTCAGCGAGTGGTTGGACCGGTTCGCCCGCGACGGATTTGACGGTGTAGAACTCTGGGAAAATCATGCCGCATTGTGTTCGGACGACGAATTCGTGCGTTTGGAACACGCCCCTTTACCGGTCATTGTCTTCAACTCGTATGCGGGAATGGGGGACGAAGGGCTGCCGGAGCGCGAGCAAGCCGCACGGCTGGCCAACCGGCTTGGCGCGAGCGCTATCAAGTTCAATACCGGCAATGTACCCGAAGACGGCGCCGAGTACGCCCGCAACGCCCAAGCATGGGCTGACGCCATGTCACGGGTCGCACGCATGTTGTGTGAATGTCACCCCGGCACCATCATGGAAGAACTGACCGTTGCCCAAGCAACCTATGCTTCCTGGAACGACGACCGCTTCCAGGCCATCGTGCACGCCTTCAGTGAGCCGGAAGAAATGCTGATCGAAAAGATGCACCGATTTGGCCCGCGCATTGTGACACACGTGCATGCGGCGCTGGGAGAGCACACCACCGAGACGAAAGAACTTGTGCATCGACGGACCGGTATCTTGCGGGACATGGGCTTTGCAGGGTCGTTCACGTTGGAATTCACCGAGGGGACGGGCGAACCGGACGAGGACATGGAGACGATGTATGGATGCGCATTGCGCGATCTGGAGTTGCTGCGAAAGGAACTGAACGCATGAAAATGATCCATCTGGCGACCGAGCAACCGCACGAGTGGATATGGACGGAATCCTTTATCCAGGCGCTTCGCGCACTGGGCGAGCTCACGATCGTGCCCGATGCCGGCCAACTCTCACCGTCGGAAATTGCCCACGCACTGCGGGCTTCCGATGTTGCCTTGTTCTGCTGGGGCACGGTGCCCATGCCCGAGGAGATGGCCGCCGATCCGGGAAAGCTGCAATACGTCTGCCATATTACAGGCACGCTGCGCGATTGCATCCCGCTGTCGGTGATCGACGCTGGGATGCTCGTCAGCAACTGGGGCGATGCACCGGCCCACGGCCTGGCCGAAGGCGTCATGGCCTTGCTGTTTGCCGTGATGAAGGACCTGCACCGCTTCATGCTGCGGCAACGGGGGATGGGCAAATTGGCCGGCTCCGAGGTGGTGATGGGCAGTCTGGAGGAGGCGGCCGTGGGCATCTACGGCCTGGGTGTGGTTGGTCGAGCGTTTGTGGAGATGCTGCGCCCCTTCAAGCCCGTCATCCGAGTGTATGACCCGTATGTCACTGAGATGCCGGCGGGCTGTCTGCGCGTGGAGACGCTGGAGGAACTGTTCAGCCAGAGCCGCATCGTGGTCATTCACGCAGGGTTGACCGAGACGACATATAAATCGGTGAACGCCGCGATGCTCGCCCGGATGCCCGATCACGGCATCCTGATCAACACCGCCCGCGGGGCAATCGTGGATCATGATGCCCTCGCGAATGAGGTGTGCGCCGGACGGCTGCGGGCGGGCCTGGACGTGACCGACCCGGAACCCCTGCCCACCGACCATCCCTTGGCCCAGTCCCCGGGATGCCTCTTCACCCCGCATTGCATCGCCGGGTCCTGGCCGGGAGATACGGTCCAGCAGGGCAAGATCCATCAGATCTGCCTGGACAACCTGCGCCGCTTCCAACTGGGAGAGCCCGTGCGGTTCAAGATGGACCGGCAGCGCTACCTGTTGAGCACATAACATACACAAGGAGCCACGGATGACATCTTTTGACTATGATCAGCGTTGGCATCGGGGTGTATGCGGTGTCAGACGCCCGGAGTGGAGATGGCGCCAACATATAGAAGGGAGGGCCATGTGATGTGGGACCTGCATGTGCTTGAAGCGGCGCCTGCGGTGTGGGACGCCTCTCCCTCCGGCGCAGATGACGTCCGCGCCTTGTTCTTCGAAGGGTTGCCATGGCATGGCAGGCCGACGCGGGTGTTTGCCTACTGCGGCATTCCGGAAACTGTGTCCGGTGAGCGGGTGCCGGGCATGGTGCTGGTCCATGGCGGGGGTGGCTCGGCCTTCATCCCATGGGTTCAGCTGTGGATGAGCCGGGGGTATGCCGCGATCGCCATGGACACCTGCGGATGCGTCAGCGGCGGCGGTTACGAGAATCATCTGCGTCATGAATACGGTGGACCGCCCGGCTGGGGCGGTTTCGCCCAACTCGACGAGCCGCCGCACGACCAGTGGCCTTACCATGCCGTGGCCGACGTGGTGCTGGCGCATTCGCTGTTGCGCTCCTTTGCGCCGGTCGACCCGGCGCGGATCGGTCTGACCGGCGTCTCCTGGGGCGGCTACCTGGCTTGCATCGCGGCGGCCGTCAATCCGCGCTTTGCCTTCGCCGCGCCCGTCTACGGCTGCGGCTTCCTGGGAGATAACTCGGCCTGGCTCGGTGAGTTTCAGCAGATGGGAGCCGGGCCCGCGGCCCGCTGGCTCGTGCAGTGGGATCCATCGGTCTACCTGCCGCGGGTGCGCATCCCGATGCTATGGGTGAACGGCACCAATGATTTTGCCTATCCCCTGGACTCCTGGCAGCAATCGTACCGCCTGCCGCCGGCAGTGCGTACCCTCAGTCTGCAGGTGCGCATGCCACATGGGCACGGCGGTCCGGGCGAAAATCCGGCAGAGATCCATGCCTTTGCGGAACACCTGCTGCGCGAAGGCGCGCCCCTGCCGCGCATCACCGCCAGCGGTCGGGACGGCCGGCGTCTGTTCCTCTCCTACGCGAGTGAGGTTCCGGTAGAGCGGGCTGAACTGAATTACACGATAGATCATGGCCCCTGGGTCGATCGGCAATGGCAGACCGAGCCAGCGAGCCTGGACACGGTTCACGCCACCGCCTGCGCAGACTTACCTGCGAACGCCACCGCCGGCTATCTCAATCTGGTAGATGCCCGGGGAGCGGTCGTCAGTTCCGAGCACGAGACGTTATAATCCGAGGTCAGACGATAAGGACACTCCCAATCTCCAGAACACTTACGGTCGCGGGAAGCTGACCGACAGCATGGCCTCCACGTCCAGCGGGTCGACGCCAAATTGCTGCCGCTGCCGCTCGCGCTCAATGGCGTCACTCTCCAGATCACCCTCGATCGGGAGCTTGATGCGGCGTCCTTCCTGCAAGTTTGATTCATGCGCGCCGACTTCCATCATGTCGGACATCAGCGCATCTTCGTCGGTGAATTCACTGTCGCGCAGGCCGCGCACCGCCAGCACAAAGTCAATCACGTGGTCCATCACTGCCACGCCGTACCAGTCGCGCGCGTTCACCTTGCCCATTTTGACGTGGGTCTGCAAGGGGCTCACGTATTCGATGCGCCCGCTCGGGGTGTCGGCATGCATGCCGGTCCACACCTCGCCGGTTGAACCGTGGTTCACCGGGGTGATGACATCGGCAACCCCTCCACCTCCGAGATGGCCGGCGGCTTCCTGGGCCGGCGCGAGCTTCTCGTCGGAAACATAGCGCAACTCCGTCACTTCGCCGCCCCAACCGGAGGAGACGCTTGCCCGGTGCACCAGCGTGCCGCGCTCGCCTTGCCACTCCGTATAACCGGGGCGCGGATGTCGTCCCAGATGGCCTTTGACGTGCCCGCTGCCGACATCCATTACCAGCAGGTCGTTGGCGAAGTGGAAGAAGCGCGCCCTCAGCGTTTCCATCTCATGTCGGCGCTGCGGCATGGAGTAGAAGGCCGGGTGTGCCATGTCATGCTCGATGCTCTGCACCCATTGCGGATGGCAGTGCGCGAAGGCGATCCAGCGGGAATTGTTATGATAGCCGGTGTGGTCGGCATAACTGACGATGCGTCCGATGCGGCCCAGGTAACCGTGATCGCGCACCGTTTGGGCGAAGCGATCAATGGGGTAGCGGAAGAAGTTCTCCGCCACGCGCGCGATGACGCTGTTTGCCTTCGCCACGGCAATCATCTCCTTTGCCTGGCAGACCATGCTGGCCCAGGTGGTTTCCGTGTGGTTGGCGATGCCGTATGACGACAAGAAAACTGAGATCGAGTGATGGCTCGGTATCGGCGTCACAACCAGCGCCGCCTCCATCGGGCGGTCCTGCACCAATCGGCGGATGTCGCCGTAATACGGCACCCCGAGCGCTACCGCCAGCTTCTCACCATTCTCAGCCACCGGGTCGCACACCGCGACGGGCACGCACCAGGGCTTCAAAGATTCCCAGAGCGGCTGGTAAATCGTCTGGGCACGGGCGCCGGCACCGATCAGCGCCACGCGCAGGGGTTCGGAAGGCATGAACATGGGATGCTCCTATTCGGATGGTAACTCGACCTCGTAGATTTGGCTGAAGCCCGAACAGTCTGAGGTGTAAATGGTAAAACGCCCATCCGGGCTGAAGGACGGGTACGGGTGGGTATGCTGTGGCGCGTGGACGGTCCACTTGCCCTGCTGATAATCTTCATCATCGTACGGACAGTGGTCGGTCTGCCAGTGCGCGCCCAGGTTCCACGCCTCGGGGTAGCAGAGTGTGCGCGGCTCACCGTCGCCGGTCGTTGTGAAGAGCTGCAGGCCGATATCCGGATAGGTGGTATCCGCCACAATATGCGTGCCCTGGCGGTTGCTGATGGCGTGCCAGGCGTTGAAGGCGCAGAGCGGGCGCGTCCGCCCCGTGTCGATATCTACCGCCAGCATGCCGTGTGGCCAGTTGGTGACCGACAGTTCGCGCGTACCGGGCATCCAGGCTTCGTGCACCAGCCACTGTGTACCAATGCGCGGGAGCGCCTCCCGGTGACCGGTGCCGTCCCGGTTGATGACCCACACGCGGTTGTGGTACGGCCCGCCGTAATGCAGCAGCGAGGCATCGTCCGGGTGGAATTCGGGATGGCCGATGGAGTCGCGTTCCAGGATGATGTCATGCAACCCGGTCTGCGTGTCGATGATCACCAAGCGGGAGACAAGCCCGATCTTCACCGGCACCGCCCACCAGGCGTTATCATAACTCACCGCCGTGGTGCCCATGGCCGCGCCGACCATGCCGCCTTCGCGCATCTCCGCGGCGCCGAAGTTGAGCAGTTCTTCCGTGCGGAACATCCTGGTATCGACGCGCCAGGCGCCCGTGCCGGCGGTGAAATAGACATAGCAGCCGTCGCGCGACGGGCTCACCGACCATTCGGCGATATCTGGGTGATCGGTCAACTGCACCAGTATGCCGGTCTCGCGCTCGCAGGCGAAGATTTGCGGGCTGCCCGTGCGGTGAGAGACGAAGAAGAGCCAGGTCATCGCGTCGTCATACGCCGGGATGAGAAAGAACGGGTGATGATGGATCGACCTGTGCGCGGTCCATTGGCGGATACGCGCGCCGGTGCGGATATCGCACCACTGCCGGCCTTCGGGGGCAAAGGTTTCACCTGCTGCCATGTGATTCTCCGTTCTCTCGTGTCACCGAGGCTTAGTGTCAGGTTGTCTAGCGTCGGCGCCGGCGGTGTGCCGCCTGCCGGATAGGCTTGCAGCACCGTAACGATCAATGCCGCTTCCCCCTTTACGATGATACCATAATCGTATCGACATCCGGCAGGTATTCCGGCGGCACGGACGAAGCGCATGCCCGCATAAAACCGGTGATGTGGTCGTAAAAGCTGGTGCCCCAGCGGGCATCCATGGCATCGGCTTGGGCGGCGAGCTGCCGCAGTGCTCCCTGCAGCGCGTCCTTCGGGTCCGCCAGCGTGTTGTCCCGGTAGTCGCCGACCTGCTCGTTGAGCGCATGGGCGGCATCCAGCAGATGCAGGTAGGCGCAGGCCACATCGCGAGCCTGCATGAAGCGCGTCTCCAGCATGCCACGCGTCTCGACGGGCAGATCCAGGCACGGCAGCTTCTCCACTGCGTCGTCGCAGAGTGCGATCCCGTCCAGCTTTTCCTGCCGCAGGGCGGCAAACGGCTTCACCGTCTTGCCGGCCTTTAATCGCCAGTTCGCCGGTATCGCGTCGAAGGTGGAACCGGGCTCTGCAAACTGTTCGAAATAGGCCACTTTCCCATTGGGCAGCAGCACGGTCGGGGGGAACGGGGTGGAGGAATTCGTGCACCCGCAGCGGTTGATATGCAGGATATGCTCCTGCAAGGCTTCCAGCCGCAGGATCAGTTCCTTCACCCCCGGACTCCACGGTCCGTCGAAGTGGTCGCGCCACCAGGCTTCCAACTCCGCGTCGAAATCAATCGCTCCCTGCATGGCGAGTTTCATCAGCGTGCGCACGTTCAGCTCAAGGAACGGCGAGACGAAAGACGAGATGCTCTTGGCCCAGACTTCGGTGCGCACGGTGATGCAGGAAGGGCCATGCGGCTGTGCATCGGAAAAGTGCCGGATCATCCAGTGGGGCCAGACCCCGAGCACCTTGCCTTTCCCGAAATACTCGCCGGCCGCGTCGAAACCAACGTAGAAGCGGTTGTGCGCGCGCATCTGCTCCAGCCAGGGTGTGGTCGGCAGGAACATCTGCCAGTCGCCGTAGGTGCAGTCGGCGCCGAGCATCAGATCCGGGAAATCTGCGGCCGCCGCAACGATCGCTTCCGTGGTCTCCCGGTCCGCGCCGCAGGTGTGCAGGTCGTGGGTCATCAGCACGCCGTGCCGCTGGCACACATCATGCACAACCTGGATAGCCCGTCGCACGATCTCGCGGTGGGAGATCGTTTGATGCTGCAGAAACGTCGGCGTGAAGAGCGAATTTTCGCAGTTCCAGCAGAACAGACCGTCCAGGCCGGGGAATTGGTTGAGGAAATCTTCAACCTCCGCCGCCATGAAGTCATACCAGATAGCCTGACTGAAGTCGGCTTCATCGTGTTCATTTAACCATTCGGGGTGCACCTGTTTCAGTGCCTCCAGGTTTTTTTCGAATCCTGAGCGTGTATCAGATGGTGAACCACCGACGAAGTTGCACAGGTCGTATTTATGCTGCACGGTCAACCCGAGTCGATGCGCACGACAGATAAATTCCGTCAGGAACGTTGCGCCTTCTTTGATGCGGGTCTGATCGCGTACGGCGTTGAGTTCCGAAAAACGTGTATAAACGACCGGGATGGTATACCAGTACGAATCAAGGCCATGATTCATGAAGCTCGACTGGAGCGTGGCGCCGGTAAAGCCGTAGTCCGGCAGGCGCTCCAGTTCCATGAAGGTGGTCATATCATGGAGCGATAGGAGCTCGGCCCATCGATACTGCACAGTTGGTTTCGGCATTGTGTCCTCCGGAGAGATTGCAAGAAAGTCGGCGTCTGGTTCTCTCTTGTGACAGGAAGGCTGCATTATTGATCCGAACGCCAGTTTCTCATATTTTGCGATAAGCTCGCAACCCTCTACCATTGGGAGGCAGGAATTCACCGACCTGCCGCCGTATTATTCAGGTAATATCGGGCGCCTGGCTTTGTCTTCGATCAGAGGAAGCAACGATTATGGACAAAGGTATTCATAGTATCGAAGATTTGAGTAGGCTTGAAGGGGTCATCAGAAGCTTACTTCGCCAGTATTGCCTCGATGAAGTAATCGTTGGCCTTCGTCAGTCACAACAGAAACTGCTCCCCTTCACCATTGCTGGTATTTCGCTCTTTGCGATTCGGTTTGCGTTACCTCCTATCGCACGGAAGGGCAATACTACTGGAATAGTGTGGAATGATCTTCAGCCGATTGCACACTTTGTTATGCAGTATTTACTCGCTGACCCGGTTTCATTTACACCGCCCGCTGAAAACACATACCATGACTCGAATGCCATCCCCATTTTACTTCGAACTATCGGCAATCAGTTTCCCTATGACTATACCATTTGGGGGCAGTATGGGCGTTCACAAATTGTATACCACGATTTACCACAACAACTGACATGCCATACAGATATCCCCCATTTCGATGTTGAATCGGCTTTCCGGAGAATTATACATGTTCCATTGATGGATTATATTGATATCGGGTTTGTCGCATTTGTTGCCGCTCAAGCTGAAATCGCGTTCACTGGAGGGTACTTCCAAAAAGCACGACACCAAGGCATCACACTCCCTGATGATGAAGCGATAGCCCTTGTACTTGACCAATTAGCAGCAGACCAATGGCAAATGCGAGCACTCTACGATCAATATCGGCAGCGCGACCGCCGGTATGCTGCATATGACTTCAATCCTCTCCTCGTCCATCCGATCATCCGACCGTGGAAAAAACGAGAAGGCGCATCACTCGATGATGATCGGCTGATAGCACCACTTCCCAATCTCATCATCGCCAAGCTGTCCGAAGCAATAATACGGGGACAGGTTATGTATTCATAAGACTATCTTATTTCTTTTCTTTGCATGATCCACCAATATTATCGTCCATCGGCAATACCTGCCGCCATTAGGGCGCCGTAAGAATAATGCGGGAACAATTGCCTGTGTTTTCCCGCCCGCCCCCGCCTTCACGCCCCTGCTCAAATCAAAGAATCCATCAATCAAGTAAATCAAGGTTCAGCTGTGCTCATGTTGACGAGGTAGCCAGGGCTGTAACTTCTGGACTTTTCCTGTATATTAAAGGTGCGTGTCTCGTGACAGGATCCCCGTTTTTTTCTTG
>Ga0172370_10004454_pt1 | contig 18746 bp, 12 predicted proteins | sample LakKiv5m_FD_114538 | JGI IMG/M metagenome (GOLD analysis project Ga0172370, IMG submission 114538) | Freshwater microbial communities from Kabuno Bay, South-Kivu, Congo - kab_022012_11.5m | ecosystem: Environmental > Aquatic > Freshwater > Lake | place: Democratic Republic of the Congo...
AATCGGCAGCGAGACTCAAACAGCGACTCGCCGTGGAGGTGACCGCAGCAACGCCGTTCCGAATCGACAACGAAATCGACGCGACAATCGGCCCGCAAATCGCGGTGAAAACCACGCCCGTAGTCCCTGTCCGAAACCCCTACCAGGTTGCATTCCGAACCGCCTCCTGGACCGTTCCGGGAACGGTTCCCAAGGCGATTCCCACGGCGTCTTCTTTGGCCGGTTCTGAAGTCTAACTGATTATATTCCAATAACTTAGGATGGAAATGGCGTAAAATGGGTAGCGTGGGGCTGTTGAAGAACCCCCGTCTTGAGCGCCGTCAGGTGACGGCGGCGCGGACTGCAGCAGGGTTGAGACCGAGTAGTCGGCAGAGACCATCAACTAGGCGTGTCAGCGCACTGAAAACCGAGAGCGCCGGCGGGTTCCCGGCAAGCGCCGCAGCCAGCCGCTTGAGATTGATCACCGCTGCCGTCAGATACGCCTGAATCGCCACGTTCCATCGCCCTCGTCTTACCGCCCGAGCCAGTCCATGCTGGACCTTCGCCTCGCCGTGCCGCCCCTCCACCCACCACTGATGCCGCCGGTACAGTTCTCTTCGCTCTGCGTCCCAGCCGCGGTTCCTCGCCCGCCGCGCCCGCAATAGCGCCTCATACCCGTCCACAATCAGCACTGTCCGTACCGACGCCGTCTTTGGCACACACCGCCCCTTGAATGGACACGCTCGACAGTCGCACGCCCGCGCCCGATAGATCCAACCCTTCTCGGCCGGCTCTTCTCCCTGCCGATGCAATATCTTCCCGGCCGGACAGCGGACCAACTGGTGCTTGGCGTCGTACTTGAACCGCCGTAGCGGCAGCTTCTTCGCTACTCCAGCCTCGCGCTGCGGCACCACCACCGCCGCCACTCCCCGCTCTTCCAGCGCCGCGTAGTTCTCCGACCGCCCATAACCAGCATCGGCCGTCACCGCCTCCACCTTCTTGCCCGTCTGCTCCTCCACCCGGTCTAACTGAGACATGAGTTCTTTGCACTCGCTCGCCTCTCCCGTCGTCACCTTCACATCCAGTATCACCCCGGCCTTGTCGTCGACAACTACGTGGTCCTTGAAACACGGCTCCAGACGCCGCTTGTGGCTGGAGGTCGCCATCGTCGCCTCCGGGTCGGTCTTGCTCCGCTTCTTACACTTGGCTGCCCGCGTCCGGGCACGACCCGCTCGCCGACCAGGTTGACTCTCGGTCTCGCCGCCAGACTCCGCCACCGCATTGTTCTCCGTCAACACCTGCTCAACATGCTCTTCGACCAGGCTCTCCCAGCTTGCGTCGGCCCGGATGAGCGTCGCATCAACGTGCACCCGCTTCCCGTCCACTAGCCCGGCCCGAATGCAGTCGCCGACCGTCCGCTTGAAGATACGCAAGAAACGCTCCTCGCCCCACCGCTGCCGTATCTTCGTCAGACTACTGTGGTCCGGCAGGTCTTCGTGCAGTCGGTAACCGGCAAACCATCGGATGGCGATGTTTACCTGGGCCTGCCGCATGAGCACACGGTCATGCACAATCCCTTCCAGATACCCGGCCAGCATCAGCCGCAACGCTGCCTCCGGATCGATGCTGGGGCGACCATTGTCCGAGCAGTAGCAGTCCACCACCTCGTCCCGCAGCCAGGATAGATCCAGCACTCGGTCAACCCGCTTCAGGATATGATCATCCGGCACTAGGTCGCGGAGCGGACAGGCAACAAAGATGTCCTCCTGCCAGCGGTCTTGATTACCTACCATTGTCAGTGGAGTCCTTTCGGTTGGGCGTCACTGCTATTTAGACGCGCCAACTGCTAGAAAAGTGTCAAGCCTTTTTCAACAGCCCCAGCGTCCCCATTTAGATGGGCCGCGCGTGGCCCTTTCGCGTCTGCTGTCTACCGAGTGATGACGACCTTGCGGATGGCCTGCGCTTGAGCTGGCCTGACGAAGTAGACTCCCGGCACCAGCGCATGAACATCATTCGCGCCCGGGTGCAGGTCCATCACCTTCCTCCCGCCGATGTCCAGCAACTCCGCCCTGTATCCTGTCTGCTGTCTACTGTCTGCTGCGCCGAGCACCAGCACGCCGCGGACGATGGTTGCCGGCCTGGCGCTTGCGGCTTGAGGCCTGAAGCTCTCCTCTATCCCGGTCACGGACGAATCACGAATCACCGAAACGGTCGAGTTCTGCTGATTCGCGACATAGACCCGGTGCTGAACCGGATTCAGTGCAAGGGCAAAGGGAGTACTTCCAACCGTAATCGTAGTAACGACCATGTTGATACCGCCGTCGATGACCGAGACGCTGCTTGCTCCGCCGTTGGCGCAATAGACCTTGTTATAGACCGAGTCATAGATGAGCGCTCGGGGTCGGTGTCCGACCGTGACCGTCTGGATGACCGTGTCGACGGCCGCGTCAATCACCGTGACGTTGTCGCTGTTGTAGTTCGCGCAGCAGACCTTGTCGTTGGTCGGGTTGTAGGCGAAAGCCATCGGCCCGGCTCCGACCGTGATTGTCTTGATGACCGTGTCCGAAGCTCCGTCGATGACCGTGACACTCCCGCCGGCGAAATTGGCACAGTAGACCTTGTTACCGGTGGGATTGTCCATGAGAGCCCAGGGCGTACCGCCGACCGCAATGGTCTTGATGACAGTATCGGCGGCCGCGTCAATCACCGTAACGTTGCTGCTTCCGCTGTTCGCGCAGTAGACCTTGTTGCCGGCTCGGCTCCAGAACGGCCCGAGCGGCGACGTCCCGACCGTGACGGTCTTGATGACGGTATCGACAGCCCCGTCGATAATCGTGACGTTATTGCTGTTTTGATTGGCGCAGTAGACCTTGCCGGTCGAATCGCAGGCGAGGCCAACCGGATTGTCTCCGACCCTGACAGTTTTGAGCACCGCGTTCGTATCCCCGGCAATCACCGTGACGGTATCATTCCCGGGATGAGTGCAGTAGACCCGGTTGTTTACGAGGTTGTAGACGATGCCTCGCGGGTCAGTCCCGACCGGGTAGTTCACCACCGGAATCATACCGATGACCTCATTGGTATCCCCGGCGATGACTGTGACGTTATCGCCGGTCTGGTTCGCGGAGTAGACCTTGTTCCCAACCGAGTTGTATGCCAGTCCCGACGGGCTGGCTCCGACCGGAAGATTCGTCTCAAGCCACTGTGCATTCGCCATGGACAAACAACACCAGACGGCCAGCAGAACAGGTGTGAATCTCACATCGCCTCCCTATCTCGTGATGACGACCTTCCGGATAGCTTGGGTCTGAGCTTGCGCTTCGCCTTCTCTCACAAAGTACACCCCCGGCGCCAGCGCCCGCACGTCATTCGGACCCGGCAGGAGGTCCAGCACCTTGCGTCCATCCACAAAGAGAAGTGAGGAGTTAGCAGTTAGCAGTGAGGAAGGCAGGAAGAGCACCCCACGGACGATGGTCGGCAACGACTTGACGCTTGAAGCTTGAGGCTTGGAGCTTCCCTCCATGTCGACAAAGCCGCTCGAATCGGCCAAGACCGAGATGCTGGAGCTCAGGTAATTCGCAACGTAGACGCGATTCTGGACCGGATTCCACGCGAAGGCAGTCGGGTTACTTTCTACCCGGATAGTCACCACGATACCATTGGTCGCGCCGTCTATCACGGTCACGCTGCTGTCGCCGCTGTTCGCGCAGTAGACCTTGTTGTTGGTTGCGTTGTAGCACAGAGCAGAGGGGCTCTTGCCCGCAGCAACGGTGGTGATGACCTCGTTGGTCGCGCCGTCAATCACCGTCACATTGCCGCTGGATGAGGAGTTCGCGCAGTAGACCTTGTTGTTGGTCGGGTTGTAGCAGAGGGCACTAGGGTAGTCGCCCGCAGTCACCGTGGCGAGGATGCTGTCGGTCGCGCCGTCAATCACGGTCACGTTGGCAGTAGCGTAATTGGCGGAGTAGACCTTGTTGTTGGTCGAGTTGCAGCAGAGAGCGCAAGGGTAATCACCCGTGGCCGCGGTGGCGATGATGCTATCGGCCGCGCCGTCTATCACAGCTACGTCGCCGCTGGCCCGGTCCGCGCTGTAGACCTTGTTGTCGGTCGGATTGTAGCAGAGGGCATAAGGGCCGTCACCCGCAAAAGTCACGGTGGCGTCGACGCTGTCGGTCACGCCGTTTATCACGGTCAGTGTGTTATCCGCTTTGTTCGCGCAGTAGACCTTGTCGCCGAATGTACTGCAGCAGATGTAACTAGTTCCGTTGCCTGCAGGCACGTTGGCGATGACGCTGTCGGTCACGCCGTCTATCACCGCAACGGGTGTGCCACTTGCGCAGTAGACTTTGTCGTACTTCGGGTTATGGCAGAGGCGGCCAGTTACATCATTCACGCGGGTGACGAAGCTGTCGGTCGCGCAGTCAACTACGGCCACGCCCATAGTCCTGCCCGTACAGTACACCTTGTTGTCAGTCTGGTTGTAGCAAACGGCAGACAGGTTGTAGACTCCTGTCTCCACGGTCGCGACGATGCTGTCGGTCGCGCCATCAATCACAAACACCTCATTCCAGCTCCAGTCCGCGCAGTAGATCTTGTTGTTGGTTGGGTTGTAGCAGAGAGCGCGAGGGTCCTGTACTGCGGCAGTGGCGATGACGCTGTCAGCATCGCCGTCGATCACCGTCACCTTGCCGCTCCACTGGTTTGCGCAGTAGACCTTGTTGTTGGTCGGGTTGTAGCACAGGGCATAAGGGTATTTGCCAGCAGCCACGGTGGCGACGACTGTGTCGGCCGCACCGTCAATCACCGTCACGTTGTCGCTCCAGTAGTTCGCGCAGTAGACCTTGTTGTTGGTCGGGTTGTAGCAGAGAGCACGAGGGTTTGTACCCGTAGCCACGGTGGCGATGGCGCTGTTGGTCGCACCATCAATCACGGTGACGTTGGCGTCGTCGTAGTTGGCGCAGTAGACTTTGTTGTTGGTCGGGTTGTAGCAGAGAGACACCCCATTCGACCCGGTCGGGATTCGGGCAATCCTCTGGTTTGTGGCCCCATCGATCGCGAGCACGCAGTTGCCGTGTTGGCCGCCAACATAGACGGTGTTGTTGGCTGAGTCATACACAAGGCATTGCGGACTATCCAGCCCGCTGAGCGAGTCCGGCAGATAGATGGTCTCCTCCAGCCACTGTCCGCTGACTGCCGACAGGCAGCAGCAGATGGCCAACAGGACGGCCATGGGGCACGCGGCCCGGTTGTGGGAAGGGGCGCTGCGGTTGTGCGGACCTCGGGCGTGGCGAAGATTCACAGGTCCTCCTTTGGGCAGAAGCCCAACTCTGCCCTGCTGACGAGTACTATTATACTCCCGCTCTGTCGCTGTCAACAGCCGCCGCAGACGGTAGGGATCAAGGACTCAAGGATTCCAGGGTTCCAGTGTCGGAACCGCCTGCACAGCCTGAGGACATTCTCCGCCTCCACAGCACTCTCTTTGTGCCTTTGCGTCTTGGTGGTAGGAGTCCGCATCCGCGGCTCTGCGCGGCGGGCGCGGGCTTCCAGAGCGGAGGTCTGGAAGGTCCGCGTGGACCCAGTCCCCGAGCGGTGTCCTAGAGCCGGTCTATCCAGTACCGGGGTTCGCGGTGCAGGTGCGCGACAGCCACGACCACGATTGCAGCCGGCTCCTGCCCGTAAATGAGTCCGTACGGAAAACGGCTGAGGAGTGCTCGTCGAAGGCCGGGAACCAACTCCATGCACGAGTCCGGATAGACCTTGATGCGGCGGACCGCCCGGTCAAGCTCGTCCAGGAACTCGTAGCCCAGCCCGGCCGACTGACTCTCGTACCAGTCGAAGGCATCATCGAGTTCCTGTCTCGCGACGGAAAGGAATCGGATCTTCACTACTTGCGGCGGTGCCTGCGCATGACGGCAGCATACGGCACGTGGTCAGCGCGCCCCGACCGGTAGGCCTGCCACCTCGCGCGGGCTTCGTTAGCCCACACCCGGTCAAGCTCGGGGTCAGGTCGGTCCAGTTCCAGAAGGATGCTATCCACAACCGCCAGTTTCTCGGTGTCGGGCAGCGACTTGATATCTGCAACGACCGCCTGTACTCGTCTAGTCACGTCAGGCTCCTTTCAGGCTTCTCATCGTTGAGAGAATAGGCAGGGCTGCTTCAGATGTCAAATCACAGAATTGGCGCGAGCCCTGACATGGCTAATCGCACTTCGGAGCGGAGGTCTGGAAGGCTATGATGTCACCGACCTGGATACGGATCGAGGTGAGGACGCCGACCGGCAACTCGTTTGTCTTGGCCCCGCGCCACGACCGGGCATCCTCCACCGGGTTGTCCGGATCTCTGCCCGCGAGTCCCTACCGCGTCAGGACAACCTTCCGAATAGCCCAGGCTTGAGCTTGCGCTTGGGCTTCCCGCACGAAGTACACTCCCGGCACCAGCGCATGAACATCATTCGCGCCCGGCTTCAGGTCCATCGCCTTCCGGCCATCGATGGAAAGGAGTGATGAGCCAGCAGCTATCAGCAGGGGCTGAACGGACAGGACGCCGCGGACGATGGTCGGCAGCTTCGCCCCTGGGACATCGGACGCCGATGCGTCTTGCTGTCCGACGTAGTAGTCCATCCGGTACAGTGGGTACACCTCGAGGTTACCCGCAAACGGCGAACCCCCGCCGATGTTGTTGGTGGTCGCGGCCTGGTCTTCAAGCGGCACGGCACACACGAAGTTCTCGCCCGGAATCAGCGAGTCCGTGCCCCAGTTGTAGCTCCACAGGACCGAATCAGGGTCGACCTGGTAGGTGATGACCGCCGCGTTCCAGGGCTGCTGCGCGGTGCCGACGCGATTAAGCACACCGGAGATAGCGGTCGAATTCGGCGCCCAGCGGTTCACGGCTTTGCCGCTCAGGTCCGGGCGTGCGAGTTGCGCGGTGTCACCCGGCAGCCGGTCGAACGCCGCGCGCACCTTCGTATCCTGGACCTGCGCATCGGCTATCACCGTGACTTTGCTGGCGTCGGCATTCGCGACGTAGGTCCTGCCGGTGACCGGGTTGACCGCCACGGAAACGGGGCTCGTCCCGGTAGTCACCGAGGTCGCGGCGTTGGTCGCGCCGTCGATGACCGTCACATCATCGCTGCCGGAGTTGGCTACGTAGATCCTGTTGGTGACTGGGTTCACCGCCACGGCCCCGGGATACAGGCCTGCGGCCACGGTAGTTGTGTCGTTGGTCGTGCCGTCGATCACGGTCACGTTGCTGGAGCCGGCGTTCGCGACGTAGATCCTGTCGGTGACCGGGTTCACCGCCACAGCCCAGGGGTTCGTGCCTGACGCGACGCTGGTTGTACCGTTGGTCTCACCATCGATGACCGTAACCTTGGTATAGCCATAGTTCCCGACGTAGATCTTGTTCGTTACCGGGTTCACCGCCACTGCGTAGGGGTCGTGGAATCCGGTCAACGTAGCCGTGTCGTTGGTCGCGCCGTCAATGACAGTCACGCTGTTGCTGTATTCGTTCGCGACGTAGATCTTGTTGGTGGCCGGGTTCACCGCCACGTCATATGGGTCCTCGCCGACTGTCACCGTAGCCGTGTCGTTGGTCGCGCCGTCGATTACCGTCAGGTTGTCGCTGTCGTAGTTGACAGCATAGACCTTGTTGGTGACCGGGTTCACCGCCAGGGCAGTGGGCCACGAACCGACGGTCACTATGGCTGTGCCGTTGGTCGCGCCGTCAATCACCGTCACAATGTTGCTGTCGCAGTTCGCTACGTAGATCTTGTTCGTCACCGGGTTCACGGCCACGTCGTGAGGGCACGTGTCGGTCATCACCATGGTTGTGTCGTTGGTCACGCCATCGATAACCGTCACGAAGTGACTACCGTAATTCGCCACGTAGATCTTGTTCGTCACGGGGTTCACGGCCACGGCCCGGGGGCTGTCGCCGACCAGAACCCGGGTCGTGTCGTTGGTCGCGCCATCGATGACCGTAACGTCGTTGCTGCCTTCGTTCGTGACGTAAACCTTATTGGTGACCGGGTTCACGGCTACGGCCCATGGGCGCAGGCCGGCCGTCACCGTAGTCGTGTCGTTGGTTGCACCGTCGATTACGGTCACGCTGTGGCCGTTCTCGTTCGTGACGTAGATTTTGTTGGTCACCGGGTTCACGGCCACGTCCCAGGGCCACGAACCGACGGGGACTGTAGTAGTGCCGTTGGTCGCGGCGTCGATGACCGTTACGCTGTTGCTGCCGCGGCTCGAGACGTATATCCTGTTGGTGACCGGATTCACCGCCACGCCCTCGGGGCTGTAGCCCACATTCACAGTGGTCGTGACCCAGTCGGCCGCAGCGGTTCCGGCGAATACGGCCACCGTCGCGCAGACCGCCAGCGCTCTCATTGCTCTCATCGTCCGCTCCTACCGGGTGACTACGACCTTGCTGATGGCTTGGGCTTGAGCGTACGCTTGAGCCTCCCGCACAAAATACACGCCCGGCGCCAGCGCCCGCACATCACTCGCGCCCGGCAGTAGGTCCATCACCTTTCGTCCGCTGATGTCGAGCAGCGCTGCGCGGGACATGACCGAATTGTCTGACAATTCGGATCGTGTCCCAAGCGGGTCCAGAAAGAGCACGCCTCGGACGATGGTCGGCAACGGTTTGGAGCTTGCGGCTTGAGGCCTGAAGCTCTCCTCGATTCCACTGCCCGAATCGCGCAGGACGAACAGGCAGGAGTTGCCGACCGCGTAGACTCGATTCTGCGCCGGGCTCCAAACCATAGCGCCGGCATTACTGCCGACTCTGATGACCTTGACTATGGTATTAGTCGTCCCATCGACCACAGCCACGCTATCGCCGTGTGTGCAATAGACCTTGTTGTTCAGCGAGTTGTGGCACAGGCCGCCCGCTATCAACAATGTCGCGATGACGTTGTTTGAGACACCGTCTATGACAAACAGCCTGGTGTTGTCGCAGCAGTATACCTTGTTGTCCGTCGGGTTGTAGCAGAGAATCCGTGGAAGGCTGCCGGCAGATATCGATGCTATCACGCTGTCGGAGGTTCCTCCAATCACGGACACAGTACCGGGGTCTGTGAATCCTGCGCTATAGATCTTGTTGCTGACTGAGTTGTAGCAAACGGTTCTAGGATAAATCGCCACGGTTACGGTCGCAACAAGCTGGTCCGTCGCCCCGTCAATCACCGCAACGTCATGGCTGTTGAAATTCGCGCAGTATACCCTGTCGTTGTCTGAGTTGTAGACCAGGGCGTGGGGGCTCGCACCAACGGATGGGGTAGCAAGCACGCTGTCGGTCGCGCCGTCGATGATGGTGACGGTGCCGCCGTTTTCATTTGCGCTATAGACCTTGTTGTCGATGTAGTTGCAGCAGAGCGAGGAAGGGTGATAGCCAGCGGCAACGTTAGAGATGACACTGTCGGTTGAGCAATCTATCACACTGATGTCGTCGCTACCTGAGTTTGCGCAGTAGACCTTGTCATTGAGGGGGTTGTAGCACATAGCGCATGGCGACCTGCCCGCCGGCACACTTGTGGTGACACGATTCGTCTCCCCGTCTGTGACGCATACACTGTCCGAGCTGTTGGCACAATAGACTCTGTTCCGGACCGGATTGTAGCAGAGCGCCGACGGGGAAACGCGCGTGACAAGACTCCCGATCACACTGTCGCGTGCCGCGTCGACTATGGTCACGTTGTTGCCGAGGGCGTTCCCGCAGTAGACCTTGTTGTTCTCCAGGTTGTAGCATAGAACCCACGGTCCGTCTCCAACTGCCAGCGAAGCGACCACGCTGTCCCCAGCGCCGTCGATCACGGTCAGGCCGTCCGTGACATAGTTGCCACAGAAGACCCTATTGTCTCGGGAGTCGTAGCAGAACACGCAAGGCTGCTCGCCCGCGGCCAGAGTCGTCCGTACGCTGTCAGTTTCACCATCTATCACGGTAACGCTCCTGCCGGTCATGTTCGCGCAATAGACCCTGTTGCTCTGCGGATTAAAGCATAGGGCACGGGGCGAGTTGCCAGCAGGCACTGTCGCAACGACTGCATTCGTCAAACCGTCTATCACGGTCACGTCTCTGCTGTCCCTGCTCGCGCAATAGACCTTGTGGCTCTGAGGGTTGTAGCAAAGAGCGACGGGCCACTGCCCGGCTGACACGGTGGCAATCACTGAATCCTGCGCTCCGTCTATCACCGTCACGTCATTGCTGTAAGCGTTGGCGCAGTAGATCTTGTCGTTCTGCGGGTTGTAGCAGAGGTCCCAAACGTAGTCGCCTATGGCAATCGAGGTCGTGGCCTGGTTTGTTGCACCGTCAATCACTGTTACCGTCGAATGGTACGGATACTCCTCGACGTTCGCGCAGTAGACCTTGTCGTGGAGTGAATTGTAGCAGAGCCGCGTGGGGCCGGCACCAGTCGTCACGGTTGCGATACCCTGATTGGTAGAGCCGTCGATCACGGTTACGTTGTTGTCGCCGCAGTTGGCGCTGTAGATCTTGTTCCTGAGAGGATTGTAGCAGAGTGCCGCAACGTCAAATCCGGTCGGGATGCGGGCGACCTTCTTGTTCGCAGCGCCGTCGATCGCGATGACGCAGTCGCTAACCTGACCTCCTACGTAAACCGTGTTGCTAGCTGAGTCATAGACAATCGAGAATGGATACGACAACCCGCTTAGTGAATCAGGCAGTTGTATTGTCGTCTCCCACCACTGACCAATGGCGGTGGACAGACAGCAGCAGACGGCCAACAGAACGGCCATAGGGCATCCGGCCCGGTTGTAGGAAGGGGCGCTACGGTTGTGCGGACCACGGGCGCGGTGGAAGCTCACAGGTCCTCCTTTGGGCAATTGCCGGCTGTGACCCTGCTGACTACGCACTATTATACTCCGGCTCGGACGCTGTCAACGGCGGCAGCGAAGGTCCCGAATCGGGCATTGAACCACCAAAACACCAAGCACAGAGAATGACCTAAGCTCATCCCCCTCTTTGTGCCTTCGTGTCTTTGTGGTGGGTTCCGAGATCATATCCAGCGACAATGGCTGATTCTCGGTCAATTCTGCATTCTGGTTTCTGGTCTCTGACTTCTGATTTGTCCGGACCGGGTTGTGTCTGTCCGGCTGCCAGGACTTCGCAGTTGAGGTCTGGAAGGCCGCAATGTCGCCGCCGCGGGTGCCGGCCGCGGCGGTCAAGCCTGCGGCCGGCGCCCGCGTTTCTTAGCGGTGCGCGGCAGTCAGTCGGACCGGTCAGGCGGGACCGGGTTCGCCCGTCGCCGCGAGCATGCGGCCAACGATGGCGCGGAACGCCCGCGCAGGCTCGGACTTGTCGTCGACTGCCAGAATCGGACTGCCCGAATCGCCGCCTGCGACCATGCGCGGGTCGAGCGGTATGCGCCCGAGAAAGGGCACCAATAGCTCGCGCGCGAGCTTCTCGGCCGCGCCCACCGGGAACAGCTCAATCTGCTTGCCGCAGTGCGGACAGGCAAGCCCGCTCATGTTTTCGACGAGGCCGAGCAGCCGGACTTTGAGCAGGCGGGCAAAGGCGACCGCCTTGCGCGCGTCCATCAGCGCCACGGCCTGAGGCGTGGTAACGATGATGCCGAACGTGCCGGGCAGGAGCTGCGCGACCGACAGCGGCTCGTCGCCCGTTCCCGGCGGTGAGTCGACCACCAGCCAGTCGAGCTCGCCCCAGTCGACGTCCTGTATGAACTGCTTGATGGCGTTGCCCTTGACCGGGCCGCGCCAGACCACCGGGGCATCGGTCTCAGGCAGCAGGTAGGCCATCGACATGACCTTGACTCCGCCGGCGCCGGTCGGCGGTACCAGGCGACCGTTGCTTACCGTGACCGCGAGCGCATCGGCCCCGAGCATATGGGCGGCGTTCGGGCCGTGGATGTCAACGTCCAGCAGGCCGACGCGCTTGCCTTCCAGCGCGAGGCCGAGGGCCAGATTGACGGCTACGGTCGTCTTGCCAACGCCACCCTTGCCGCTGAAGACGAGCAGCGAGTTGTGGATCGGTGCGGGCTGAATCGCAGGGGCCGGCGATGACACCTCAGGCATGTTCGCAACCGCAGAAGCCGTCGGGCCTCAGGAACTTGCCGGCCGCCGCGCAGGCGGCCGCTTCTTCCGGCCGCAGTTCGCGGTCGATGACGGCCGGTTTGATGCCGCGGGCCTCGAGGTCGGCGGCGATACGACGCCCCATCCCCCGCGACACTACCATGCCGCAGTCGGCGATCGCGGAGAGTATGCCGGCATGGTCGTGATGGCCTTCGCCGTGGTGATGCCCTGACTCGTGGGGAGATTCACCGCATTGCCCGTGGTGGCCGGCGTCCGGTCTCAGTCGCTGCTCCTTGAACACCGGCTTGCCGTCTTCCACGTCGTAAATCAGGAACATCGGCGCTCGGCCAAGATGGCCGGCCACCGTCGCAGGGTCGTCACAAGTGACAGCTATTCTCATTGTATTAACTCCTTAAGTGGTTCAGCAGTGATTGCCCGACCGGGTTTCGCCGGGGCCTGGGTTAAGCTCGGGAAACGGCCCGAAACCTTCGTGATTGCGGTCATGTCGCTTCGCTGCGCCGCCGGGTCGAGGTCGCAGGGCCGTCGCTGATGCCGGCCCGGTGCCCAAACCCTGCCCGGTTGCGCTCGTCATGCTCTCTTCCGCGCAGGTGGCAGCCCATCCCGCGCTTGCCTCGGTCGCACTTTCGGCAGCGGTCAGCAGGAGTGCAGACGACGCCGCCCACGATGTTGAGCGCCATACCCGAACTGAGCGCCTGCGCGACCTTGCGGCGGGCATTCTCGACGATGCACCCGAACGTCTGGCGGGAAACCTTCATCCGCCCCGCTGCGGTCTCCTGGTGCAGGCCATCGAGGTCGGCCAGGCGCAGGGCCTCGAACTCGTCCAGCGTCAGGTTCAACCATTTGAGGCGGCACGTCGGTACTCCGGCCGGCTTGAACACACATGCGCCGGGCTTGCCGGCGACTCTTCGACAGTACGTTGGGCGTGGCATGAAGTTTGTCCTCGCTAGAGACATTATAAGCATATGCTCATAATAGTCAAGCGACCGCCGGTACACTTATGCCGAGGCGGACTGCCACGAAGACAGAAGGAAACGGACAGGCAGGCGTCACTCACCCGTTCGTTTCGTGTCCTTTCGTGGCTCAATGTCGGTTCCGGGGTCATGGCCGGCCGCCCCAGAAGAATGGCCATCCCCTCGATGGCGCGTCGATGTCGAGGGTGGTGGGGCGAAGAGGCTACTACCCGGTCTTCGGGACGGAGGTCTGGAAGGCGACGATGTCGCCGACCTGGGTGCCGGTCGAGGCGATGGTTCCGACGGGCAGCTCCAGCGTTTTCACACCCCGCCAGGACCAGGCCATGCCCCATGGCTTTACGTTCCGGTTCAAGCCGACGACGCGGTTCTTCTTGTCGAGGAAGATGACATCAATCGGGAAGCGCATGAACCACATGTGAATCGATGAGCAGGGGTCGATGAGCAGGCCGGTGTCGGGCTTCAGCCCGCTGCGTCCCAAGAGGCCCTGGCTGCGGGCCGCGAAAGACGTGGCGACCTCCAACTCGGAGGCGATTGCGACGCCTTTGGTGATGTTGATTGCGGCGGTATTCGGCTTCTCAGGTGATGCCAAGGTCAGTCAGAATAGCTCGCGTCCGCAGTCGTGTCAAAAGGCTAAGAACAGCAGATCTAACCACAGAGGACACAGAGAGACGGAGTTACTGGAGACCGGAGTCCGTCCGGGACTCTCGGCGAACTCTGTGCACTCTGTGGTTCAGCATCTGTAGACCGCTAGTCGAGTTTGACGAGCTTCTTGATGGCCCGGAAATCGCCCGCCTCCATCCGGCAGTAATAGACGCCGCGCGGCACCTTCGTTCCCCGGTCGTCGAGGCCGTCCCAGGATAGGGAATAGGTGTTAGGGACTAGGGGCTGGGGAGCGGAAAGGACCCGGATCAGGGCGCCGGTGGCGGAGTAGATTCCGACCTTGGCCACGGACTGACGCGCAATGCTGAAGCGGATCGTGGTCCTGCCCGAGAACGGTGTCGGCACGGCCCGGTCAAGCGCGAACGCGGTTGGCAATCTATCCTGCTCCTGGATGCCGTTCGGCGACCAGACGACGACCGTGCCGACAAGAGTGTCGTTGGCCGGGTTGTCATCTGTGAGCGCAACGTGACACTTCACTTGGAAGGTGTCGACCGAATCAGCAGCCCATCCCACGAACTCGGCCGTGTCGGTCGCGCCCGCCGGCAGCACAATGGCGAATGTGTCGGCGTAGTCCGCGCCGATGTCGAGACACACCAGCAGGGTTTCCGCGAAGTCGCCGTAGTTCTTCACCAGGACCGTGGGAGTCACGGCTGCGCCGGAGTCAACGCTGTCCGTTGGCGCGACGATGCTTCTGACTCCGACGTCATGCAGTTCGGCGCTCTGCACCGGCCCGGTGACAACGACCGCGTAAGGCTGGCGCTCGGTGACGACGTTCTGCGCCGCCACTCGCAGCAGCCAGTGACCCGAATCCGGCTGGTTCACGCGGAACATTTCAAGCGGGTTCTTGTTGTCGTCCGCGCCGGTTGGGTTCAGGGTGGACTGACCGCTGGCGTAGAGGTCGCCCTTGTAGAAGTCGGCGTTCGGCGCGGTGAGCTGGCAGTCGAGGTTATTGATGAGCGCCGGGTTCGCGCCGGCTGCGGCCGCAGTGTCGGTCCAGACCACGGCGGCACGGAGCGGCATCGTGGAATCGAATACCTCGAAGGCAAACTCCCGATAGTCGCCGGTCGAAAGGCCGGTCGTGTCGTCGTAGGCCAGCAGCTTGCGGGTGTCGCCCGCGAAGAAGAGGACCGAGTCAAGGTCAATCCGGCCCCAGCCGATGTAGTTGCTCGGTACGACGTAGCTCTCCACGTTCGGGTCGGCCGAGACAAGAACCATCGCCTTGAGGATGGCGCTCGACACGTAGCCCCAGGTGTCGGCCTGTGTCGCCGTACCCGACGGGTAGAAGCCCTTGCGCAGATAGCTCCGGCAAAGACCGACGCAGCCGTTGGTAGCCGGGCTCGCCATGCTCGTCCCGCTCTTGGAGACGTAGCTGTTCTGCGTGCCGGCCTGGACCGACACGATGTTCTCGCCGGGGGCAACGATGTCCGGCTTGATGCGACCGTCCGGTGCCGGGCCCGATGAAGAGAAGCTCGACAGGGTCGTCGCGTTGGTCCCGTTCTGGACCGAGCCGGCGGCGATAACCGACTTGGAATTGCCGGGCTCAGTTATCATGTATGGATCGTAGTGGTACTGATTGCCGCAGGACTTGATGGTCTGGATGTCCTTGTTCTTCCATGAGAACATGTCGAACGTGGCGGCGGCGTTCGTGTACTGGCCCAGCGTATTGGTCCACCACGAGTTGCCGATTGTGTGGGGCCGCAGTTCCGGGTTACGCAGGTCGTTCGTGATCATGTTCAACGGCACCGTGAAGTCATTGCCAGGCGGTTGCGGAATCGGTGAAAGATGGACAATCCTCCCCTCCCTGGCATGGCCATCATACGCGCTCGTGCCGCTGTTGACTGAGTCGCTGCCGGCCATGGTCCCGCCGACATGAGTGCCGTGGCCCTCCGGATCCGGGTCACCGACTCCGGACGCACGCGGGTAGTGCTTGAACGCGACCACCTTGCGGTGGGTCGGAAACTCGCCGGTATCGGTAATCGCGACATGCGGGTCATAGAACGCCCAGTGGTTCACATCTAGCCCCGTATCGGTATACCCGAGTATCTCATCCATGCCCAGGATGCCATGACCCCAGACATTCCGCTGGTTCTCGGTCCAGTCCTGGACAACCCACTGGCACTGATCATTCTCCTTCTGGGCCGGATGCCACTCCTCGATTGAGAAAACCCAGGCGAACCGGGCGATTGCCGCGAGCTGCTCGCGCGAGCAGTCGACCTCGATGACCTTCATGTTCTCGGAGACGCCGGTACGGACCACGGCAAGGCCCATTGCCTCGAGCTCGGCCTGGGCGGCCTCGATGTCTTCGGGGTAGAACAGAACGACCGAGACCCGGCCGCGTCCCGTCTGAGCCAGGGTCTGAGACCAGAACTTGAAGCCCGGCTGATAGATGCCGACCCAGCGAACGAAGGGCAAAGCCGCGACGTCGCCGGCGATGGCGCGGTCCATCTTCACGAACGCCAGGTAGCGGGAGTGAAAACCGAGGAAGCTGCCGCCGGTGCGCCGCAACTGGTCAATCTGCGCGCCGTAGACCGGGCCGGCAAACTGGACAAGATAGTAACCGGTGCCGTCTCCATCGTACTCGTCGATGCGGAGATTGGTTGGGAGCGACGGCTGCCCGCTGAGCGGGTCAATTCTGGGGCTATCCCAGAACCCGACCTGGAAGTCGTCCGGGCTCGCCTGCGGAGCGTAGCTGCCGCTGCGCGCGGGACGGAAGGGATTGGCCGCATAGGTCGAGGCCGACAACAATAGCAGGATGAAAGACAGTTTCCTCACAGGAGAAAGTGTACCTCACCAGCGCTCGGACGCAACTTCGTTTGCACCCCCCCAGAACCGGTGTTGAGGAAACCACAGAGGTCACAGAGAACACAGAGAAGGTGAGACCAGAAGTCCGGTCGGGACCCTCTGCTTCTCTGTGTGCTCAGGGGTCAATGTCGGACTTGAAGACCTCCGGGCCTGTTGACAGGGAGCGCGGCGTCGCCATACTGACGGGCTTGGAAACGTACATCAGCGTGATGCCGCTCCGGCACCTGGCGCCGGAGGCGGGCGCGTCGGCCGGAGCCAAGGCCCTGAACCTGGCCGCGCTGATGCGGGCGCGCCTGCCGGTTCCCGAAGGCTTTGTCGTGACGGCAGAGGCGTATCGCGCGCACGTCTCCGCGCTGTCACTGGGCGAGATCCGCCGGTACCGCCTGGCGGCAATCCGGGAGACTATCGCCAATGGCGAGCTGGCCAGGGACACGTCAGCCGGCATCCGCACTGCCTTCAAGCGCCTCCGAACGCCCCTCATCGCGGTACGTTCTTCCGGGACGGCCGAGGACCTGCCCGGCTATTCGTTCGCCGGGCTCTACGACACCTATCTGCGCTCAGCCGATGCCGACGGCTGCGTCGAGCTCGTCAAGCGGTGCTGGGCGTCGCTCTGGACCGAACGGGCATTCGACTACCGCGAAAAGAACAAGTTTGAACACGACAAGGCGGCCATGGCCGTCGTCGTGCAGCAACTCGTGGCGGCTGATGCGGCCGGCGTGGTCTTCACGGCCGACCCGGTCACGGGCAACACCGAGCGCATCACCGTCGAGTCCTGCTGGGGACTCGGCGAGGCCCTCGTTTCCGGCAAGGTCACGCCGGACCGGTTCGTGGTACGGCGGGACACCGAACAGGTCACCGAACGCTCCATCTCAAAGAAGTCGGTCCAGACTGCCTTCTCCCCCACCGGCACGGTGGTCGAGCAACCGGTTCCTCCGGCGCGGGCCGAACAGGCGTCGATCTCGGACGCGCTGGCTCGGAAGGTAGCTCTGCTGGCGCTCAAGGTCGAGCGTGTGTTCGGAACGCCCCAGGATATCGAGTGGGCGCTCGCCGGCCCCAACCTGTTCGTCCTCCAGTCGCGGCCGATTACGACCATCGCCCCGGCCAGGTCGTGGGAAGACCGCCAGGTCTGGTCCAACACCAACGTGGCCGAAGTTCTACCCGGCGTGTTGACGCCGCTCGTCTGGTCCACCGTCGGCGAGTTCATCGGCGACCTGCTCGGCAGCGTCATCGGACGCCTCGGCATCTCGTTCGGCGAGAATCCGTTCATCGGCGAGGTCGCGGGCCGCGCCTACACCAACCTCAACACCTTCACCGGGATGGTTCGGCGGATGCCGTTCGCCAACCGGATGAATCAGGCAGAGATGTTTGGCGGCCAGAACCTGAAGCCCGAGGACCGGGCCAGGCTCGTTCTGTCCGACAGGGGCCGCCAAGGCCAACTCGGGGCCGACGACGTGCCCGACATCAGGATGAGCCCGCTGAAGGCTCTGGTCAGACTCCCGGGATTCCTGTTCTGGATGTCGCGCCACGGCCCGGGCCGCGGCCGTAGGTGGATAGCCGCTTCCCTCGAAGCATACGAGAAGAAGCCGCGCCCCGACCTCACCCGGCTCTCGGAACAGGAACTGTCGGACAAGGCTGTTGCCACGTTGCTGCAAATGCGCGTCGGCGGCGAGGGGCTCGGCTACGCGCTGGGCGGGATGATGTTCACGTCTGTCCTATACGACCTGTGCAAGCGGTGGTTCAATGACCCGACCGGCGTCAACGCCAGCCGATTGCTCGCCGGGACCGGCGAACTTCGGAGCGCCGAGGCCGGCATCGAGCTCTGGCGTCTCGGCCGACTCGTGGCCGGTTCTACTGACCTGAGCAAAGCAGTGCTCGGTCCCGATTCGTGGGCCGAAGTCCGGCCGCGGCTCTCGCAGACCGAAGCGGGCCGGGAGTTCCTCGCCCGCTGGGACAGCTTCCTACACCTGCATGGCCACCACGCCCGCGGCGAGATGGACATGTACAACCCGCGCTGGCGGGAACAGCCGGACTATGTGCTGGACGTAGTGCGCAACTTCGCCCGCGCTGGAGACAAGGCCGACCCCGAGGCCGACCAGCGCCGCCACGCCGAGGAACGCGAACGCCTGAAGGTCGAGCTGCTGAGACGCGTGCGCAACCCAATCAAACGTTGGGTCTTCAACTATGTCGTGGCCAAGGCGCAGCTCTCCGCTTCCATTCGCGAGAACGTGAAGGACGCGGCCATCCGTGTCTTCGCCGACACGCG
>Ga0172370_10004457_pt1 | contig 18739 bp, 35 predicted proteins | sample LakKiv5m_FD_114538 | JGI IMG/M metagenome (GOLD analysis project Ga0172370, IMG submission 114538) | Freshwater microbial communities from Kabuno Bay, South-Kivu, Congo - kab_022012_11.5m | ecosystem: Environmental > Aquatic > Freshwater > Lake | place: Democratic Republic of the Congo...
TGAATAATACATTCAATCAGGGAGACATTTAAGCCCTCTTCTTTAAAACGGTTTAACACCCACTCTCGCATACTCGGCTCTTTAACTTTTTCTTTCTGCTTGTAAATCGCCATCTCAGTCGGCTTAATATCAGCTTCCACTTGTTTGGTAGCTGCTCCGATAACTGCCACTCCGATTATAAAGGCGGTCATTAAGATTAGTTCTACTCGTCTTTGTCTTTGTGTTTTTCTTTTTTTTGTTTGATACTTTGTTTTTGTTTTCATAGTTTTATTTTAATAATTATTACCATCCATAATAGCTATTAATACTCCCAAGAGAAAAAATATCCAATAAATAATACCGCTGACATAAAAAGTTTTTTGATACCACTTTTCCAATAGCCAAGTTTTTTTACCGGTAATTTGGTCAAATAATGTGTTCATATAGTTTTAATAATTAACTCTATACGCGGATTATTTTTATCGTAAAGAGTATAGTGATGAGAAATGACAATTTGCGAGTCATCCTCCCAGACTACTTTATTTAATTTATCATTTAAAATTTTATTGGAGTTAAGATGGTCGCGCCTTCTTTGGTCTTTATAAAAATAGTAATAACTGGCTTCCAAAAGCTCATCCAAAGGTTTTTTCTTATATTGGCTTTTAGCTTGCCAATAAACCTCTTCCCCATATTGTTTAACTTTATTATCTACATACATACCACTCTGCCCCCATCTGGTTTTATAAGTTTGATTTACCGAAACAGGGACTCCTAAAAAAATTAATTTTAGTTCCATAGAATTAAAAAGGTATATCATTAACATTAATATCTTCTTCTCCTTCTTCTGCTTCAATTAATGACTCACCTTCAAAGGGGTTCTCTCCGCTATAAAGTTTATCTAAATCAATAACTTTGTTTTTAAATTCATCTTTAATAGTTTTTTCCAAGTCAGAGTGGGGGTTAGGCACCACCGAATAAGAAGTTTGTAAATCTTCACCGACTTTATTAATGGTAATATCATACATCATCGGATTTCCCCATTTTTTATTATCTATAATGGCTTTTATCTGCTCCTGAATAGTTGATTGCGTAATTTGTAAGATTTGAATAGCCCTATCTTCATAATTATAAACAATAAAAGCCCAAAAATGTTTAACCCTAGTTGGCCTTTTAAATTTATCTACTTTAATATCAGGAGTTTCTTTAAACATTTCCTTTGACCTGACCGGTTTATTGTCATTAGTCCAATACTCATAGCCAATAATAGCCGGAGACATAATCCTGAAATTATTTTCCCCTGTTTTTAGCTTCATATACCCCTTGTTGGAAGGTATCGCATAATCCTGCGGTAAAAAATTTTCCATATAGTTTTGTTAATTAATTAATTGCTTATTTTATTAAATAATTTAGCAAATTCGCGCAGTTGTTCCAATAAAGTTTTTTGGCTGTCAATTATTTTGGAAACAGCTATATCCAATTTAATTAAGGCTTCATTATACTCTTCCATAGCTTTTTTCATTGGTTCATCTATTATATATTCTATTCGCGCCTTTTTTCCTATCGCTGTATTATTAGAATAATCAGCGTCAAATACTTTGTTGTTGTCCATAAATTTATTTTTAATGACTTAAACTATAATCGCCCAACCTTTTAGCTCCGGCTCTTTCCGCTTCCCCTTCATAATCAATATCATTCCAATTATCCAAAACAATTAAATCAGTTGCTTCCAGATATTTGTTATCAGTTAAGTTTTTAATCTTAATTTTTTTTCTCATATTTTTTTTTAGGTGGCTGGAATAAATCCACTTCTTTTTTCATATCCATAATCAAGCAGAATAAATCCCAAGCCCCTGTATTATTAAGATAATTTTCATTGATTTCCCTATAAGTTTCTTCTTGCGTTTTTTTATTAATAAGATAAAGCCAATACATATTAATCAATTATTTTATTAGTTTTAATATCAATAACACAAATTTTCCCTTTATTATTAATAGTCATTTTCTTGCCCTCTTTGGCATATTCAATATTCATATCACTAATCAATTCCATATTTTCAAATTTAGCTACTTTTTCTTCCCAAGTTAAGGGTTTCTCCCAAGCTCTAATTTTCTTCATCTTCAAATAATTATCTACATTTGTATCTCTTATTTCCCTATTTAATTTATCCATATTTTTTTATTCAGTTAATTAAATGGTGCGAAGTTCCGGATTATAACCCAAGACGCTTCGCCACTCTTCTTCTTGCCAATGCCTTTTTTTAGCTACCTCGCTACTAGTAGGCAAATACTTTTTTTCCCTATTCTGGATTTTAGCCCTAATTCTTTTAATATCATCTTGATTAGGTAAGGCGTAAAGGGAAAGCAATTTTACATAATGCTCTCCATCAAGTTCAGTTAAATAATCCCTGTAATAAGTAAGCCAAATACAGTTAGTTAGTTTAATATCGGAGTTTCTAGTCTCAGGGAATTGTTCTAAACAATATAATACTTGATTTTTTAGCACTCCCATTTTCATATTATTTATTTTTAAGTAAATATTGAGTTAAAGCCCTTCTAATTAGTTCCGACATACTGATTTGTTTGCGCTGACAATGATTTTTGGCAAAATTTACTAAATCTTTACTTTGCCTTGTTATCGGCAAAAAACTATCATAATTCATCATAAAAGTTAATTAGTTAATTAGTTATCCACTCCCGTATTACTATTATAGCACAAATAATAATTTTGTCAAGTTAATTATTTATAATCCCCTCTCTTAAATGATTTAATTACCTCTAATTTATTTTCTAAGTCCCACTCTTCTGCTTCTTCTAATATAAAATCAACATCAATCCAACCACTTGCCCAATTCCAAAATTCTCTTGGTGTCATTTTTTCTCTAATGACTTCGCTAAATTCTTCATTTATTGTTTCATTTTGATAATTAGACATAAATTTATAGTTAGTTAATTAAATAATCCCATTTATGTTAAATTCCTCTTCTAAATCATATTTTTCTGCCAATTCTTGAAAATAGCTTTGCCACTCGGCTAACTCACCATAAGATAAGTTCTGTTTGAACATCCAGCTTTGCCACTCAATAGCATATTGCCTGGCTTCTTCTGCATTATTAATTTGTCTTTTTTTCATATAGTTATTTAATTAGTTAGTTAATTAGTTAACTATAAGGTATTGTAGCACACCTATTGGATTTGTCAAGGGGTTAAATTCCCTGTAAAAATCCCTGTTTTCCCTGTAAAAAATTAATCTTGTTATATAATTTTTAAGCCGGCGCTAACAAAAAAAACTACACGACGGCTTAATGTAGTTTTTAATGGTGTGATATAAGTAAAAGTTATATCAGATAATTAAAAAGTTATCTTTCTAACTTTATTAATTGCTTTTTAATAGATATTAAATTCCTGTAAATAATGCTATAATATTTATTATTTTTGTATTCACCTCTTAAATCTTCCATACTTTCTGATAATTCAAGCTCAAATCTTAATATCTTATTATAAAGATTGTTTATTTTATAAGTTAGCATATTATTAAAGTTATTTAATTATTGTATATTGTAAAGATAAATCTCCCAGTATTTTATTATCCCACATTTTGCGGTTATTAATATCATATCTTAAACCTTTATGTTCTCCCCATCTCCAATTAGCATTTAAGTCATTATAATATTTTTTATCCATCCAATATGTTTGGCTTCCATCAGTCAAAACATCATTAATAGATAATTGCTCGTTTTCTTTTCTGTTAGACGGCTCATTATCTAAAATAGACTTTTCTGTTGTTGTCAATTCTCTTAAAATAGGTTCATAAATCTTTAAAGTTTCTCCATCATAAGATATTAATGAAGCGGGGGGAAATTCCAAAAAACTTCCTTTACTTGCATTTTTATCTTCTGAAAGATATACTCCATTAGTTTGTATTTTGATAATATATCTAACTTTATTTAATAAATTATTTGTTCTGTCATTAAATAATTTATTATAAGTCATTTTAATGCCTTTGCCAATAATTAAATCTTTCTTTAAATTAGTAAATGTTTTCATAAATTTTAAAGTGCCGTCTATTAATTAAACGCTAAAACCGGCAAAAATTGCCGGCAATAGTCTTTAATCAATCAGTTTAGTTCCTAAAATTTTTATTATTCTTCCCATAATAATAGGCAACATTTTTTTGTTTATTTTGTCTTTTAAATCTTCATTTTTCCAGTTTTCAATCTCAGTATCAGCAATATTCATTTTACCTCTTCCCCAAAATCCCGTTTGTTCTTTTAAATGATAAAATTGACTAAACAATTCCCTTAATTCCCATCCTTCTTCTTCGGAAAATGTTTTATCTACTAAAAAATTTCCTGTAAATAAGTTAGTGTCTGACTTATCTTCTACTTTATATTCTCCGTCTGCGTGCTGGTGGCTTGATATATTCTTAGCTAAATGAGGATGTTTATTATTGGTATAATTTTCAATATAACCAAAACCCCAATACCAACCAAAATCCCATTTTGGCGCTTCTAACCAATAATAAACCCCATCTTTATCAAATCCCAATAAATAAATTTTTTTATTAAATGCGTTTGAAGTTTGTTTTTTCATAAATTTAATTATTAATTAATAAAAATACATATATAACAAGTATAAACAAAACAATAGTCTTTAATCAATATTATTTAGTTGTTCTAGCTCCTCGTCATTATATAATAATTTTAAATTTAAAATCTGGTCTTTAACTTTGTTATAAATATCAATAGCTTCTGACGGTATAGTATAACCATATTCCCGGGCGAAATCGTCAAGCGTTATATTATCATCATAAGTATTTAAGCACGCTAGAATATCATAATTGTCCGGCCGGCCATCAATTCCTGCCTTGTCCCAATTTTTAATTTTATCAATATATTTTTTAAATCTTACTAATTTATTCCATTTACCCCGACCAATACCCGAAAACATATTAATTTCACCTGTTTTTAATAAATTTAAAATATTTTTTTCTACATAATTATTATACTCGCCAAAATATTTTAGATAAATTTTTTCTTTGTTAGCTATACTATCACCAAAACTAAAAATATACTCTCTATTATTTTTTATCATTTTAATTTCAAAAACAAATCTGTTTTCCTTGTCATTAATAAAATATTTATCTAATTTTTTAAATTTAACTAAAATTGTAGTATTAGTTTTATTCAAAAAATCATTTGCTTGTTGTTTATAGTCCATATAATTATAGTAAATTTAATAATAAAATAATAATAATAAGAATAAAAAAAGATAAAATGCCGACCTTATCATTCTTCTTTTTATAATCTTTCCAGCTTTTAGAAAATTTTTGCATAATGTTATTTTAATTATTAATAATTATTGAATATTCATTTTGATATTTTTTTAAAAAATGTTTTATTCTTCTAACGGCGTAGCTAATAGATAATTTGTTAGTTTTACCAGAAGAACAATAAAAATAGAAATTCGCTTCCCAGCTCCCCCATTTTATAAATTTTTTATCAGGATATAATTCCATCCAAGGTTTAAAAATAAATGTATTTTTTTTCCCCCCGTCCCAATAACCGCCAATAGCATTATTAAATTTAATTATTATTTCCATAATGTTATTTTAATTATTTAGCCATTTTACTTTTAAAATATAATTAATAAATTTTAAATTATAATCATTATTAATTATATATTTAATTAATTCTATTTTTATGTCCTCCTCTTCACCGCTATCAAGCGCCGTTGCTATTGGGCTTACTATTTCTGAAAAAATATCATAATATTGCATAACATTATTATAAAATATTTTTGCATTATAATTTTTTTCATTATCTTGCCTGTTTTGTATTAAATCAATTATCATAAGTTTAAATTTAGTAAGTTATTTTTAAACCTCGCGCCAAGCCGTTTAAATATCTATTTCCTCTGTTGGCCGGATGAAGTAAGTGATAAATAAACGGCAAGGCGTAAAGTATTATTAAGACATAATTATATTGTAGCACATCTAATAAATAAGTCAAGATATTGACATAATAATTTTTTTATGTTCCGGCAAATTATAAGTATAAAGTAGCGCAAAAATGTTTTTCGTGCGTTTAAAGGGCATTTAGAGGCCTATAAGAGAACATAAAATCGTGATTTAGTCAAGATTTAAAGGATTTGGGCAAGATGGGCAAAAAATAAGAAGAGGGTAGCGCTGGTGGTATTTACCCCCCATTTAAGTCCACAATATTCTGGACTTATCTTTTAATTATCAATAATACTTTTATTAAATTGCCTTTTAATAACCTGAATAGCGCCAAAATATAACAGGATTATAGATATGAGGCCTTTATAAACACATTTTTTAATATATAATAGCTAATTTTAGTTTAAATAATAGCTTATGTCTCTTAACATACATTAATAGACATTAAAAAAATAGCTAAAAATCATTAATTAAATCATTGATATAGCACCCCCACCCCCCCCACCTTTCTTTTTTGGAAAATTTTTTTTCTATATTCCCCCTCCCCAATTTCTACAATATTTCACAAATAGGTAGCACATTTGCTAAAATTATAAATATAATATTTACTCTAATATTAGATAAGAATAAATTATTACTAAATATCCTTGACATTATTTTAAATGTATGATATACTGATAGGTAATAGAGGTTAATATTATATTAATTTCACGACACGGGTAGGACTTGAGACCTTTTCTCAAGACCCCTTACCATAAGGTAGAGCAACAAACAAAACACAGTAGAATAGTATCACCCTATAACATCTATTACAGGGAATGGAACGGCACGAAGGTTACCAACGGTATATAGCTATATATAATATATATGAATAAATATAATAGAGAGGAAAAACTGAAATTAAATAATAAGATTTATGTGACTGATGAGATATATAAGTTACTAAGGCAGGAAAAAAAGAAACAAAAACTTAGTATGGCCAAGATAGTCTGTAATTTAGTAATTGAAATTTATGGAGAAAAAAATTTGTCCAATTTGCAATAAGGAACCTATTTATAGAAAGGAGAAATGGGTTAAGGATGGTTATCGTGTGGAATATTTGCCGGGAAGATTTAGATTTATTACTACCGGTAAGAGGTTGGCGATTAGGAAGTGGTGGAGTTGTAAGTCTTGCGCTGATGCAATGAAGCCTAAAGAGTATATGGATATGTATATAAAATTATTTAATAATTATGATAAATAGGGAGTGTCCACAGCCAATTAGTATTTTGGATATAATGCGGGGTAGGCCAATGGAGTTTAAGGCGAGAAAAAAAGCCACAGGAGGCTCAAATTCGCGTTCTTGGCAGGTTTTGGCTATAGATATCAAAAAGTACTTAAATGATTGTCCTAGCGCCAAATTAGGGCAAATTTTCAAGTTATGTAAGCTGGATGAGCGGACAGCTAAGTTTGCGTTTAACGAATGCCAAGAATTAAATAAGCCTTTTTTAAATTATTGGTTCAAGGTCTATTGGAGCATTAAAAAGCGACAGAAGTTAAAAACCTTTAACTTTAGCCCAAAAAGATTTATTAGAGCTACCCCCTTGACAAAATTTAAAAAGCGTGATATAATGTAGATAGAAGTTTTAAATTGTCTTATTTTTAGACAATTATAAATGAATAGCCTGATGCAATTAACTACGACTTGATTGCCTTGCACTCATCAGGCTATAATAATTAGGGAGGTTTAAAATATTATCCAGACTGATTAATTGGTAGTTTGCCAAGTTATAAAAAAGGCATCTTTTTTGTGGTTTGCTATGGTTACCCTTAATTGGTCCGGATAGTCTTATAAATCTTTCTTGCCCTATGGGAAAGAAGCGTCCTCCTAACAAGGACAAAAAAATAAATAATAAAAAATTATCTAATCTGGTAAGACCAGGCTCTTTTTAGGGCTTTTTTTTATTGTCATTTCGGCTGAAAGGTTTGCATATTCCCCTTTAAGCCGTGTTCTTTCCATATCGTATTTAAGGTGGATAGCCAGTCGGATTGACCTTAGTTCGGCTGGCAAATGAGAATAAACAAAACTCTATGTTACCAGGAATAAAAAAAGTGCCGACAGGCGCTAAATTACCTTTTATTGCTTATGAGAAAATGAAGGAGGCCAGACATAATCGCAAAATCACTGTCAAGCAGGCTAAGTTTGCCCAGGCTTATTTGCGTACCGGTTCGCCTGCCCGTGCCGCCTTAGAGGCTTATGATATTAAACCTACTGATAGAGATAAGATGATGGCTACGGCTGGAGTAATGGGCAATTATTGCTTAAAAAGAAAAGCTGTTATTGAATACTTGGAGCAAATTGCTGGTAGTGCGATTTTAAGGGTGGAAGATATTTCTAAAAAAGCCAAGAACGAAAGTGTTAAGTTGCGGGCCAATCAAGATATTTTAGATAGAGCCGGCTATAAGCCGGTGGATAAGGTGGAAACCACCCGCATTGACAAGGTTTACACCCAAGAACAAATTTTATATGCAGCCCAAGAAATCTTACAAGCCCATAAACGAGCCGGCACCGAACCAGCCTTTCCAGTTCCAGAACCCGCTAGTGGAGCCGATAGTCAAGGAGAACCGGCAGGAGAGTCAAGTGGCGATGCTGGAGGAAGCAGCCAGGAATAAACTGGAGATTTTTTCCATTCTCACCCATCCTGGCTACCAGATTAACTGGCACCATCGCTTGATAATGGAAAAGTTAGCCCGGGTGGAGCAAGGCAAATTAAAGCGCTTGATGATTTTTATGCCTCCGCGCCACGGCAAGAGCCAGCTCTCTACTGTTATTTTTCCTGCCTGGTATTTAGGCAGAAATCCTAAAAAGGAAGTTATTACCGCTTCTTATAACAGCGACTTGGCTCAAGATTTTGGTTCTAAAACCCGCGACTTGGTAAATGATTTATCTTATAATCGTATTTTTAAAATGCAGTTGCAGCCGGATGAGAAGAGCAAGGCCAAGTGGAAAACTTCCGGTGGCGGCACTTATACCTCAGTCGGTGTAGGCGGAGCAATTACCGGCCGAGGCGCCAATCTCTTTATTATTGATGACCCGATTAAAAATGCCGAGGAAGCGGAGAGCGAAACTTATCGCACTAAAATTTGGGATTGGTACCGCACAGTGGCTTATACCCGTTTGGAAAAAGACGCGGCTATTATTATCATCCTTACCCGTTGGCACTTGGACGACTTGGCCGGTAGGTTATTGGAGATTGAAGATTTTGAAGGTTTTAATAAAAATTCCAAAATACAAAAATGGGAAGTGATGTGCTTGCCAGCTATTGCCGAGAATGATGAAGATTACCGAAAAGAAGGCGAGGCTTTGTGGCCTTGGAAATTTGATTTAGCTTCCTTAGAGGAAACCAGAGAACTCTTGGGCTATAAAAATTTTAACGCCATTTACCAGCAAAAGCCGGTAGCGGCTGACACTCAAGATTTTAGACTTGAGTATTTCCATTACTTTGAAGAAAAAGATATTTTAGTCCATCGCCAGTCACGCGAATTTAGGATTGACATTACCATTGACCCCGCTGTTTCTAAAAGCAAGGACGCCTGCAATAGCGCCATTGTAGCCGTGGGCAAGGCGGATAAAGACCCCAACTGGTATATTCTGGATTATATTACGGGGAAATTAGACCCCAAGGAATTGGTGGATGCCATTTTCAAAATGTATGTTGATATGCGTCGGATGTATGCTCAGGCGCAAATCAACACTTATATTGAGTCTTGGGCTTACCAGAAGGCTTTAAAATATTTTGTGGATGAGGAAATGCGCAGGCGAAAAGAATTTTTTAACCTTTTTGAATTTCGTGATGACAAAGATAAGGAACGGCGCATTCGCGGTTTAGTGCCTCTCTACCGTACGGGCGTAATTTACCATCGTAACTGGATGAAGGATTTGGAAAAAGAGCTCTTGCAATTTCCTAAGGGCAAATATTTGGATTTGATTGACTGTTTATCTTTCCAGCTGACTGTCAAGCGTCCGACTACGCAAAGAAAAACTTGGAAGCAAAATGCTTACCAACCCATATCTGCTTACGAAGGCGGAGAATCCAACCGCCCCGTTAAAAATGAATATTTAATTATTTAACATACTTTATGATAGCTTCTAATTTAGCGGATAAATTAACTCAAATCGCCTTAAAGCAACTGGAGGCAGGCGTGAAGTTTAAACAAACGCGTTTAAAAAATATTAGCGTCAATGAAGACCTTTATAATGGCGTGTCTAAACCGGCTCTAAAAGGGCGTTTTAATATTCCTTTGCCGATTGTTTCCGGCTTTGTGGATACATTAATGAGTAAAATTGATAATCCGCCAGTGATTAAATTTGAAAAAGGCGAGGAAGCGGATTTAAAACTCTCGCAAAAAACTTCAGCCTTGTGGCTGAAAGACAGCGCGGCTACCGCAGGCAAGTGGAGCAAAAAAGACCGCTGGGCCAAGAAGCTGGCTATTTTTTCCGGACGGGCGATTTATAAGTATTATGCCGAGAGCCAGCCTGGCTATAAGTCCAATCTGGAAATTATTGACCATAATGATTTTTATTGCGAGCCTCAAGGCGGTGGCGATTTAGACAACCACCTCTTCTTGGGCCAGATGAATATTTTTCGCACCGAAGCCCAACTTAAGGCGGGCGCTGAGAGTGGTCTTTATTCGGACAAACAAATCAATCAAATCATTACTGACACGGATTCTCATAACCATAAGGAAAACCAAGAGCTCTATAAGCAAAAACTTTCCCGCTTTGCCTCTCTTGGCTTGGATGTGGAAACTAATGCTTTTGTTGGCCAGAATGTTTTTCCCTTAGTGGAGCATTATTTGGAATTTGAAAATAAGCGCTATTACTTATTTTTTGAATTGAAATCAGGCACTTGGATTAGAGCTGAAGAATTAAAAGATGTTTTTAAATCCAATACTTATCCCTTTGTTTCTTGGGCGACCCACGAAGACGCTTTTAATTTTTGGTCTAAGGCACCGGTGGATGACATCCGCCCCGTAGCCGAGGCAATGAATATTATTTTTAACCAGGCTCTGGATAATCGGCAGAAAAGAAATTTTGGCCAGCGAGCTTATGACCCTGATATTTTTCCTGACCCTTCGCAGTTGGAGTGGCGTCCGGATGGCTTGGTAGAAGCCAATACCAGTGGTGGGGTTAAGCAAATTGGGGCTGGTATTTATGAATTTCAAACTCCGGAAGTGGCGGGCACGATTGACCTTTTCCAATATATGGATAATTTCTTAGGCCAAAAAACCGGCATTACGCCATCTGCCCAAGGCCAGTCCGACAAGAATGTAGCTGTGGGTGTTTATTACGGAGATTTGCAGCAGGTAGCTGACCGTTTGGGTCTGTATAATAAATCTTATACGGAAAGTTATGCTGAACTGGGTCAGCGTTATTATTATGGAATTATAGAGCATTTGAGCGAGCCCCAGGCCATTAAACTGATTGGCTTAAATGGCATAGAGTGGGATGAAGTGGCCAAGAGCGATTTTGATTTGCACCAGACACCTTTTGATATTGTGGTGTTATCTTCGGATGCGGAAAATCAAGCTAATGAAGTCAAGAGCAAACGCAGAGTGGATGCCTTAATAATGCTTCTTAATAATCCTTTATATGCCCAGATTTTAAATAAGAAGTGGGTAGCCGAGCAAATTTTGAAAAATGGCGAGTATAATCCGGAAGAAATTAGAATTGCCCTGGATACGCAAAATGAAGGCAATGAAGAATCGTTAGCAGAAGCGGCTGAAGAAATGCAGCGTATTTTAGCGGGCGAGGAAGTCAAGCCCAACAGGAGTGCCACCACCGCTCATATTCAAAAGCACCTGGATTTTGCTTATGACAAACTGGATAGCGATGAAGATATGCCTAAGTTTCAGGCGATAATGACTCATTTGCAGGCTGAAGTGCCCTTTGCTCAGGAAAATATGGTGAGAAAGGCAATGAATATTTTGGCGATGAAGGGTCAAACTCAGAACTTAATGCAGACTGGGATTGCCCCTGATATTGGTGAGCCAGTACCGGCAATGCCCATAGAGCAAGTGCCCACCCGTGAAACTGGAATGAATGTCGGCAAGCCGATTGCCAATACGGATAGCGGCACTAATCAGCGCTCCCAATTATTTAATCAATAATTATGTTAGATATTTTTGCAAAATTTGATAAGTTGCGCCAAGTTTTTAAAGATACGCGCGACCAAAAAATGATTGGCCATTGGCAGGAACAATGGAAAAAATCTTATGATAGGAGTGAATTGGCTAATCATCCGGAAATGAAAATCTTTATATTAGAACTAAAAAATGAGATTTTGTCAATAGATAAGGAATTATGCACTAATCGGGACTTGACAGAATTGCAAAGATGTGTTCTATTCAGTAAAAAAGACATATATCAACAGATTATTAACAAATTGTCAAGTGCTGAAATTACTAAAAATAGAATAGAAAATGAAGTGGAAGATAATATATCACAATATATTTAATTAATAATGTCAAATTATGGCTATTAATAAAAACTATATAGATAATGAATCCCGCAATAAGGGAGGATTTATTATAAAAAAAAAATCACGCTATGACGCTATCAACCAAACCCAGGAACTGCGTCAGGCTTATGGCAAGTATCAGCAAGCCAAGAGTGATTTTGAAATGGGGCAAAAATTGCCTGGTTTAAAAAATGTGACTAGAGGAAAAGTCAAACCTGGCTATTTGTCTGGAGCAGAAAATAAATATAAAAAATTAAGAAAGCGTTATGTCGGCAAGGACAGCTTAAATTAATATGCCTTTCAAATCACGACAACAAGAGAAATTTTTATGGGCAACTCATCCGGAGATTGCCAGCCGTTGGGCTAAAAAATATGGCAGTTTTAAAAAGCGAAAAAAAGTTAGGCGTTATACTAAATAAAATTTTATGGATAAACAAAAAAAAATCTTAGCGGATGGCAGCGTGGTAGATACCATTCCTAAAACCAAGTGGCAGCGGATTATAACTTTGCCTGGTCTTTTAAAAAATTATTTTAAAGCTATTAAAAGCAAGCAGGATACGCGCATTGGTAACTTCATCCACGCCAATCGTAAGTACTTAGTTATCATTTGCGACCCGCAAACCGATAAACTGATAATGGCTTATAAGGATAAAGTGGTGATTAACCGTATTTGCTCGGCTGACGGCAAAAATACCAAGGTAGTCAAGCACGCATTACGCCACTCCACTTTTAAAAGATTTATTGATGAATTTTTAAACAAGTTATCCGAGAGTTTGGAACTGCGCATCCGCGATGGCAACCAATTCTTCCAGTGGGTGGATGCCGGCCTCTATGCCATTTCTCAATCTTTAAAGAAAAAAGATATTAAATAATTAACATACATTTATGAAAAAAATTATTAAAAAAAAAGCAAGCCCAGTTGTGAAAAAATCTACTGTGCCTGTCAGCTCCGAAGATGTTTTCGGCGCTACTAATGAATCTAAGCCAGGTGATGGCATTTACCGCATTGATGGCGGTTGGGCGTTGCGAAAAAAAAGTGCTTATGAAGAATTTATCGGTGATGAACAGGCCGCAATGAAAGCAGCCTTAAAACGCTACAGTGTATTATAAATTAATATATTTGTTTAGAGTTTCAAATCAAAAAACCAGACAAGGTTAATTACCTACTTAATAATTAACGGTTAGAGTTCCGCTAAAAACCAACAATTTTATGACAGAAGAAAAAAATGAGGAGATTCAAGACTCCCCTGAAATCCTGGATGAGGAAACTAAGAAAATTCTTGGAGAATTAGAGGCTCAAGGCCACTTCGTAGAAGGCTTTTCTGAAAAAAAAGAAGAGCCAAAAACAGAAGAGGTTAAGCCCGAAGAAACCAAAGAAGAAGTACCGCCTGCCGAAGAAACAGCTGACACCTCTACTGAGGAAGAAGCTGATAAAAAATTTGAACGCACGCCTAAGTTTATGCCTGCCTGGCAGCATAAAGTGGCGGAGTCCAAGTGGCAGAAGCGGGAAGAAGAGCTTTTAAATGAACTGGCTAAGGCTAAAGAGGCAAGTGTCACTAAGGGCGAAACCCAGTTGCCGGATGAGGAATTAGATTCCTTTGCCGAGCAATACGGGGTGGATAAAAATTTAATTTCCAAGATAGTTGATTTAACTGTCAAAAAAATTAAATTGCCCGAAGATATTTCTAAAAAATTAGCCGCCATTGAAGAGGAGCGCCACGAACAATTTGAAAACAAAATGTTTGAAAAAGAATTTGAGGCGATTATGCCTTTAATTAAAAGCGAGTACGGAGATTTGTCAGGCGAAGAGTTGACTTCCATTAAGGAAAAGATTAGGCAATACGCTTATACCGAGGAAATGGCAAAGACGCCATTGTCCGTAATTTTCAAAGGAATTGATGATTTTAGAAATAAAAATAAAAATACTGAAATCAAAAAAACCGCAGAAAGCGGACGGGGCGGCGCCCAACAGTCAGTCGTCAATTATGACGAAATGACTGAGGATGAAGTCGCCAAATTAAATCGGGATGAGTTCGCCCAATATGCTGCTTATATGGAAGCCAAAGAAAAAAAATAATTAATAATTAAAATTTTTTATGGCAAATTCACTGACAGCTATGTCCGCGACTTATTGGTCCAAAAGAATGGGATATAAACTCTATAAGACCAATGTGTTTAGAAGCATAGCTAGTTTTGAAGAACAGGCAACCTTAACTGACGGCCAAATTGTAGATAGACCATATAGAAGTGATGTCACAGTAGAAACCTACACTAAGGGGACTGCTTTGACTGCACAGGATTTAACTGCCACTTCCAACCAATTAACTGTTAATATTGTTAAAGGACTCTTACTCTACATTGATAATGTAGATAAAATTCAGAACAAATATAGCGCAGTTAATTTATGGGCAGATGAGGCAGCGGAAAGATTGGCTAATGCCATTGATGCCAGGTTCTTATACGAAGTGTTTAGTGCTTCCGATACGATAGATGACGGTGAAGAAAATATTGCTGTCATAAAATTTGGCTATATGCTGGAACATCCCGCTAAGTTTTTAGTAGGCATTGCCTAATAATCTAAAAAATAGGGACAATCAGCAGGGAAGGTCTTTAAAATCTATTGACATAAGAGATACAGCTGGTAAAATATAAATATAAAATAAATATATTTATATGCCAAAAGGAATACCAAAAAATGGAATTAATAAAGGATGTTTTAAAAAAGGATTAATACCTTGGAATAAGGGAAAAATAAATGAAAGATGGCTTGGTAAAAATAATCCCAATTGGGTAGGAGGCCAAGTAAAAAAACATTGTATTTTATGCGGCAAAGAATATTATAGAGATAAAAATGCTGTGGCTCGTTCAAAGTTTTGCTCAAGAAGTTGTAGAGCTAAATATAATTTTACTGGAGAAAAACATTGGTTTTGGAAAGGTGGTATAAGTTCTGACAGAGATAAATTAAAATTTTCAGAATGTTATAAAAAATGGCGATTAAAAGTTTTTCAAAGAGATAAATTTACTTGTAAAAAATGCAAACATAGAAGTAAAAAAAGTAAAGCTCACGGAGATAAAACAAGTGATATACACGCACATCATATTGATTCACTTTCAAATAATATAAAAAAGTGTTTAAAGGTTGGAAACGGAATAACACTTTGTACAAAATGTCATAGAGAAACCTACGGAAAAGAAAAACAATTTTCTAAGGTTTTTAAAGAAACCCTCAACGACTATATGCCAAACAAGACGAAAGTCTAAAGATATAGTCTGAACTATATAGAGATATATAGAGATAAGCAGAAATGACTTATCACTCTTAAAAAGAGATTAACAAATTTGGATATTGGCGGCACAGCTGGTAACGGCATTACACTGACTACTTCTAATATTTTAAATGTTTTTGGTAAAATTAATAGAAAATTAGATGTCTTAAATGTCCCCAGAAGCGACCGCTTTATGGTTATTTCTCCCCAATTTTTTGATGTTTTATGGCAATATATTGCCGGTAAGGAATCATTACTGGGAGATAAAACTGGAGAAAATGGCAATATCGGCACTTATGCCGGTTTAAAGCTGTATTTATCCAATAATTTAACTGGTTCTATTAGATGGACACCAGCTGATAATCCATCAGATGAAGATACTCTGACAGTAGATGGTATTACCTTTACTTTTCAATCTGTGATTGGCACAGCAGCTGGCAATGTTTTGCAGACCACTTCATTGGCTGTCACCATTGATAACTTAGTAGCTTTGATTAATGCTGGCGGTGTCGGTGATGATACTAATTATGTATCTTTATCAACCGCTAATAAGAGAAAAGTGCAGAATTGGGTAGCCGTTGATGGCACTACTTATATTGATATTAGAATCAAAGGTGGTTCCTACATTACTGCTTCTTGTTCTGAATCTAACGATGTCTTTACCGCCACTCACCAATTACAACATTGCTTGGCTGGTAGAAATAAATGTATTGATGTAGTTATTCAGCAAGAACCTAAAGTAGAAATGGCTTCCACTGTTTCCGCAGGCAAATGGGGTATGAATGTTTTACCGATTACTTTATTTGGTGTTAAAACTTTCTACCAAGGAGCTTACGAAATGTTGGATGTTGAGATTAGAAGTGATGCCTTTTAAGCAATAATTAATTAATTTGAGGTATTATGAAAAAAATACAAAAGTATAAAGTAAAATTATTATCCTCAAGAATTGTTATTGTTTTAATCGGTTTATTAGCTATTGGCACTTTTATAACTATCGCTTATAATGGTCCGGCTCCTAAATATGTGGCGGAAAATGGAGCTAATATTAATGTCAATGAAGCTCCGGTAGTTGCTGATGAATTTGGCGGAACCAGGATTCAAGCTGGTTCACCAAATTTTTCTGATGGTATTACTATCAATGGCATTTCTACCAGGTGGAAATCCGGTACAATTTCTTTAGGTAGCTATTATGCTACTTTTATTAATGATACCGGCCGCACTATTTTTGTAGATTATGGCGAAGTTTATATTAATGGTACTGCTTCCAGTACTTATACTTTAGATATTGCCACTTCTTCATCAGCTACTATTAGTGCGACAGCTAATCCTTACGCGGAAATAATTGATAGCTATACAATCGCTACTTCTACTGCTAATAAATTAGTCAATAGCGAAGAAAATCAAGGCACTAACGGAGTTAGCGCTATTCCGGTTGATGCTGGCGAGTATGTCGGTATTTTGTTAACTAATACTTATGCCGCTAATAATACTTGTACTGGTGCAACTTGTGAAAATGCTACTTCTACAGCCAGAGGTTTTGTTGCTGATTATAAGATTAAATATCATTTTGTTGAATAATTGAGGATATACTTGGCTCCCTTATAGGGGCCAAGCTATGAACTTAATTAAATAATTTATATAAATAAAATTATGAAAAAAATTATTTATTGGTTAATAGGAATAGCCATTGTAGTCGGCCTTGGTTATTACTATAAAACTAACCAGCCAGCTTTTTTCGGCGGAGTCTTTCAAACTGATGCGCCAATATATTTAACTGGCAATTCAGCTACTACTACTAAAATTTATTTATCTTCTATTGGCACAGCTGGAGCAACTGCTACTTCTACGGTTACTATAAATACTTATGGAGTGGAATCGGTTGATATGAATTTACAATATGTAGCCTCTACTACCTCTTCTAATTTAGTTTGGATTCTAGAATTTTCTGATAATAATATTGATTGGTATAACGAAGATGTCGCTTCAGTCGCTGGCTCAGTTGTCACGCACAACGCCACTGCTACTTCTACTCCGGCTTTAACAATGCACTCTTGGACACCTGGTGCGATTGGTAACCCACAAGCACCATTTATGAAAAATACTACTATTACTCCGATTGCTTCACGCTATATGAGAGTATCTTTTTCTTCCTGGGCTGCTAATGGTTCATTATGGGGAGAGGTAATTTTAAAAAGACCAACTAATTAAATAAAATGAAAAAACTATTATTCTTAACAATTACAATAGGATTATTCTATGGAGTAAGTTGCTTTGCAAGTGGAGGGTATAAACTGACTAATCAGATTAAGAACGGAGGGTTTGAGTATGCACCGTCTTTTACGGCAGAAACAACAACGAGAGGTAAATATATAAATGGAACAGCTGATGGTAGTGACAGTGACAAATATAAATGGGGGATTCATAAACTAAATTCTACTATTGGTAATATATCTGCCTTTTTTGATTCTTCGCAATATGTTTCTGGAAAATACTCTATGAAAGTAAGGGCTATTGGAAGTGGTACAGCTTGTGGAGTAGCTCCTAATATTGCAAATTCAGCCAACACAATGTTGCTTTATGGAATACCAGCTTTACCTGGTGCTACTTATCCAATTTCTGGTTATATGAAAACTAATTATACAAGTGGAGATGCAACAACTGGTTCTACAATTCAAATAACAACAAGAACAAGAACAGGTGCTTTTATTACAATCTCACTTACAACTTTAGTAAAAACAACTACAAATTGGACTTATTATACAGCAAATATAACAAATCCAACTACTGTATATGTTACTCCCGTATTATTAGTAAAAGGAAATGATGGTGCAGCTACTCTTGTTATGGATGCTTGGTTTGATGACATTAGAATTAATATGCTCCCTCCCACCGCTAAAACCTCCAATAAAGTCTTAACCCGTTATGCTAACCCTTAAATCAATAATTCAAATAATTATCCTTATACCCTTAATTATAGGAGTTTGTCTAATCGCAATACTAGCTAAAGTTTGGGAGTGGGTATGGGATGAAAAATAAAA
>Ga0172370_10004458_pt1 | contig 18738 bp, 13 predicted proteins | sample LakKiv5m_FD_114538 | JGI IMG/M metagenome (GOLD analysis project Ga0172370, IMG submission 114538) | Freshwater microbial communities from Kabuno Bay, South-Kivu, Congo - kab_022012_11.5m | ecosystem: Environmental > Aquatic > Freshwater > Lake | place: Democratic Republic of the Congo...
TGCCGACTATTTAACCATGTACAATGATGAACGACCACATTGGGGACTTAAAGGTAAAACACCATTACAAACACTTAATTTATTTTTAACCGAAGTGTGTCAGATGTCTTGACCCATTACATTGGCTTGACAAACACTTGAAGATTTGGTATAGTATTTACATAAGGGTGACGTCCAGTTTTACTACTGGTCTGAACGCTTACCAGCAAAAGTCCCGTTGAGGGATTTTTTGTTTATTAATTTTGTGTTATAATGTTTGTCGGTGGACTGATGGGCCGGTAGTTTAACTGGTAAAATGTCGCCCTTGGTAAGCGTTGTTCGGGGTTCAAGTCCCCGCCGGTCCACCACTTAAGACAATCATATTTATGTATGGTCATTTTTTTGTCTAACAGCAAAAAGCAGTGCCCGCTAAGGCGGGATTTAACGGGGTTCACCCCAGTTAAATTGCCGTATTTAATCCTACGGATTAAATCGGCCCGGCCTCTGGCCGATTTAACGGGGTAAAAGTTATCCACAGAAAATTTTATTTCAGCTATAATTAGTGCTATAATTTATAAATTGAAGGAGGGAGGCAATATCCGCTCTTTTGGGTGGATGTTTTTTTAGCGAGAGGATTACACGAATAGTCTGCCGGCTCACTAATAGCACAGATATTTTTTAATCATAATTCATAATTCTTCATTCATAATTCTTTTTTTATGTCTCATCGTCTCAAGTTCATTTTATCAATCGGCATAATTTTTGTGGTAGTATTGGTTTTAATTTTGGCAGGCTATATTTGGTTTTTGGGCAAAATGGAGCGAGTAAAAAGCGGCATAGCCAAGCCAAATTTTCCCTATAGCGATTATACTTTGGCCCAATTGGAAGCCATGTATCCGCAAACTTTGAATGAAAAAGTACAGACCACCCAAACTCCGGAGCAAACTTTTGCCAAATTTATTACTGCTGTCAAAGCTGGAGATTTTTCTACTGCGTCCAAATGTTGTTTTCGCGAAGCCAAGCAAGCAGATATTGAAAATGGCTTGAAAAAATTACAAGCAGAGGGTAAGTTGAGTGAGATGTTGAAGGATTTGGGCGGGGGAATTAAGCCAGGACAAGGGTTAGATTTGAATAAAGATACTTTGGCGACATATTATTTTTACAGCGAAAAAGATGGGAAAAAAATTGGCAGCACGATTGATTTTATGAAAAATTCTCAGGGGGTGTGGCTGATTGATAGTTTATAAAGTTTTAAAGTTATAAAGTTATAAAGTTGCGAGAGACAGATGGTGTAGACCATGCGGATGTGGTCGGTTCAACGCTTCCCTAATAGATTAAATGGCAAATATAAAACTCAGTTAAATAGCCGTATATTGAACTTCGTTCAAAATCGGCACGGCCTGCGGCCGATTTAACGGGGTAAACAAAATATTTTACTTTTAATTTCAATTATATGAGTACAAGGAGGGTAAAGATGCTGGCGATTTTTAGCGCGATAATAATAATCATCAGCTCGATTTGGATGCTTTCCAATCGAGTTTTTTGTTATGACACCAATGTAGCGCATCCCAATATTGTAAAATTGGCTGCAGAATTATATAACAAAAAATTTCCCAATGCTGTTTTAACAGAAAAGGAGATTGCCTGCATAGAGCAAGGAGCCAGAGAAGAAGACACGCCTACGCGCTGGCTTAACCATTTTTATGATCCAGTAAGTAACCAAGGCCTGTGGTTTGGCAAGCAAAATTTAAGCGCCAAAGATTGGGTACAGAACCCACAGGCGCAAACAGGTTTTGCTTTGGGTGATCAAAGCTGGCAAAGAGCACTAAGTGATTATGCCAAAGGCGATAAAGAAAAAGCTTTCCAAGAATTGGGGCATGTGTTGCACTTGTTGGCCGATATGACAGTGCCCGCGCATACGAGAAATGATGTGCATATTGTAGGTGATTCTTATGAACAATTTGTAAAAAATAATTGGGACACAGTGCAAAAGCAATTGTCTTTGTCTGCTCTCAGTTTAAATGCTAATTGTGCAAGTCTAAATCAATGTTTTAATTATTTGGCTAATTATTCTAATAATAATTTTTATAGTGATGATACGATTGAGGGTAAAGATTACAAAATTATTGGTAATTTGTCAGAGCAAATCATTGATGTTGGGGGTGGTGTCTATTATAAATTTTTTATAACGAAGGATCCGATAGACGGAAAGAAATATAAATTATATTTTGATAAGAATGTTTTCACATGGCAAGGTTTAACCGCAGGGAAAATTTTGAAACCGGATTATAAAGTCAAACATGACTTAATCTTAACCGACTACTCCCAACACCTTCTCCCCAAAGCCATATCAGCTTCGGCGAGTGTGATAAAATTATTTTTAGACGAAGCGCAAAAGGAACAGAAAAATGATTTGCCTGCTTGGCGCATTGGTCTTTCCGGTTTGGGCGATGCTGTAATTGGTAAAGTGGTAAGCGCGGCTGAGGGTGTTTATGATTATTTGCGGGGAAAAACGGGGGTGGGGCAGAGTGCTACGGCGAGTGAAGGGGAGACCATTAATAACCAGACTCCGAGCGCCAATAACCAAACTCCCCGAAGCACAACCACAAACTCAGATAGCAATAAACAGATAGCAGATAGCACTGCGGTTAAGATTAAACAAACCCCAAACCCCAATAACCAAACACCAACTCCAACCGTGACAAATCAAATAAGTGAGATTCCACCAAATATTAGTAAAACGGAAACTGAGAAACTTGGAAATTTTGAAACTAACAACCAACAATTACCAATTACTAATTACCAGTTACCAGTTACAACTCCTGCGCCAGTTGTATATTATAGCGGGGGAGGGGGCACGAACACTTCAGCACCTGAGCACCTGAGCACGCCAGCACCAACGAATACGACAAATACAACAAGTACCACCCCAGCACCAGACCCAACAGCTTCTGGTGGCGATGGACAGCCATCTACCACATCTACATCCTCTACAACTTTCTCAACCCCAGACACCACACCTCCGCCGGCGCCGGAATATTTACAAACTTATGAACAAATTGTTTATACAGATAAGCTCGAGCTAACCATAAATTTGCAAGTGTCCACTGACACGGTAAAAATTGTTGTTTACAATGATCCAATTCCCAACAAGTTGGAGCCTGTACCAGTGGGCGAAATTATTATTAATTCTTCCACAATAATTAGCGCAATTTTAAATTTAAACGAAGACCATAATTATTTATACTTTACAGCTGTGGATGAAGTAGGTAATGTTTCAGATTCGTCGCCTTTTATCCATTATGTTTTAGACACTGGCGTGCCACCTGTACCCAGCCTGCAAATTAATGAGCAACAAAATTATTCAGCCACTTCAACCACTTTGAATATAAGTTTAAGCGGTGCCGACAGCCTCACCTCTACCACCTACGATTTGGCCTATACTTTGGCGCCCATTTCTTCCACTTCTGTCTGGCTGGATTTTGTCACCAATACCGCCGAAACTCAACTAACATTTTCCGGAGCGCGCGGACAAGATTATCTTTTTAAAGCGCGCGCCCGCGATGCTTTTGGCCATGAATCAGACTGGGGAAGTAGTGTCAATTATCAAGCCCTGTATTCGCAGTCTGTGGTGATAAATGAAGTAGCCTGGATGGGTACTTCACCGGGTATTTTTGACAAAGATGACGAATGGTTAGAACTATATAATAATACTGATACAGATATTGATTTAAGCAATTGGCAATTATTGATTTCGGGTAAACCTGCTACCTGGTATAAAACACCAGCCGGAGGCCGGCCTGGCGCCACCTCCACTATTAAAGCGCACAGTTATTATTTAATAGAACGCACAGATGACAATGCGGTGTATGACATTTTAGCTGATGGCATTTTTACTGGCACCTTAAATAATAGTGGCGAAAAATTAACTTTGGTTGACAATACCAACAATATTATTGATGAAGTAAATTGTCCCACCACTACTGGCTGGTTTAAAGGCAGTGTCACAACATACAGCTCTATGGAAAGAATTGATTCTGCCAAAGACGGCAGTGATGCAACAAACTGGCAAACAGCTTTAGGTTCGCGTCCCACTGGCATTTCTTATCAAAGCTCGCCGATTAAAGGTTCTCCACGTCAGCCCAATTTTGGTTTTGTGGTGTTGCGTGATACACAGATTGAAGATTTGAAAGTTTTGGATAAAGTCAATAATCCTTGGGTTTTGAGCGACTATAATGTGCCGTCAGGTAAAGAGTTAATTGTATCTTCCGGAGTAATAATAAAGGGCAAGCCTGGTGCAGCTTTACAAATTAATGGGGGGTTGACAGTGCAAGGTACAAGTGAAGAGCCGGTGATAATTACCTCTGGCCGTGATAATAGTTCTAATGATAATTATTTGAACACCACTATTGGTACATGGTCTTCCAGCACCCCGCGCGCCGGAGATATTCAGGGTTTATTTTTTACTGCTTCGTCCACCGGCAATATCAATAATTTAATTTTGCAATACGCTGGCTATCAATTTAAACCCAGTGGTTTATTAAATTTTGTCAGTCAAGGAGTGCGGGCTATTAATGCCAACCTAACTTTAAATAACAGTTCTATACTAAATACCAAAGGCACAGCGGTTTATAGCCAGGGGGGAAGTTTGAATTTTGCTAATAATAAATTTGACGGGGGTGATTTAGCCATAGACATTCATGAATATACCAATGTTTCTTTAACCAATAGTTCGTTTACCGATTTTACCAACACAGAGGGACCGGTAGTGATAAACAAAGCTGATTGGCCGGTGATTGCCAATTTGTCTTTCAACAACAATGCTCTTAATAAAATTTATTTAAACAGTTTGCAAATTCCCTCAGACACTATAGCTTTACTTTCTCCGGAATTGGCGCAAGTGGCGTATTTTGGTGTGATTACTGTGCCCACTTCATCTGCTTTGCAAATTGGTCCGGGCGCGGAAGTAAATTTTGCCAATTATGGAAGTTTTATCGTTAATGGCAATTTACAGAGTTTAGGCACTGCCGAGGCTCCAATATATCTTAAACCAATGATTGATAATGGTCAGTGGGGGCAAATTGTTTTCAAGCAGGGCAGTGGCCAGTTGAATAATACACATTTACAGCGTGGTAATTTGTGCATAAATTGTACTCTTAATACTGAAGGGGTAATTTTTGCCACAGATTCGCAAGTGGCTTTGAATAATGTTTATTTGGAAAACACCCGACGTCCGGGGTCGGATTTGCAGGCCTTTAATTCCACAATAGATATCAATCACCTCTATGTTCAAGATAGTGAAAGAAAGAATAATAGTTATGGCTTAAATTTGCATGGCGGCAATACTCAAATAGCTGACGGTTGGTTTGCACATTTGGCCTATGGCATTTTGGCAGATAATACAGCTGGTTTGCAGTTGTGGAGTGAAATGTCGCAGGCCAATTTTGAAGATGTGGTTAGCCCAATTGCTTGGCAATGGTGGGTGGGGTTTGCTACTTCCACCCCCTAAGTTATACACAGTTGGAGTTTTGACGATTTGTAGTAAAAATTATAAACTATACAGCGGAGACCTCTCCGCTTTTTGTTTTTAGGGAGAAGTGAGTACAAAAAGTGTTCAGCTTACGGATTACTGATAATCCTGATTTACTGATAACAGTTAGGTTTACTTATTTAAATTGTAAACAAATCCGTAAATCAGGATTATCCGGGAATCAGTAAGTGAATAATTAACTTTTTATATCATTATTAACGAAATTTGTATGCCTCAAGTAAAACCAGAAATAGAAACTTTTGCAAAAATTAAAGTAGTGGGGGTGGGAGGATCGGGCGGGTCTGCCATAGACCGTATGGTAAAGTCTGGCATTCGCGGTGTAGATTTTATTGTCATGAATACCGACGTGCAGGCTTTGCATCACAACAGCGCTCCGCACAAATTGCACATTGGCAAAACTGTCACCCGCGGTTTGGGTGCGGGTATGGATCCGGATTTGGGCAAACGCAGTGCCGAGGAAGCGCAAAATGAAATTCGTGAAGCTCTAAAAGAAGCGGACATGGTTTTTATTACTTGTGGTTTGGGCGGGGGCACTGGCAGTGGAGCCAGCCCCATTATTGCAGAAATCGCGCGTGAGCTGGGAGCTTTAACCATTGCCGTGGTTACCAAGCCCTTTGCTTTTGAAGGTAAACAAAGAAAACAAATTGCCGACAAAGCCCATGATTTTTTGAGCAGAAATGTTGATACCATCATTACTGTACCCAATGATCGGGTTTTGCAAATTATTGATAAAAAAACTACCTTACTGGAAGCATTTAAAATTGTTGATGATGTGTTGCGCCAGGGTGTGCAAGGCATTTCCGAATTAATTACTGTGCCCGGAGAAATTAATGTGGACTTTGCTGATGTTAAAGCCATTATGCGCGACACTGGTTCGGCTTTAATGGGTATTGGCGTGGGAGCAGGCGAAAATCGCGCGGTGGAAGCGGCCAAGGCCGCGGTTTCCAGCCCGCTTTTGGATATTTCCATAGATGGCGCGCGCGGAGTTTTGTTTACCATTACCGGCGGACCCAGCCTGGGTATGCAAGAAGTGGCAGACGCAGCCAAAGTTATTACTGCTTCGGCCGATGAAAATGCCAAAGTTATTTTTGGCACAGTAATTGATGAAACTATGGGCGATGATGTGCGAATTACTGTGGTGGCTACGGGATTTGAAGAAAGAGACAGGGTAATGCCTTTGCCTGAGGAAGAAGTAAAATCATTTTTTGGCAGTGGCCGCAACTTTTATCCTTTGGGAAGCTTGGCCAAGAAAAAAGTTGAGCCAGTTCAAGAGAAAGAAGAAGAGGAAGAACGCCAACCCAGGTTTGTGAGCAAACCAATGAACACAGTGATAGAAGATGAACCAGTAGTAGAACCAATTAAAAAACCATCTTTTTTTGCCAAGAAAGCCAGTTCCTTTGCTGCCACTCATTCAGTTCCTCCTGTTGTTCCGGCAAATAATAATGATGACGAAGAATTAGAAATCCCTACATTTATTAGAAAGAAGATGGGATTGTGAAGTTATAAAGTTTAACGACCCCCTTAACAAAAAGGGGGTTTATCTTTTGTAAAATTAATGTTATAATTGGTGTGAGTTTTGACAAGGTACTTTATAACTTTTTACTTTATAACTTTATAACTCTCAGTTATGTTTTGTCCCGTTTGCCGGCATAAAGAAACCAAAGTGGTTGATTCGCGTTTAACGCAAGATGGCATGGCTATTCGTAGAAGGCGCGAGTGTGAAAAGTGTTCTTACCGTTTTTCTACTGTGGAAGAAGCGGAACTTTTGGATATTACTATTGTAAAAAATAATGGGCATCGAGAATCATATTCTAGGAACAAATTGCAAAATGGCATTATTCGTTCCTTAACCAAACGTCCCTATACTCAGGAAAAATTTGATCAAATGATTCATGCCATAGAGCGTGATATGCAAAAGAAAAAGAAAAGGGAAATTAAAAGTTGTGAAGTGGGGGAGTTGGTAATGAAGCATTTGCGCAAATTTGATAAGGTAGCTTACATTCGTTTTGCTTCTATTTATCGGGCGTTTGAGGACATTGGGAAATTTAGCAGTGCTGTACAAGAATTGAAAGAGAAAAAATCCAAAACCTGAATTAACGCGCAGTGCTAATTATGATCTGGAATTTAATAATTTTTTGGCTGCGGAACTCGCCCGTCCTTTTCTCGAAATATGGTTGTAGTATATAAATGTTTGTCCTTTATCAAACAAATATAGTATAAATATCTTACATTAAAGAAAAGGCGGGCTCAGACAGGCCTCGCTGCAAAAATTATTAAATCCCGTCTCACTATAATTAGCACTACGCGTTAATTTCAAATTTATGCCAGAGCAAACAAAAGAGTCAATTGAAAACAAATCAGATAATCTTCAGTCTTTGATCGAAAAAAATATCAAATGGTCACAGGCCAATTACGAATTGAGCAAAAAAATCAATCACAAGCTAATGTGGCTCTTGATTAGTGGCTATTTAAAATGGGCTTTAATTTTAATCCCCCTTATTTTGGGTTTAATTTATCTGCCACCCCTTTTAAAAGATCTTTTTAGTCAATATCAAGGTTTGCTTGATAGTACTGGTACGATGAAGGCCGGTTTAGGTGATGTGAGCAGTTTGAATAGCGACCAGTTGCAAAATTTGTTGAAAGCAATAGTAAAGTAGGAAGATTGAAATTAGGAAACTGGGAAATTAAGAAATTATAATTTCCAAGTTTCTTCATTTCTCAATTTCATATTCTGTTTATTATGCAAAAACGCACTAAAATTGTTTGTACCTTGGGTCCGGCTTCTGCGGACAAAAAAACCATTACTAAAATGATCAAAGCGGGCATGAATGTGGCTCGGCTTAATTTTTCTTTTGGCAGTTATGAAGAGTATAAAAAAACTTTAAAAATCGTCAGAAAAATTTCAACAGAGCTGGGCGAGCCCGTGGCTGTAATGCAGGATTTGCAAGGGCCTAAAATTAGAGTGGGCAAAATTTCTGTTAAGGGCTTAACTTTAAAAACCGGCACTGAGGTTTTGTTTGATACCAAACCGGGCAAAATTTCTGCCGGAGCTATTCCGGTTGATTACGCGGAATTGCACAAATGCGTAAAGTCTGGGGAAAGATTTTTACTGGATGATGGCAAAATTGAGGGCAAGGTAGTAAGTGTAAAAGGCACTAAAATAAAAGTAAAAATTACTTTTGGCGGTTTGTTGTTGTCACACAAAGGCGTAGACGTACCAGATTCTAAATTATTGGTGCGTGCATTAACTCCCAAGGATCGCGAGGATGCGCGTTTTGGCGTAGAACAAAAAGTAGATTTTATTGCCTTATCATTTGTTACTGGGCCGGATGATATTTTGGACTTGCGTTATTTGTTAAAAGAATATGAAAAAGAACTGGGTTTAAAATTAGAACAGCCAATTAGAATTATTGCCAAAATTGAGCGTCAAGAAGCAGTAAAAAATATTCAGAAAATTCTGGCTGTGGCCGATGGTATTATGGTGGCACGTGGTGATTTGGGCACAGAAATTCCCGCGCAAAACGTACCCTTGGTGCAAAAACAGCTGGTGGACGAGGCCTTGCTTTCGGCCAAGCCAGTAATTGTTGCCACCCAAATGTTGGACTCTATGCAAAATCATCCACGGCCAACGCGCGCCGAAGTGTCTGATGTGGCCAATGCGGTTATAGATCATACAGACGCAGTAATGCTTTCCAATGAAACTTCTACTGGCAGTTACCCAGTGGAAACCGTGCAAATGATGTCTAATATTATTAAAGAAGCCGAGACCTCTATTTATGATGATTTGGAACTGAGCAAGTATATGGATAAAAATAAAAAAGTGGATGAAGTGGTTAGCGAGTTGTCGAGATTTTTGGCTGAAGCAGTAAATGCCAAGTTGATTTTGGCAGCTTCAATTTCTGGTGAAACTGCGCATTTAATTTCTCGGTATCGTCCGGAATTGCCCATAGTGGTGGCTACTTCCACCGAACGCGTGCGCAATCAGTTATGTTTGTCTTGGGGAGTAATGCCCTTTGTTTTGGTGCCTTGCCGTACCATAGAAGAATTGATTGAGCGTTCTTTGGTGCAATTGCGCGCGAAGAAAATGGTTAAAAAAGGAGACAAAATTATTGTGGCTGCCGGTGAACCGGTTGGCCAAGCTGGGAATGTGAATTTGTTGGAGGTGAGGGAAGCGTAGCGATAGTTATAAAGTTGAAAGTTATAAAGTTATAAAGTTGTGAGGGTGATGATTGAAATTGAAACTTTATAATTTAGAACTTTTATCTCAATTATGTTATAATATAATGCGTAATTTTTAAGGAGGTTTTTTATGTCCGCAAAAATAATTAAGCAGGTAGAAAAAAATATTCTCTGGTTTAATGAAATTTCCATTAATGATGTGGCAAGAGTTGGCGGCAAAAATGCCAGCTTGGGAGAGATGTATTCCAAGTTAACAAAAGAGGGAATTAAAGTGCCCAATGGTTTTGCCATAACTGCCGCGGCTTATTGGCAATTTTTAAGTTATGCCAAATTGGCAGGAAAATTAAAGAAAGAATTAAAAAATTTAAATGTTACCAATGTACGCCAACTGGCCAAAGCCGGTAAAAAAATTAGAGAGTATATTTTAAAAGCCGAATTGCCGGAAAGTTTAAAAAAAGAAATTGTTGGTGCTTATAAAAAATTATCAGCTTCTTCGGTTGCTGTGCGCTCTTCTGCCACAGCCGAAGACTTGCCCGATGCCAGCTTCGCCGGGCAGCAAGAAACTTATTTAAATGTGCGCGGAGAAAAAGAACTGCTTTTGGCTGTAAAAAAATGTATTGCCTCTTTGTTTACTGATCGCGCCATTTCTTATCGTGAAGCCAAGGGTTTTGATCACTTAAACGTGGCCCTGTCGGTTGCCGTACAGCAAATGGTAAGAAGTGACCTGGGAGCAAGCGGAGTAATGTTTACGTTGGATACTGAATCTGGTTTTAAGGGTGTAGTTTTAATAAATGCGGCTTACGGCCTGGGTGAATATGTGGTAAAAGGCAGAGTAAACCCAGATCAATTTTATGTGTTTAAAGAAGGTATTAAAAAAGGCAAACAAGCGGTTATTAGCAAAGTTTTGGGCAGTAAAGAAGTAAAGTTAATTTATGCCAAAAGGGGTGGTACTACTCAGATAAAGGTGGGCAAGGCAGAACAAAATAAATTTGCCATTACCCCAGAAGAAGTGGTACAGCTTTCCCAGTGGGGAATGAAAATTGAAGAGCATTATGGCAAAGCCCAAGATATAGAGTGGGCCAAAGATGGACAAAGCGGGCAATTATACATTGTGCAAGCGCGTCCGGAAACCGTAAAATCGCATGCCAATCATTCAGTAGTGGAATTGTATAAATTGAAAAAGAAAAGTAAAGTTTTATTAACCGGCATTTCGGTTGGTCAAAAAATTGGCGCCGGCCGAGCTAGGGTAATTGATAACCCGGCGCAAATGAAACAATTTAAGCCAGGTGAGGTTTTGGTAACCCGCATTACTGATCCGGATTGGGAACCGATTATGCGTCTGGCCTCGGCCATTGTTACTGAGCAGGGAGGCAAAACTTCGCACGCGGCCATAGTTTCGCGCGAATTGGGCGTGCCTTGTATTGTAGGGGCTACCAATGCCAGAAAAATTTTAAAAACCGGAGTACCAATTACTGTTTGTTGCGCTGAAGGCGATGAAGGCCATATTTATAAAGATATTTTGCCGTTTGAAGTAAAGCGCACAGCCATAGACAAAGTGGCAAAAACCAAAACCAAAATAATGATGAATGTGGGCGATCCGGACAATGCCTTTGCTTTGTCGTTTTTGCCAAATGACGGCGTGGGTCTGGCGCGCGAAGAATTTATTTTTTCCAATTTTATCCGCATTCATCCTTTAGCCTTAATCCATTACGATAAATTGAAAGATAAGGTGGCCAAAAAGAAAATTGCCCAGATGACGCATGGCTATAAAAATAAAATTGATTATTGTGTAGATAAATTGGCCGAAGGTATTGCCCGCATTGCGGTCGCTTCTTATGGAAATGATGTAATTGTGCGCTTGTCGGATTTTAAAACCAATGAGTATGCCACTTTAATTGGCGGGCGTGAATTTGAACCCAAAGAAGAAAACCCCATGCTGGGCTGGCGCGGGGCTTCGCGTTATTATTCCAAAGAATACAAGGCTGGTTTTAAATTGGAGTGCGAGGCCATTAAAAAAGTTAGAAATGAGTGGGGTTTAAACAATGTAATAGTTATGGTGCCGTTTTGCCGTACCCCTGAAGAAGGTGAGAAAGTTTTAACTACTATGGCCGAATTTGGCTTGAAGCGCGGAGAAAACGGCTTGCAAGTGTATGTAATGTGTGAAATTCCGTCCAATGTAATTTTAGCCGAAGAATTTGCCAAAATTTTTGATGGTTTTTCCATTGGTTCCAATGACTTAACGCAATTGACTTTGGGAGTGGACCGCGATTCTGCTGCTGTATCTCATGTGTATAGTGAAAAAAATAAAGCGGTGATTACTTTAATAAAAAACGTAATTAAAATTGCGCACGCGAAAAAAAGAAAGGTGGGCATTTGCGGACAAGCACCTTCTGATTACCCAGAATTTGCCGAAATGCTGGTGCGCGAAGGTATAGATTCCATTTCCTTAAATCCAGACACTGTAGTAGCTACGCGCGAGCGCATTGCCAATGTGGAAAAAACTTTGGGGCGTACGGGCAAAAAAACCAGCGCCAAATTTTTGAGCTTGGTGGTGGCTTTGGGCTTGTTAGCGGTTGGACTGATTACCTTGGGCGCGGGATGCACGCAAAGTGATTTTGACAAGTTGAACCAAAGCGTTAATACAGCGCAAAGCTTGGCAGAAATGACGCCGGCCAAAGTCCGCGAAACCATTGAGCAAAAACTTATTAATCAATTGAACAGCCAGATGATTACTTTTAAAGAAAGCGGCTTTGCTAATTTTAGTTTGCAATATCCTGCCGGCTGGTCTGTTGAACAAGATAAAAACAGCTTAACCTTGCGCGATGATAAAACCGGTGATTACTTTTTTATTTCCACTAACGGTCAGTCTAACAGTGCCAAGGTCTCTGCCGATGCTTTGCAAACCTTAACTGTGGGTGGTCGCGACGCAGTGCGCTACACCGATGCCTTGCCTGAAGATCAAGGAGGAGAGTTTAAGGCTGTGGAAGTAGGGAAGGGGAATAGTATGTTTTTTATCCGGGGCAAGGGTGAGAGGTTTGAAGCGATCTTGGGTTCGATAAAGTTTTAATAGATAAAATAAAATTAAAATAAAATTACCCCAAAAGGGTAATTTTTTTGCGGACCGGACGGGACATCTCACTCGTCGCTTCGCTCCTCTTGGGGAAACCTTCGGGTTTCCCCAACCTTTCCTCAGCAAGTGAAAACTTCCGTTTTCACTCTTTCCCGTTCGAGTCCCGATGTGAACCAAATCAAAAATAATACCACCTGTGCAGGTGGAATTATTTTTGAGCGGACCGGACGGGACTCGAACCCGCAACTTCCGCCGTGACAGGGCGGTGCTCTAACCAGTTGAACTACCGGTCCAAAAGTCGCGTTTAACGCGACGAAAATTATTTAGCTTGAGCTTTTTTTAATCTTTTCAATTTAGCTTTATCTCTTTTAATTTTAGCCTTAGCGCGTTTAACTTTTTCCAAGGCATTTTGTTTCTTTCTCGTTCCCATAAAAAATGTCAATAATTTAAGTGATAATATGATACATTATTTAGAAATTTTTGTCAACAGAACTATAAAAAAAGACCTACTTTGTGTTCAGCGCAGGCATTGGGACCTAAGGAGGGGGAGGTCCCGCCAGGCACTGAACACACAATAGGCCTTGATTTAGCTATATAATAATAGCATGTGGCTAAAAAATTGTCAATGGTGGTAAATTGTGGACAATTTTTAAGAAAATAGCGGCCTTTTGGCCACTTGCCAAGCTCAAATTATAGGTCTATAATATCTCTATTATTTAATACGTATTAACCAGCTTGAAAGTTTCAAAATATGCAAAGTAAACTAAAAACCGCGTTGAAAAGTTTGGTCTATGCCACTTTTTTCGTGCCACTCGTTGTTATTCCCTCATCTTACATTTTCCCTTTCATTGTTCCCAAAATTTTGTTATTCAGGTCTCTGACTATTTTAATGGTTGGAGTTTATATTTTGGCCTTGGCAATTAACTGGCAAGAATTTAAACCTAAAGTCTCGCTCCTTAATTTGGGTGTTGGCTTGTTTTATTTAAGTTTTGCCATCTCTACTTTTGTGGGTGTGGATTGGTATAAAAGTTTTTGGGATAATCATGAAAGAATGTTGGGCTTGTTTACCATTACGCATTTTGCGTTGTATTATTTGGTTTTAACCTCATTTTTTAAGGAATTAAAAGATTGGAAATGGTTTTTGCGTGTGTTTTTAGGCGCCGGCATTTTGGTAATGATTATTGGTTTTTGGCAAAAATATGTTAACCTCCAGGCTTTGTTAAATAATGGCGGGGACCGCGTGTCTGCCACACTGGGCAATTCCATTTATTTTAGCGGCTATGGTTTGTTTTTATTTTTTATTGCTTTTTATTTATGGCTCAAAGAGCCCATTCGGCTTCGCTCAGGGTGGGCCTGGTATGCGGTTGTTGGGGGGCTATTGGGATTTTTGGGAATTTTTTGGGGTGGTACTCGCGGCACAGTAATAGGTTTAATGGCTGGCATTGGTGTGCTTTGTATGTCTTACATCATTGCTCTAAAAGAACACAAGCGAGCCAGGCAAATTATGGGTGGTTTGTTAATTTTGGCTGTGGTTTTAATGGCATCGTTTTATGCTTTTCGTCAAACATCTTTTGTAAAAAGCATACCGGCGGTTAATCGTTTAGTGGCTACTACACTTGACCCCAAAACTCCACGTTTTATGGCTTGGGGCATTGCCTTGGAAGCTTGGCAAGACAAACCGGTTTTTGGCTGGGGGCCAAATAATTATTTTTATGCTTTTAATAAATTTTATCGTCCGGAATTTTTGGAAAGTGGCTGGGGCGAAACCTGGTTTGATAATGCGCACAATGTGATTGTTAATACTTTGGCAGTACAAGGTGGGGTAGGTATTCTTACTTACTTAGGAATGTTTGGTTTGGGTATTGTGGCGTTGTGGGGCGCTTATAGAAAAAAACAAATTGATGTACATTTGGCCAGTGTTGGTTCGGCATTCTTAGTGGCGCATTTAATTAGCTTGGTGACAGTATTTGAAAATCCCACCTCGTATTTGTATTTCTTTTTCTTTATAGCATTTGTTAACTCTCAAGTTACAAGTTACAAGTTGCAAGTTGCAAATAAGGAACAATACAAAGCACTTTCTATTGGTCTTATATCGACAGTGGCAATAATTAGTTTATTGTTTATTTACGTAACCAACATCAATCCCTCGCGCGCCAACAAAAATACACTATTGGCAATTCGCGGGCTTTATCAAAGTCAAGATGGTGCGCAGTTGTTTAAGTTGGCTGAAAGTGTGCCTTCACCCCATATTGATGACATACGCAATGATTTTGTGCGGACGGCTATTCAAGCCATTCCTCAGTTAATGCAAAACAAACAACCAGAACAAGCCAAGGCTTTGTTTGACATTTGTTATGGAGAAATGCAAAAAAATCTTTTATTACATCCACTGGATATTCGTATTCATATTCAATTGGCACAGCTGGGAGTCTTAGGTATGCAATTGAAACAAGATCCAACTTATTTTATGCAAGCTGACCAAACATTGGCTCAGGCCTTGCAAATTTCTCCTAAGCGACAACAAATTCAATATATGTTAGCTGGCCTAGAATTGCAGTTGGGTAAAAAAGATCAGGCCATTAAATTACTTCAAGACAGTGTTGATAATGATTCTCTAATTGGTGAGGGTTGGTGGCGCTTGGCGGCTTTTTACCAACAAGCCGGAGATATGGCTTCTGCCAAAAAAACTATCCAAGAAGCTCTGACCAAAGGTATTAAATTTGATGATCAGGGTAATCAGGTGGTAGGGATGATAATGGGAACGACAACAAAGAAGTAGAATTATTATATATTTTTTTAATTTTGATATTATGAAACGTGCACTTATTACCGGTATAACTGGTCAGGATGGGTCTTATTTGGCAGAGTTTTTATTAGCCAAAGGTTATGAAGTTCATGGTATAATTCGTCGTTCCAGTTCTTTTAATACTGGAAGAATTGAACAAATTTACCAAGATCCACATGAGCATGGTGCCAGGTTGTTTTTGCACTATGGAGATTTAACTGATGATAGTAATCTCTCGCGTATTTTAGAAAAAGTGCGACCAGATGAGATATATAATTTAGGTGCACAAAGCCATGTAAAGGTTAGTTTTGAAATGCCACTTTATACTGGCAATACTGATGGGTTGGGTACTTTACGTTTGCTTGATGCTATAAAAGATGATCGATTAAATGTAAAATTTTATCAAGCAGGATCTTCAGAAATGTTTGGTAAAGTGCAAGAGACTCCACAAAGAGAAACTACACCATTTTATCCGCGTAGTCCCTATGCCTGTGCTAAGGTTTTTTCACATCAAATTGCAGTAAATTACCGTGAGGCCTATAAAATGTTTGTCTGCAATGGCATTTTGTTTAATCATGAGTCACCGCGTCGTGGTGGTACCTTTGTAACCAAAAAAATTACTGCCGCTTTTGCCAAAATTAAATTGGGCAAACAAGATAAATTATTTTTAGGTAATTTAGATGCAAAACGTGATTGGGGCTATGCCAAAGATTATGTAGAAGCCATGTGGTTAATGTTGCAACAAGAAAAACCTGATGATTATGTAATTGCTACTGGTGAAACTCATAGCGTGCGTGAATTTGTAGAACACACTGCTAGATTATTGGGTTATGAAATAGAATGGCAAGGTACTGGGGTGGAAGAGAAAGGTGTTGATGTTAAAACTAGCCAGACTTTGGTGGAAATTGATCCCCGTTATTTCCGGCCCACAGAAGTTGATTTTCTTTTAGGTGATGCTAGTAAAGCTAAAAATATTTTAGGTTGGTGGCCAAAAGTAAAATTTGAAGAATTGGTAAAATTGATGGTAGAGGCAGAATTTGAAGAATTGGGACTGGTGGCGAGAGATTATCTCAGTTTATAAAGTTATAAAGTTGAAAGTTATAAAGTATGGAAAAAACTTCAAAAATTTATGTTGCCGGTCACCGTGGTTTGGTGGGTTCGGCCATTGTCAGAAAATTGCAAGCTGAAGGTTATAATAATTTAGTTTTGCGTACGCATACAGAATTGGATTTATTAAATCAACAAGCAGTAATAGATTTTTTTGCCAAGGAAAAACCAGAGTACGTTTTTTTGGCCGCGGCCAAAGTGGGTGGAATTTTAGCTAATAATACTTATCCGGCAGATTTTATCTATCAAAATTTACAAATCCAAAATAATATCATCCACCAGTCATATTTAAATGGTGTTAAAAAATTATTATTTTTAGGTTCTTCTTGTATTTATCCACGCGAGTGTCCTCAACCCATGAAAGAAGAATATTTATTAACCGGATTATTAGAACCTACCAATGAGCCTTATGCTTTGGCCAAAATAGCCGGCATTAAAATGTGTCAGAGTTATAATCGACAATACGGCACCAATTTTATTGCTGTGATGCCAACCAATTTATATGGAGAAGGTGATAATTTTGATTTGCAAAATTCCCATGTCTTGCCGGCTTTAATTAGAAAATTCCACGAAGCCAAAATAAAAGGGGAGAAAGAAGTGGTGGCTTGGGGGACAGGTAGCCCGCGTCGCGAATTTTTGTATGTGGACGATATGGCCGATGGCTGTTTGTTTTTAATGAATAATTTTAACCCAAGTAAAGAACAAAATGAACAAGGGGATATATTTTTTAATCTGGGAACCGGTACCGATGTGGCGATTAAAGAATTAACCGAAATTGTTAAACAGGTGGTGGGTTTTAAAGGTGAAATTGTTTGGGATACTACCAAGCCTGACGGCACACCACAAAAATTACAAGACATAAACAAAATGCAGGCTTTGGGTTGGCAGGCTAAAATAAATCTAATCGAGGGCATTAAAAAGACTTATGATTGGTATGTTGGCCAGTTTAATAAATAATTTATGAAGAGTTTTTGGGAAAGTATTGATTTGGCGGATATTAAGGGGGTGGTTTTTGATTTAGATAATACTTTGTGTAATACTGAAGATTATTATCCTTATGCTTTAACCAAGTGTTATCAGCAATTTAAAAAAGATTTTGGTGGAATTACCCAAGAAGAGTTTGAGGCAAGATATCGCGAAGCACAGAACATTTTAAAACAAAATACCAAAGGACAAGCTTCTTCGCATTCGCGTTTTTTGTATTTTCAAATTTTATTTGAAAATTATCTTGGCAAAACAAATTTACATTTACCATTTAAATACGAAGAGCTTTATTACCAAGCAGTTTTTGCCAAGGCCAAAGTTTATCCAGGTGTAAAAGATTTTTTAAAGAAACTTAAAAAGGAAAAAATAAAAGTTTTGTGCTTAACCGACCAGACGGCAACTTTACAATTTGACAAACTAAAAAAATTTGGTTTGGATAAATATGTTGATTTCTTGGTCACCTCCGAAGAAGCGGGGGTAGAGAAGCTTCAAACTAGAGGTTTAAAAATAATTTTGGCCAAAGCCCAATTAAAACCGACAGAGGTTTTAATGATTGGGGACAGCCAGCGTGATGAAGGGGTAGCCAAAGGCGTTCGGCTTAAAGGTTTTTATAAATTTAGCCATTAATATGGACATAAGAATAATCCGGGAAAAAATTAAGTTGTGGCTTTACGAGCGAAACGGAGTTTTTAAGCTGGATATTTATAAAAATAAATGGTTTTGGCTGGTTTTGGTTTTAAAAGTTGCAGTGGGAAGTTTTTTGGCTTCGAATTTTTTAGTTAAATTATTTATTCCTTTTAGTAATTATTTTGTGGCTAATGGCTGGCAGAATCCTTACCAATATTTTTTTAGCCAAAATCTTCTCAATATTTTTCCTTACCCTAGTTTAATGCTGGATTTTTTGGCAATTCCGCGGTTAATTTTCTCTCCATTTTTATCGGCAAATATTTGGCAAGTTGGTGTAATGGGTCAAGACATCTGACACACTTCGGTTAAAAATAAATTAAGTGTTTGTAATGGTGTTTTACCTTTAAGTCCCCAATGTGGTCGTTCATCATTGTACATGGTTAAATAGTCGGCAAA
>Ga0172370_10004459_pt1 | contig 18737 bp, 19 predicted proteins | sample LakKiv5m_FD_114538 | JGI IMG/M metagenome (GOLD analysis project Ga0172370, IMG submission 114538) | Freshwater microbial communities from Kabuno Bay, South-Kivu, Congo - kab_022012_11.5m | ecosystem: Environmental > Aquatic > Freshwater > Lake | place: Democratic Republic of the Congo...
CAAAAGTAATTTTAAAATCATCATGTTGGCGATTATGAAAAGTCAGGTCGTGTTTTTTGGTTTGAAGCGTAAAGTCATTTGCAAAAGCGCGCCAGTTTAAAAAATAGTCTTTTATCATTTCGCCTTTATAGCCCAATGCCAAAACAAACTCATTAAAACCATAGTGCGCGTAAATTTTCATAATGTGCCACAAAATCGGCTTACCGCCAATTAGCACCAAGGGCTTTGGCTTAAATTCTGTTTCTTCCTTCATTCTAGTCCCCTCACCACCGCAAAGTATTACAACTTTCATATATTTAAGATAAAAATTAAAACCTAAAAAATAATTAATTGCCAACTATAGGCATTCCTGTAAAGATCTTACTTTGCCTTTGTATCCCATATCCTTTAACTGCTGGCGGATTTCCTGTTCATAGCTCATAGCCATAATAATAATGGTTTTGGGCGGTTTGTTTTTTACCATTTCGGGCGAAACAATTTTGACTTTTGAGCCCGAAGCGTACAGCCCCCATTTGTTCACGTCGGAGTCCACTATATAGCCAATATTTTTGGAGACAATTTTGTCCGCGAACATCGAACTTAAAAATGTAGTAGCCCCGCCCGACGCACCCCAAAGATAAGTTTTACCTTCTACCATTTCAACAAATTTTTCTTTTGTCTTTTCCGGGCTGGCTTTAGCCTGCCACTTCGGTAATCTGACCAAGGCGGCTAAAAACTCGCTGTTCATTGTTGCCTCAAGCCACAAAATTTCAAAACCCAAACCTTCCAAAAAATAAGCTAAAGTGGCGGGAGTGAAATACAAAATGTGCTCGGGAAAATAATCGAACCAGCGGTTTTCCAAAAATTGTTTTTCCGCGTTCGGCACTTCTATTAAGCCAACCGCCCCGGACACACATCGTTTTTTTATTTCATTGAAAATTCCATTGGGGTTGTCCAAATGCTCTAACACAAAACGCATGGCAAACCCGTCATAGCCCTTAAATTTTTTCGGCAAGGCCTTGTCAAAAAAAACGTTATACGCGTTTACTCCGTTTTTTTTAGCCGTACTATAGGCGGCTTTGGAAGGCTCAAAGGCGGTAATTTTTGCCTGGGCGTCTGTACTGGCTTTAAACAACATAGAGAATGCACCGTTGCCGCAGCCAATCTCCGCAACATTTTTTACTTTGTGGACAGCCAATCTTCCGGCCATGGCTAGCATGTGGGTATTGGCGGCTTTAGAAAAAGTAATGTTCCTTTGGTAGTCGGAAACGTATTGTTCCTCGGCATACGCATCCTGAAGCTGAACCATATTGCAGTTATGGCATTTTAAAACACGCACCGCCACCCGCTTGTCTTTTTTTAATTCCTGTCTGGTTAAAAATTTATGGCTGGTCTTAGGACAATTATTATTTTCGAAGATTACCTCTAAATTTTTCGCTTTACATATCCTACATTTCATACCATTTGCGCCTAATTTTTACCTTACTAATATAACCTTTTTTTGGGGCAAATGTCAACAAAACCCGAATTTAAAACTGGGTTAAATCCGCTATAATTTCTAAGAATTCTTCTTAACTGGACGGATTCGACCGATACCAATCTATGGTTTTTTTAAGTCCCAAATCCAGGCTGACTTTTGGCGACCAGCCGAGCAATTTTTTAGCTTTGGTATTATTGCAAACCAGGCGCTGTATTTCAGCTACGCGCGAAGGTAAACGGCCGATTTGTAATTTTGTTTTACTACCTGAAATTTTAACAATTTTTTTTGCAACATCTTTAATTTTATACTCTTTGCCTGTGCCAATATTTATTACTTGCCCAAAGGCTTTGGGGGACTTAATTGCCAGTAAGTAAGCGTCCACAAGGTCGCTGACAAAACCAAAGTCACGCGTTTGCTCTCCGGAAGTCATAGGGAAATTTTTATTCTTTAGGCAGGTGTTAATAAGCATGGGAATAAACATATCCAACTCCTGGCCCGGCCCATACATTAAGCAAGGGCGCAAAACAACAATTGGATACTTTAAACTGCGGTGCAACATTTGGCAGAACTGGGTAGCCGCCACTTTGCCGGCAGTGTAAGGCGAAACCGGCTGTTCCTTTTGGCTTTCCATATATGGCACCGACCCGGTTCCGTATTCTTCCAAGCTACCGGTTTGCACAAAAGCCTTTGGGCGGAAATTTAATTTTTCTGCCCCTTGAATTAAATTTAACATCCCCAGCAAATTAATGTTGATACTGGGATTAAGCATGCTAATACTGCGGTCTATTTCTCTCATAGCCGCAACATTAAAAATATAATCCGGCCGGGCAAGCTTTATGCATTTGAGCACCTGTTGCTGATTAGCTAAGTCCGCACGGCACAGTTTAACCTTTTTTAATACATCCAAAATACGCCAAGGCGAACTATTTTTCCTGGCTAAAATAAAAACTTTTGCCTGCGCTAAAACCAGGCGCCGCACTAAATGCGAGCCAACAAAGCCGGTGCCACCGGTAACCAAAACTCTGGCTCCTTTTAATAACTGCATTGTCATTTAATAACTAAATTTAATATAGAGGACTTATACATTGAGCCAAGTTCGAGGCAAAATACGAGGATGTTTGGAGGCGTACTTTAGTACGACGACAAACACCGAAGCATTTTAACGAAGAAATTGACCAAAGCCACTTTTAGGGACGGGCTCTGCCCGCCCAAAAAGTGGCGGTGTATAAGTCCTGAAAAAATTATTTAATCGATTCCCACTTGGTGGAAGAAACTTTTAAACGCGGGTCGGTGACCAACAAATGCCACACCACTGCCTGAAAAGCCTCGGAGTGAGGCGTAATTCTGTCCGGATGGCCTTCTGGAACAACAACGCACGCATCGGCCACACCAGCCGTGTACCCGCCTTTTGGCCCCACAATGCCGGCGATTTTACATCCGATTTCTTTTCCGTACTGCAGAGCTTTAACCAAATTGGCACTGATATTTTTTTCCAAATTCCCACCGCCCACGGAAAAAACTAAAATACAATCGCGTGGCGTTAATTTGCTGGTCTTAAGCCAAGCCACAAAAACGCTTTCCCAACCTTCATCATTAGTTCGGGCTGTGAGCTCGGAAACATTATCGGTCGGGGCATAACTTTCTATTCCGGTAATTTTTCTAAAATCATTTACCGCATGAGAAGCATTTCCGGCGCTTCCTCCCACTCCCAAAATAAATAGCCGACCTCCATCCGCCCGAACTTTAACCAACAATTCAACTAAACGATTAATTGCTCCGGCATCCAAATCACGGGTAATTTTAGCTACTTCTTCTAAATAAGATTTTATAAATTCAGATGACATAATATTGCTCCTTTTTAGCAATTTTAACATAAAATATGAGCATTTACAAACACCAAAATATGTTGTATACTCATTTGTTCCGCTCGGGCGGAATGAACAATACAAAGGAGTGACAATAGTGAACGAAGACAAATTGGTCGAGAAGACCTATCCAAACGGAGCCAAAGTCAAATATGGGCTCCGTCACTTCAACCCAGGCTATTTGAGCCGCACGGGACAGTACTCCATCGACAAGTGGAGAGAAACTCTTCCCTGCCGGTTCCACAACGACCCTGACAGTCAACCGGTGCTAAAAGAGTACCCGGATGTCACGGGAGGGATGGTGCTCCAAGGCGCCACAAGCCTCTCTCACAACATCCACGGGCTAGTCCGCCCCATGAACAGCTGCTGGAGCGAAGGAAAAATCAGGAAGATGAGTGGCGTTCCAGACTTATGGAAAATCCTCCACGCCATCTGCCTGCCCAAAATCAAAACCTGCAAATACGTTCGGCTGGTGCACTACAACGGCACCGAACGTTGCGGAGCCAGTGTGCCGGACTTTCACATCCACCTCCTCATGGAACCAGACCCGGATGAACTCTTCGACCTGGAAACAGAACTCGAGATGGTGGAAGAATTCCGAAAATCGAAAATGGCACTGCTCTTCGCCGGCCACATCCTGGCAGTGGTCGAATCCATTCACCAAGTCGGACAATGCTTTTTCGTGCAAACCGACGACAAACCAATCAATATGGAGAATCTCTCCTTTGCTATCTACACTATCATAAGGCTCTACAGCAAGGCCTTTGCCAACACCGCGCCGGGCAAAGAAGGGTTGCCTCCTGACTTCCAGCTCATGCTGGAATTCCGGGAAGGACGGCTTTGGTGGGGGTCTTTTACACCCCAACTGGCCGGCGTTGGAGCCGAACAGTGCTGCGGGATTCGCATGGGTCCCACACCACACCAGTGGACGCCGAAGGAGACTCTTCAGCTTCTCCGCTTGGCTAACGCCTAGAACTGCTCACGACTGTAAGCAAAAACCCGATCTTTTGTACCGCTCTCTTTTTAGAGAGTACCACAAAAGATCCGGTTCAATTTTTTATAAACCTTTACTTTAAAAGACTTATAATTTCAGATATTTTATTTATTGTGAAATCGAAATTTATTACTTTGGAATTATAATTTGCTTTTATTAAAATTGTTTTTACTCCGGCGGTTTTCCCGGCGTCTATATCACTCTGACTGTCCCCGACCATATAGCATTTTGTCAGGTCTAAATTAAAATCCTTTGCCGCATCAAGAAGTAATCCGGGCTTAGGCTTTCTGCAATTGCAATTGTCTGTTCTGTCGTGTGGACAAACATAGACCGCTTCAATTGTCGGAATACCGGCTTTTAAAAAATCATTCATCCGATTTAATTCTTCCCACGACATTTTATTGCGGGTAATATCCGGCTGATTGGTAACAACAATATTAAAAAAATCCAAAAGTCTTACTTCCTGTAAAACTTCTTTAATACCCTCTACCAATTTAAAATCTTCAAATTTTTGCGGCGCAACATTTTTTTCACCATCGTCCCGCTGTGGCAGTGTATGGTTTAACACCCCGTCCCTGTCCCAAAAAATTGCTTTTTGTTTCTGCATGTTAAAAAAGTTAACCATTTGTCGGATATGGCACACTCAATCCCCGTTTGGCTACAGATTCTTCGTATCTTTGGGCAAACTCCGCAATGCTACTGTCTGTTTTCGGGTGTGAAAAAGATTGCTCCAATAATTCCGGATTAATGGTAATAATATGGCCTCGGGTAAGCAGAGCCGTACCGACATCATCTGTGCTCCGAATACTGCCAATTATTATTTTGGTTGCTAACCCATTTTGGTCAATAAATTCTCTAGCCATATTTATTTCCCGGACGGAATTTAAACCCGTATCTTTAGCCCGGCAAAAAAATTGGCTTACATAATCAGCGCCCTCTTGAGCGGCTAAAGCTAACTGCTTAAAAGTCATAAGCGCCGTAACATTTAACTTCAAACCTTCCGCTTTTAAAATTTTTATGCAAGAAAGTCCAATTATACTGCCCGGAATTTTTACCACCATGTTTGGCGCCATGGAGGCAATTTTTCTGGCATCTTCACATACCTGCTGTATAGAATTGGCATAAATCACCTCCCCACTTAGAGGTAAAGTAGGAACGACTTTTGCAATTTCCAACAAAGTGGAGTCCTGAGCAACTCCGGCATTAGCCATAAGTCCGGGATTGGTGGTTACCCCGGTTATTAAATGCTTGTATTTTTCTACCGCTTGAGGCGAAACTGTGTCTAAAAATATTTCCATGGTATTAAATTTTGGCTTAAATAAGGGGTAAGTTAATTATTTTTCTCTGCAAACCACAAACCATTATATATACTAAGTGTAATAAAATCAAGACCCTGATAATATAAGATTTAATACTGTTTGTCGTTATTAGATATTGGCGTATTTCCCTAATTTGGCTGATTTAAACAATCCTTCCATTATTTTCATAACTTCCAAATTTTCAGCTGCCGAAGACATAACCGGACAGTGCGTATTTATGGCTTTTTTAAATTCCTTCCATTCTAAATCCCAGGAATTATCTCCCCCGGGAAATTCCCAAACTTTTTCCTTTGGAACTTTTCCTTGCCCCACCTTGGAGCCATAAACCAAATTTTCCACTCCATAGCTCCGGCCCAAACCATTAACGAGCAAGTACCCGCGATCGCCGTAAATTTCAAAAGAAAATTTATTTTTCCACTGAGTTAGAGAAACCTGGAAAAAAACTGTCTGTCCGGTTTTAGACACCAACTGGCAGAAGGCATTGTCTTCCAACGGAGTTTTTTTCCAAAAATAATTTTGCTTGTTGGCAAATACTTTTTTAAAATTCCCCACAAACCAATTGGCCAAGTCTATAATATGGCTCCCCTGGTCATACATTTCTCCGCCAATTGTAAACTTTGGCTGAACGCGCCATTCAAGATCGTAATTTTTCCTACCGCCGTGTCCATAAACCGAGCGGATGTATAAAATTTTGCCAATAGCATTTTTCTTTACCAACTCGTAAGCTTTCGCTACCGCGGGATGAAAACGATGATTAAATCCGACTTTTAAAACTTTATAATTTTTATTGGCAGCCTCTAAAATCATTTTTGCTTCCCTAACATTGTTTCCCAATGGTTTTTCCGCCAAAACATGCTTGCCGGCTTTTAATGCGGTAATAGTAATCTTTGGCAAAATTTTATGGTAAGTTGCAACTATCACACAATCTATATTTGGATCTTTAACCAAAGCTGGCCAGGAATTATAAGCTTTAGCGCCGGTTAAATCTTGAACCAATTTCATATTGGCTTTATTTATATCATAAACGCCAACGACTTTGTCCACTCCCAAAGCCAAAATTATTTCCGCTCTTTTATAACCGATTTTGCCCGCACCTACTATGCCAACCCTCAAGCCAATCTTATTTTTTTTCATACCAAGTATATCAACATTCAATTTCAAACGCCTGTTCGAAAATTGAAAAATTAATTATTTAAATTTATATTTTCTTTTTGCAAAATTTATAATGTACCATGGCGTTTATTTGAGGTTTTGATAAATATATTTTACTAATTAACCCGTCAAAAAAATGCCCGCGATTTGATAATTAGAGTACCGATAAAAAAATCTTATTGAATGTTGTATTACTTGGCATAAAAATATTTATTGTCAATCCGGCGCAAAGTTAATTGCGAAGATTTATTTAATTGTAAAATTTTCTTGGCTGAATAATGCTTCCAACCGTCCCACTTGGCGCTAATAAGCTTGCCGGTGAGTTTATTTTTAGGCTTTGCCAGCCATGCAATTAACTCGGCCGCGGTATTGGGGTCGTCACCGCCGGTTTTTTTAGCTTCCATCACTCGATTATAATAATCACTCCCAGCCATTTTCTTCCCCGCTTTTATGGCAATATCCAACATTTTAGTATTTATCAACCTGGGAGCAATGGAATTAATTTGAATATTATTTTTTTCATATTCCCGAGCCAAATTTTCGGTAAAACGAACCACCGCTGCCTTGGAAGTGGCATAAGCACTAAAATTTTCAAATGGCTGAACCGCACCGCCTCCGGAAAAATTAATTATTTTTCCCTGCCCTCGCTTTAGCATAAAGGGTAAGACTGCGCGGCACATCTGCGCAGTTCCTAAAAGATTAATGGAAATTGTTTCGCTCCATAATTTCATATCATTCAAATGAAAAGGGCCCACCGCACCAATAATACCTGCCGCATTAACCAGCAAATCTATTTTTTTATATTTTTTAATAATTTTAGAAACGGTTCTTTGAACCGCTCCAAAATCCGCCACATCTGTAACATAAAAATCTTCCGATTTGTCGTTTGAACTTTTATGCCTCCCCAGCGCCAGAACCAAAAACCCTTCCTTTACCAGATGATTAGTAATAGTTTGCCCAATCCCCCCTCGTCCTCCGGTTACAATTGCAACTGGCATAGATTTTTTCTTATTTTTGATAGGCATAATTTTTTATAATTTTAATATTACTTCCGAGCCCTTAGAGGCAAAATTATAAGGTAAATACTTAAGTCCTGCTTTTTCCATTTCCAAAACAAAAGCATCTTTTTCATTGGGAACAAAAAACAAAAAACAACCGCCTCCCCCGCTTCCCATTATTTTGCCGCCCTCGGCCCCGTTTTGCAAAGCTAAATCGTAAATATCATCTAGCCACGGATCTGACATTTGAGTGGAAATAGTTTTTTTGACTCGCCAATGTTCGTGCATAAATTTGCCGAAATTATTTATACTTCCTTTTTCCATTTCTAACTTCATCTGCAAACCAATCTCTTTTATTTTCAACATGGCTTTTTCCACTTCGCCGCCGGAAACTTTAGCTTTCTGGCTTTGCTCAGTTAAAATAGCTACCGTATCATGGCGTTTAAAAGTATAAAACATTAATGCTTTACTATGAAGTTCGTTGATTAAATCAGGTGTAAATTTGGGTCTCTCGGCTTTAACTTTTCCGTTGATATCAATTTCCATGGCTAAAAATCCGCCATACGCTGCCAAATACTGATCTTGCTTACCCACCGGTTTATTTAAAATATCTATTTCAATATGAAAAGCCAATTCTGCTAAATCTTGAGGACTTAATTCTTTTTTGCCGGCAAAAACCTGCAAAGCTTTAAGGGCGCCAACCAAATAACTGCCCGAGGATCCCATGCCCGTACCGGGTGGAAGATCGGCAAATGATACAATTTCCAAGCCCCCAGCAGGCAGATTTACGCTTTTTATAGCTTCTCTAGCCAATTCATGCTTAATTTCTTCTAAACTGTTTGCAATTTCCGCATCGGAATGGGTTATGCGTATAACGCTTTCCGCCTGAGAACGGTTTACCGCAATATACATGTACTTGTCTATTCCCGCGCTAAACAAAAAGCCACCGTGCTTTTGATAAAATGCCGGTAAATCGGTACCTCCGCCACCTAGCGGAATTCGAAATGGTGTTTTAGTTATGATCATATTTTTGTAAATAATCGGAGGTTGCTTTTAAAGTTTCGTGTGTATCTGCTCCAAAAACTGCTTCCGTCTTTTTAATTATATAAGCCTGTAGTGGCAAATTTTTATTAAGCATTTCCGGAAAGACTTGACTGCCAAAATCATAAAAAGTATTTTTAGGAATTAGTTTAAAAATTTCCGGCGTACATTTATATACTCCGCCATTGACATATGGAATTTCCGGACGACTTACCCCTTCATAGAAACCCGAGATATTATTTTTTTCATCCACTTCCACCACCCCGCCGGCTATTCCGCTATTTGGGCTTTTTGTCCGGTCAAACAGCATAACCATACACGAGCTTCCATTTAATTGTGCGCTACTGATGCTGTTAAAATCAAGATCAAAGATGTTGTCCCCATATACAACTAAAAATTCTGTTTCATTTTTAAAATAATCTTCTACTTTTTTTAGGCCCCCGGCGGTTCCTAAAATTTCCGGCTCAAAAGAATACTGAATTTTTACGCCCCACTTGCTTCCGTCGCCAAAATAATTCGGGACCACTTCAGGAAAATAATGAGTATTAATTACCAAATCATCTACCCCGGCTTTTTTTAGCTGTCTAATAGTGCGTTCTAAAATTTTTTTGCCCCCAACTTCAACCATAACTTTTGGCTGATTTTCAGTTAAGGGCCTAAGTCTGGTTCCTAGCCCGGCGGCTAAAATAAATGCCTTCATAAAAAATATTATTTTATTGCTTCAATTTTTTCTGCTAACCACTTGGTAATAGTTTTTGGAAAGTCCTGTTGTTGCTGAGCGGATAGGCCCAATTTGGAAGCAATTCCTTTTTCAAACTTTTCACCGGCAACAGCATAATAATCAAACAAAGGCATGCCCAATGTTTTACCCTTGCTGTCTTTTAAAACATTCATACCCAATCGGTCTATATTGGACTCCCTTTCCTTAAATTTTAAAACTCTTTGCTTAACCGAAACCAGCTTAATATTATCTAAAGATGAATCTATATACCAAAAAATCTTTTTTACCAAAGCTGATTCGTCTTTTGTCTCGTCAAAATCAATTTTTGTCATTCCGCTGGAATGCATGGCCTCCACAAGCTCTAAAACTTCCGGTCTTACACCTTTTTTCCTTAACACTTCCCTACCCTGGTGGGCATTTGGATCAAACAACTCTTCTTCGGCAGACCTACCTGCTTTATATGGCTCTTGCATCTCCCCTCGCTCACGCCTGTAAAGATCATGAAGCATACAAGCCCTTTTAAGCAAATCCCTATTGGCTTCGCTAACCCCCAATTTTTCTGCTAAAACATCAGCCAAGGCGGCCTCAGTAACCGAATGACGAGGCACTCCATCGTAATTTACCGCCTCATTGGCTTTATGTCTTTTGCTTAATCCAAATTCTTCCCAAAGCCCGTGATCTTGGGGATATTGTTTAAAATAATTTCTGGCAAACCCATAAAAATACTTTCGCTGTTTTTCCTCAAAACTGCGTTCGGGTTGTCTATTACTTTCGGATGAGTGTTCTTCTGACATATAAATTACTTACGAATTTTAAACGAATTATAACAACCTTTAATCATTCCCCCCACATCGAATCGCTTTGCTTGCCAATTTAATTCCTTTATGGCCTTGGAAGCATCGGCAATACTTTTAGAAGGATCACCCGGACGACGCGGAGCTATCTCATAATTCAATTTCAAACCGGTAGCTTTTTCCAATGCATTTACTAATTCCATAACCGAAGTACCTTTGTTGGTGCCCAAATTATAAGCCTCGCAAACACCGTCTTGATTTAAAATTTTTTCCATAGCCAGTAAATGCGCCTCTACCAAATCTTCCACGTGGATATAGTCCCGAATACAGGTTCCGTCGGGAGTGGAATAATCATTGCCAAAAATTAAAAACTTTTCTCTTTTCCCCAACAAAGTTTCCACCATGCAAGGGATTACATGGGTCTCTGGCTTATGATACTCGGCCACAACCAAAGAATCATTACACCCGGCCGGATTAAAATACCGAAACATAATGGAATCCAATTTGTAAGGCAAACAATAATCGCGGAGCATTCTTTCAAAAATCAGCTTACTAAAACCATAAGGGTTAATGGGCACCAGCGGATGATCTTCTTTTAAATACTCGGTTTGCGGTTCACCGTAAACTGAACCGGAAGAAGAAAAAATTATTTTTTTTACGCCGTTTTCCACCATACACTCCAATAAATTCCAACCGCCGACCACATTATTGTCGTATGTGGATGAAGGACCGGTAACCGATGCTGTAATGGTAGCCATGGCCGCAAAATGCACAACCGCATCTATTTTGTTATTCTTAAATACTTCGGACAGTTTTAATCGGTCACGCAAATCAACTTCCAAATATTTGATCCGATCGTCTTTAATAATATTTTCCCTGCCCTGACTAAAATTCTCCACAACCAAAATTTTATGCTCGGTGTTATTTTTGAGCAAATTGACAAAATGCGAACCAATGTATCCGGCACCCCCGGTTACTAAAACAGTCTTTTGTTTACCCATAATTACAGCCTTTTTGCATTAATTATCTCCATTATACCTTTTTTCATATCTTCGGTAAAAGTTCCCGGCGAATACACCGTTGCCACTGCTTGAACAGTTTCTAAAGCCTTTTGCCTTAAAATTTCAACCGGCGGACCGGAAACGACTTCCAGGGCTTTTTTTACTTCCTCAACAGTAACCTCGGGGAATAAATATCCGCATTTTTCAGCTTCCGGAATATTACATTCTTTACTGACAATAGGGATAAGCCCGTATTTCATAGTTTCCAATACTCCGCCCGGCACGCCTTCGGCTGCGGAGGGTTGAATAATATAATTGCAGGAATTAATTACTTCGTAAAACTTTTTTGATCCAACTTTCAAATAACCCAAATTATGAATATTTTTTTGCTTGCTAATTTGAAATGTTTGTTCAAACAAAGGTGGCAGGTTAATGCACATGTATAACTCGTACTCGGAACCAATAATAGCATCAAGCAAAATATCCAGCCCTTTTCTCATAACGTCCGTACCGCCGCCAAAAAAGAAAAACTTTTTTCGCCCGGCTTCCAAATTCTGCAAACTTAAATCTTTTTTAAATTTTGTGTCTTTATATACCGCGCTTTTTATTAACTTAATTTGCGGACTTGCCAATTGTTTGAAACTTCCGGCTAGCTGGTCGCCCATAACTATAATACCACTTGATGTCAGACTTACACGGTCAACTACTTCCTGTTGCTGTTCCATCCATAAAAAATGGTTATATTCCCCTTCCGGTAAAATAACATTATGACGCTGTTTAAAATATTCAAGACGCTGACGGATTTTTTCCACCATAGGCTTCCAATAAGCCGTGGTCTCAAATTCTATGGTCGTAATATTTTTATTTAACTTTGGAATAAGCGCATCGTAAATTTCATACTGATGAAAAAAGAATAAATTGTAAGAGTCTTGCGGTTTAAAATCAAAATAACGATAATCAATAACATCCACTATATATCCCATTTCATTTAAAGCCCGCATAACGCACAAAGGCGCGCCATTGTTGCTAAAATAATATTTAACCTTTCCCAAAAAATGTTCTTTATAAATTGGTTCCACCAAAAAGGCTAGAAGCGCTCTGCCTTTAGCCGGACCGTTTAAATGCCGACTGTAAATATAAAATACTTTCGGATCTTCTCCGGTTATAATATTTTTAAAATAAAAATACCAACGGCTAACAAAAAAAATAATTTTGTTTATTGCAACCAAAATAATTTCCATCGGAGAGAGCCCGGCAGATCGCCACAAAAACAAAATTCTTTTAAATTTCTGCCTAATTGCCATATTTAAACTTTTCCTCAAAAATTTTAAGTGTTTCCGGAGAATTTAACTCCCAATTTTCAGCGCTATTTATTGCTTTAACTTTTTGACCGCGCTTGACCAATTCATTATAACAATCGGTAATACTGTGTTCTTTGCGAAATAGAGCTATCCTGGCACAGCTTAAAAAATCCCGTCCATTATTAAAAAAATAAAGCCCTGCGGGAACCAAATTCAAAGCAGAAGGTTTGGCAGATATCTCTTCAACAAAACCCCACTCGTCATTTTTAATATAGTATTCCGCAACTTTGTTATTTTCTTCTACCGTAAGAAGGCCTTCCAAATTTTCTTCCTCAATCCCCTCTATGGGTGGGGCGGATGAAAATCTGTCACCGCTGGAAATTATTAATTGCTGAAAATTATTTATATACTCTTGGGCGCAAACAGCAACCTCAAGCTGGTTGTTTGCCAAAGATGGTATGGATATAATTTTTATTTTCTCACCAAATATTTTTTTTAACTCTCCGTCTAACTGATTATTTTTTATCTGTTGTTCGTAAACTGCAAAAATCAACTGAAAATTGCCCTTAACCATAATATTTTCAAAGGATTTTATTGCCCACTCAACAGCGGTTTTACCCTTAACCTTTGCCAAAGGATTATAATTTTTAGGCAAAGTGATTAAAATATTTACTCGTTGGCTGTCAAAATCTTCCGGTCTAATATTATCCCATCCTTCAAAAACATAAGCCCTGTCATCTATTAACACCTGATTATATGGCTTGCCAAAATGAATTTCATCATAAGGGATATTGTGAAGCTTAAGCCAATCTTCGGTTGTCGCCCCAACTTTCTCTATTACCTTTTTTACATCCCCACCAGTGGTTTTCATATGTCTGGCGGTTTGTAAAATTATATAATGTCCGGCCGCCTTAAGCGCCCTTATTTTTTCTACTGCTCCGGGATTAATGGTAACATTTTCATATGTATGCCCGGGTTTTTTTGTAGCGGAAATAGTTCCGTCTATATCTATGACTATGCGCATGAATTTACAATAACTTTACTTGATTGTTTCAAACAGCTCTACACCAATTTAAAATAAGTATTTCCGCCGTCAAAGAAAACTCTTTTATACCCAAAACCGTTTAAATATTTATCAAAGACTTTTCCTTCGATGCAAATAAACTGCGGTTTTACCTTCCAATCATGGCTTTTTAAAACCTCCCATTCGTATGCCTCAACGTCTATTTTAAGAAAATCTACCGGCCTGTTTGCCTGCTTAAAAATTTCGCTCAAAGGTACTGTTTTTACTTTGCGTATAGTTACATTGTTCAAGTCCCATTTGTCTTTTGCCGGCAGTTCAGAATTGCAAGTTGAACCAACGGTTGCCCATTCTTCATGGGGCTCAAAAAAATCTACCGTTTCGCCCGAGCCTATAGCATAGTTCAAATTTATATCTTCCGGCCTAAACTCAATGAGTCTTTTATGCATTCTTTCGCTTGGTTCCACATTTATTCCCAGCCAACCAAGTTCATAAAATTTTTTAGTTACGCTAATTATATTTGGATCATTGGCTCCAATATCTATATAAAAACCAACCGACTTATTCTGCATTAAAATATCCAGGATTAAGTCTTCTTGGTCTTCGGCATAACTAACCTAACTTCGTGACTTTAACAATAAAAACAGCTTGACTTTCAAACGATGCTACTTATATATGGATCTTTGGAATTTTGTCATTGGCTAATTTATTAAATAATACTGCTACCACTATTTACTGCCTTCAAAACTCTTTAACAAACTTTCTCCTAAACTGTCCATTTGTTCAAAAAATGCCAAAGATAACTTTTTCATTTCCGGAGTGATTATTGGAGAAAATTCATTGGCTTGCACAAACTGGTTTAAACTATTCTTTTCCTGATCCCACATTTTTCTTAACTCCATAGCTCCCTCCGGCCCTTTGGCAATAATTTGGTCAAAAACCCTGGCGCCTATTGTCGGCACCGAACCAACCAAAACACCCCAAGCCACACAGTCTAAAGTGCGCATGCTGGCGGTAATTATTTCCGCTTGACCCAAATTGCCTTGAACTATATATTCCAGCTGTTCTCTGGCATTTATGCCAACCTCTTCCATCCGACCGGTTAAAGTACTCACATACCTGACTCCGTAAGTAAAACACTTTAATGCCGTGGCGCAATCGGTTACGCCGGTAACATTTACTTCTATTAACTTTTCAAACTCCGGTACCATTTTTAAGACATGGGTGTAAGGGGGAATTTTCAAACCCACTTTGGTTACTCCGTCAGAAAGCGTCAAAATATGTTTAACATATTTTCTCATGGATTCCGCACCCATGGTCATTTGCGGAAATTGCACATAAACTATACCACCGGGCTTACCTTCTCTAATTTCCGTAATAGCTTTGCACATGGCGGGCACATGCTTATTAAAAGCTTCCATAGTTACGCAACCAACTTTAGTTAAGGCATTAGGATTGCTGGTAATTCCCACTACATCTGCGCCTTCAAAACCGCCATGAGTTTTTAAAAAAGCCCAGGCAGTTTTGATATATTCAATGTCCGCGGTATCAAAGAAAAATCGAGGTTGTTTGTTTGTCATATTTACTCCTTTTAAATTAATTACTAATTTAATTATTTTTCAAACTCTTTTACATCCTCCGGCGTCCCTAACGCCACCATATGTTCACTCATAAATGCATACACAGGAAAATTATTTTTTAAAACATAACTTACTGCCTGCGACATATAGTACTCGCCATTCTTGCCAGGAGGTTCATGTTTTAAAATCTGGCCTGCTATATTTTCAAAAAATTCAACTGAGCTCCAATAAAAAAATCCTATCATTGGCTGTCCATTTTCCAAAAAAGATTTTTCTTTCAGTTCTTTTACTTTTTGTGTTTGAGGATCAACGGCACAAAAGCACCATTTAAAATCACTCTTATCTTTTTGCTTAAAATAACTTAATATAACGAAGTCTTTTTCTTTAATACTGCTTAAAACGGTTCCAAAATTTAAAATGTCATACTTATTGTCGGAATCAAGAAATGCCACAGCTTCGGATTTCTTAAGAAGCAAATCTTTTGAAGTTATATACGCTGTTTCCAAGTTGCCTCGAGTGGTTCTGCCAAACTGTTTAAAACGTACATTCTCTCCATACAGCTTTTTTAACTTCTCCGTAATATTATATTTTTCATCATGTTCACTGCGAATAGCAAAAGAAAGATTATTATTAATTAAAGATTCAACTGAAGACATGGTCCATTCAAGTATAGTCTTGCCATTTACTTCTATTAGAGGCTTTGGCACGGTATAACCCTCTTTTACAAACCTCTGCCCTTCTCCAGCCATAACAACCACTAATTCCATAAAAGTTCGTTTAATAATTTTATCCCCGATAAGTACATAGCCAATTGCCTCTTCTCACTGTCATAATGTCGTGCGCACATCCCGACGTAAATGGTGGCCTGAATTAATTTAATCCGCGCCACATCGTACTTGGAATAAAGTTGGTCATTAAAAATCCGATTAACTACCATTTTGTTGAAATTGAAATATTTTAAAATAAACTCATTATTATTCTTTTGGGTTATTTTAAATTGGTCATAAATAATATATTCGTAACCGACATCTGTTGAATGCATCAGTTTGGCTAAGTCGTAATAAGGGTCTCCATATACAGAAAATTTGCCAAACTTCCCCCGCGGATCCACAAACCGTAAAATTGTTTTATTATCCGCTAAAAATCCAACCAAAATATTGGAAAAACAAAAATCCCCATGAATAATGCTAGGCGATAGTTTTGAATTTAAAAGTTTTTTCCCAAACTTTTTTTTAATCTTTGGCCAAATAGAATCAAAGTTCAAATACTCCACCCCATTAATAATTACGGTTTTTTGGGCTGTTAATTTTTTAAAGGTCTTAAACCCTTCGGCCAATTTTTTATACTCGGCCTCTGTTTTTTCAATGTACATTGCCCGCATATCTTTAACAAAAAATCCGGGCAAAGTAGTCTTATGGAATTCCAACAAAATTTCTTGAATTTGACTGGCAATCCCCTTCCATTGTTTTGGCGTAAGCTTCCCTTCTACTAATAACTTGCCTAAATTCTCGTAAGGGTAAAGTTCCAATTCCAAAAAATACTGCTTGGTATCCTTTAAAAACCCACTGGAAACCAAACGCGGGTAAAAAATTGAAAGATTTTTTGGCAAATGCTTATAATATTCAGTTTCCTGAACCAATCTTTCTTCTTTTGAGAATTTTTTTATTGTAGAGTTGCTATAATTAAAAGTAAAAGAATTATAGGCTCTCGTTATAAACTTTTTCATAAATTTGCTTTACGTCAATTAAATGCAAATTGTGCTTTTTTGCATAATTAATCATATCTTTGCCTTTGGTCATTGTGCCGTCGTCGTTCATTATTTCTATAATCACCGCCACCGGCTTGTGTCCAATTAGCTTCATAAGCTCAACAGCCGCTTCGGTATGCCCTTGGCGCTCTTTAAGCAGATTTTGCCTGGCTTTCAATGGAAACAAATGCCCAGGCTTTTTTACATGCTCCGGCTTGGAATTTTCATTTAAAAGTACATTTATGGTTTTTAGCCTGTCGTGTACGGACATCCCTGTGGTGGTTGTAATGGCATCCATGGAAACTGTAAAAGGTGTCTCAAAAGGGTCGTTGGTTTTTTCAACCATCATAGGAATTTGCAACCTTTCCAAAATTTCTTTGGTGGTGGGAACACACATTAAGCCACGAGCGTGCTTCATGGCGAAAACCAAATTTTCAACCGAGGCCATTTGACCGGAGATAATTAAATCGCCTTCATTTTCCCGGTCAATATCGTCAACGACAATAATTGGCTGGCCTGATTTTAATGCATTTAATGCATCATCAATTGGGGTCTTATTTTTTTCCATATTAATGTTAGTTAATTTATTTGTTAATAATTTTAAATTTACTTAATATAAACCTGGTAAAAAAACTTTTAAAGATTATAAGGTCTTCAGCGTCCGTAAAGCCAAATAAATAATAGAGTAAAAAATACAGCAATACCGATGCCGGACCAAAAATCAACAGTAGGGGCAGGGTGTTAGTATACGGCAATACACCAAAATAAATAACAAAGCCGGCGACAATGGCGGTAATAATTAATTTTGTGTAAAGCTTTAAATATTCATTAAATCGGTCAGTCAAGTTAAAATGCCGGTATTCCACCCACCAAAAAGCATAAATCATAGGCAGTACGGAGACTAAATAAGCCCAAGCCGCCCCAATTATTCCCATTGAAGGAATTAATACAAGCAACATAATTAAGTTGATAATAACCATTATTACCGACATCCGAATAAGAAATTTTGTCTTGCCTAAACCCAAAAGTAAGCTCTGCAGAGGAATATACAAACCGACAAAATAATAAGTTACGGCTAAAATTATTAAAATACTGGTGCCGTTTTGGGCAAATTCAGCTCCAAGCCAAAAAAATAAAATTTTATTTGCAAATAAAATAACGCCTAAGGTGATACCGGCAGCCATAATGGTCAGACTGCGAAAAGCACGGATATAAATACTTCGCAATTTATCCTGTTCTCCGGCGCCTTCCAGCGCGCTAGCCATTGGCAGGAACATGGGGGCAAGGCTGTTAGACACGCCGGCGGCGCGCAGGGCCACGTTGCCTGATAAACTATAATAAGAAAGCTGGGCCGGCCCCAAGAATACTGGAATAATCAACCGGTCCAAAAAAACCAAAGCGGTAGATGCCAAATTGGAAACAAAAGTCTGCAATCCAAAACGGTATGCTTTTTTGATTTCCCATATATCCCAACGCATACGGAGTTTAACTTCCGGCAATTCCCTAGCTGCAACTTTACGATAAATTAAAAATACTATTGCCGATATCAAAACATTAACAGCCATAATTGCTTTTAACTGATAATTCATGGCTAAAACGACAACGGTAAGCAAATTAGAAACTATTAAGGTAAACATGCCGACTTTTGCAACTATATCAAACCGCTGTAAGGCATGAACTATTGATATTGGAGCCAAAGCAATGCTGTTTAAAAAAAATGTAACTCCGGAAAGAGCCAGCACCA
>Ga0172370_10004460_pt1 | contig 18735 bp, 14 predicted proteins | sample LakKiv5m_FD_114538 | JGI IMG/M metagenome (GOLD analysis project Ga0172370, IMG submission 114538) | Freshwater microbial communities from Kabuno Bay, South-Kivu, Congo - kab_022012_11.5m | ecosystem: Environmental > Aquatic > Freshwater > Lake | place: Democratic Republic of the Congo...
GCATTCATTCAAACCCAAGATATCGATCGCCGGGCAATCCTTAAGGGTTTTTTCCGGTTCCAATGTTGGACCATGGCCACCAGCGATAATTACCGCCTCCGGTAAAGCCTCACGACAGAGCTCAGCTGTCTTATAAAGAATACCCATGCCCAGAGTGGTGGAGGTTAAACCGATAACATCTGGTTTTTCCCACAATAATCTATTTTTCAATTCCTCCCAAGTCATCTCCAATCTATCCGCATCCAGCATCCTAGTATTATAACCGGCTTCATTCAAAATAGTCGTTAAATAAAGAACGCCCAATACGGGACTATTAGTGTTGCTACGTCCAGTAATGTTAGAAGCTGGCGGATGAATAAAAAGAATTTTCATAAATTTAAGCTGACCCTAATTTAATTAATCTATTAATTCTAAAAAAGGCATAAGAAAATGTTAATACAGAAGCGGTTGGCAAAAAAGCGGCAATGGGGAAAATAGACCAATAGGTAGGTAAATATCTAATAAAACTATAAATAACAATGGTGCCGATAATTATAACCAGTGAATTAATAAGAATAGCCTTCTTTAAAATATGCAGAGTTCTGTAAATTGGTCCATCTCCAACGCCGAAAGCAACAAAAACCGTTCCGGCAAGCATCGGCCACGATAGGTAAACTGCCGGAAGGAAGTTATCACCATAAACTAAAGTAATTAAATATGGCGCAATGATCGCCAACGGTACTGCCAAAACAAGGCAAATTAACACGCTACCGACTGTAGATCGGATATAATCTCGCTTTAATATCACATAACTGTAGATTTTGGATTGAGGCAATTGCACCATCAATAAACGAGAAACCGGTCCGATCAGCATGAGGGGAATTTGAGCAAAAGACGAGGCAACCTTCAGATAGGCAACGTAACTGATGTTAAACCGACCAAGCAAAAAAATTGGTATGGTGCTATAGAGGCTGCCGATATTCTTATCAATGGCAATCAAAAAGCCAAATTTAAAATAATAAACGAATCTATTCTGATTCCAGGCAAATAGCATCTGACTGATCGGCGGCAATAATGATTCCTGTTTTTCTAAACGCCAATAAGCTAAGATAGCATAAATAAAAAACAAAATTGAGGAAATCAGATAAGCCCAAACAATGCCAGCAACCCCATAGCCGACGATTACCACTAATACATTAAAAATAAAAGTGACCACGCTATTAACATTCTCAATAACCGTTAACCGTTTGATTCGCCTGATGACTTGTAGAACTATCGTATAAAAATTCCAGACTATATTTAAGCCATTGGCTAAAATAATAACTCTGGTTAATTGGCCGATATCGCTCCGATGATAAAACCAGCCGGTAATAGCGGGGGCAATCACCAAAAGGCTTATGCCGATAACCATGAAGATTAAAAGGCCGACATGGAAGAAATAACCGCCTAAATTCTTAATCTCTTCCCGATCTTTCTTGGCATAAGCTTCGGACATTAAAGTTAAAACCGTCATCCCGGCCCCAACATTCATGAAAATTCCGCAAAGACCGACAAAAGCAAAAATCAAAGCATAGACAGCATATGATTCAACGCCCAAAACCCTGGCATAAACTATGGAGGCGATGGCTGACAGGCTGGTAGAAAAAAAACTGCCGGTTTGCATAACCATCAAATCGCGTACGAACCGCATACTGAAAACCCGTTTAGCTTTTCTTTTAAATTCTTCTATTTGCATAACTATATATTTTCAAAAATATTAACATACTGCCTAGACTGGTTCAACCAGGTCATTTGCTTAGCCCGATTCAGGCCGTTCTGGCCAAGCTTGTAAGCCAAATCATGATCACCGACAATCCTTAATATAGCCTCAGTTGTTGCCACTATGTCATTTTGCGGAACGAGAATCCCGGTTTCGCCATCAATAATCGCATCCTCAGCGCCGCAATTTCGACTGCCGATAACCGGCTTGCCGCAAGCGCCAGCCTCCAGATAGACCAGTCCAAAACCCTCGACATTATCCCTGGTATTAATCGGCGTCAGTAAAAATAAATCAGCTGACTGCAAATAATCAATCATCTCCCTCTCTGGCAGGGATCCTAAAAATTCAACTACCGATCCCAGCCTTGAATCAGTCACTATTGTTTTTAATTCATTAATATATTTTTTATTCGAATCATTGCCGATGATATAATATTTCAAAGGATACTGTCGCGCCACGGCGGCTACGGCCGGTATGGTAATATGGAGACCCTTGCGTTTTTTTATTGCCCCTATGCTAACAATCTTAATGGATTCTCCGCTAAGCTGGCTGATGTTTTTTTCTGTTGTCTCAAATTTTTTCACATCAACTCCCGGATTAACAACAACCGTATTATCTAAGGCTATTTTCTGTCGTAACATCGTCTCAGTAAAATGGCTGATACAAACAACCTTTTTCGCTTTTTTTAAAATCAGGCCATGCAACCGCCCGTCTATCCAATTATTAAATGGCAATAAAGAATAGGTCCCGACTGCCGAAAGGACTAAAGGACGATTTAAAAATTTAGCGATAATATAAGCGACGATTGAATAAGGATAATCCATTAATGACAAAACCAAAAAAATATTGCGCCGCCCAATAAGGGTGAAAATTCTCCAAGACAAATAAATTGAATAAAAAATATTCTTCAACCTTAAAAAATTATCAATTTCCGGCAAAATGTTAAATATCTCGACTTGCTCAGGAATAACGTCGGGCAATTTACCGCCAGTAATAACCAATAAACGATAAGTTTTGCTTAATTGCCTGATTAATGAGATCGAGTATGCGCCCTGGCCATCAGCCTCATTTAGAGTCAAGGCAATGACGACTAATATCTTCAGTTGTTGGGGTTGGTTGTTAACCATTTTTTAATATTATGATAATTCTTGGACAGCTGTCTGAGGCTGATTAAGGGATGACGTAAATAATATTCTATTTTAGCTCGTTTAGTGTAATTATAAATTTGTTCATAATTCAAATTAGCCTGTTCAAAAATCGGCATACTTTGAGAGATATACAGCGGCGGATAGGTTCTTAATTCTTGATAGGGGTCACTCCATGAAAAATCATTTGGTAATATTTTCAGCTGTTTAGCCAATGATTCGATTTGCGTCTGTGGATAAATGATCGTCACGCCCTGAGTCGCCTCGTCAACGCCGACCTCATCCAACAAATAACGGCTTAAAAAAACAGTTTCTTTGATTTCCCGATATGTCTCCCCGGGCAGGCCCAACATAAAGAAACACTTTAATTTAATGCCGGATCTCTTAATAATCTTACAAGCTTCAATCGCCATCTCTTTGGTAATAGCCTTTCTGATTCTTTTTAACACCTCATCGCTGCCCGATTCTATAGCCATCGCGATATGCTCGCAACCCGCCGCTTTCATCCAATAGACAATTTCCTCATCGATTGTATTAGCCCTGGCTTCACACCACCAAGCCACTTTTAATTTGCGCTTGATGATCTCCTGACAAATTTCTATCACCCTATTCTTATCAATCGTAAAGCAATCATCAAAAAATCCTACGCCCTCAAACCCGTACTGATCGACCAATAATTCTATTTCATCTACAACATTTTTCGGTGAACGAAATCTGATATTATGCCCCCACTGTTCTGCTGTTGAGCAATAAATGCAATTATAAGGACAGCCGCGGCTGGTAATCATGCTGGTGCAGATTTTATCCGATAAGGGTATTTTTTGCCGATACTTTTCGATTGGCAATAAATCCCTGGCTGGCAAAGGCAAATTGTCCAAATCCACGATTGGCGCGCGACCGGGATTATTTATAATACTACCCCGTTCATCCCTATAAGAAAGGCCGTTTACGCTTTTTAAATCCTGTTTCTGACTAATCTTCTTAATTAAATCCAAAAAAGTTTTCTCGCCCTCCCCGCGAACAACCATGTCGATTGATTTGATATTTTTTAATATATCATCGGTAGTTAATGTCGGATGAGGTCCGCCAGCAACAATGGGAATCGGGGGGAAATTTTCCTTGATTAGCCTGGCTAATTCAAAAGCATAAAAACGGTTTTGTGTGCCAAAAGACAAACCGATTATGTCTGCTCCCCTTTCTTTTAGAATATCCACTATTTCCTGGTTGCTATATTTGTAAATTACACTATCAATGATATATACTTCATTAAAACCACCTTGACGTAACACGGCGGCTAACCAAGCCAGCCCAAGCGGCGGCATAGTCTCTTTAGTCTGAAGAAGAGAGGGGGGGAAAATTAAGGCGATTTTCATACAATTTTTTTAAAAACAACCTGCCGCCAGAAAATCGGTTTCAACCAATACCATCGGCCATATCTAAGCTGGTTTTTATAATTTCGCAGATATAAAAGGCTTAAAAACGGGCTTAATTCCGTTTCCGTCAAACCGGCGTATTTTTCAACATTATTCCAATTTAATTCCCGATGGGGGAAATTTCTTTTTATCAATTCAAAAAGCGCGGTACCGGGATAAGGAATTACCGGCATGAACTTTTTGACTGATAAATTATTCTTGAAGATGAACCCCAGCGTTTCCCTGATAGTCTCGCGATTTTCTCCTGGTGCATTCAAAAGAACGCAATAACCGCCCTCAATGCCGCTCTTTTTAAAAATATCAATTGCTTGCTGCAAATCAGTCTGGGTTATTTTTTTATTGACTCTGGTCAAAACTCGATTACTGGCTGATTCCATGCCCAAGTTTATCTTAATACAACCGGCTTGTTTAACTAGGGGCATGAGTTTTTCACCTTTAATAATATCTGTTGCCCTGGCATTAGCACCCCAAAAAAATTTTAAATTCTTGGCAATAATGGCCTCACAAATCCTTTCTACTCTATGCCCATCAATAAAAAATTCCCAATCCTGAAAAAAAATATATTTGATCTGAAAATTATTAATCAAATACTCTAACTCCTCGATTACCCTATCAACACTTCTGACAATATATCGACCCGGCATCATCGCTTTAAGGCAAAAAACGCACTCATAAGGACAACCGCGAGAAGTCATGATAATAGAAAATGGTTGGCCATAACTGCCGTCAGAATATTTATCCATTGGGAGAAGATCATAGGCGGGCATAGGCAGACTGTCCAAATCGCTTATTCTTTCACTGAGATTATTTATTATGGCTCCATCTTGACGATACGACAATCCGGCAATCTCACTCAACCCTCCATTAAAATTACCAGCCAAAAAGTCAACTATTTTTTTGGTCGCTAACTCTGGTTCGCCTCGAATCACATAATCGACCTGGCAACTTTCAAATACCCATTGCGGCATGGTGGTGCCATGACTACCGGTTATTACCTTATACTTAGCTGCCGCATGGTCAATTAATCTAAAAATATTATTAATATGGGAATTCGGACATTCCCAACGATCAATTATCGCAGTTGTAACAATTAAAACATCAGGGTGAAAATCACTTATCGCCTGAAGGATTTTTTCATCGTAATAATTCAATACATTGGCATCTAAAAAACGAATTTCATATCCAGCCTCTCTAAGTATTGAAGCGATAATGACTTCTGACAAAGGCTGCCTGGCACGCACAGACATGATTGATTTCTTTTCGGCTCTAAAATTAGGCACCAGTAAGAATATTTTATTGTTTTTGTCTTGACTAGGCATTAAAATGTATAAGAATAATATCAAAATGTAGCTTGCATTATAACATTTTATCAGCATTAAAACAAGCTATGAAGACATTATCTCTTCAGCCACCTCAAAGCCGTCTTTAATGACGTCATCCATATTATAATACCGAAACTTACCTGTTCGACCTAGTAATTTCAACCGACCCGCCTCTTCCAGATGATCTATCACCGGCTTTAAATTTTTTGAGTACGATAAATCATAAATAGGATAAGTGTAAGGCACCTTAATAACAAAGGCTTCTTCCATATCTTCTGCTTTAGAGATTATATTAGTCTTTAACAAACCCTCGCGAGCTTTTTCAATTAATTCACGATCATTATTATCTTGCCAAATAGACTCTTCCGCCAAACAGGAAATATCCAGGCACAGCGAAGTCTTGTCTTCCGGCGCCATCGTGTCACTCCAATTCTTGAATTCCACGGCGCGGACAAAAACGACCTCATCCTGCGACTGCGGAAAATAAAGCCAAGAGTCATCACTGATCTTCTGGCGATTGATGATGACGTTGATGAAGATGGAATTGAGATAGCGCAATTTCGACAGGTGCGTCTTGATGTTCTCGGGCACAGCGGGCGAAATGCTTTCCACCAATTTATTGACAGGGATGCTAGAGACGGCCAGATCGCCGGATATCTTCCGGATTTCCCCGTCTTTGGCAAACTCGACGATCACGCCCTTATTCCCTTGCAGATCGATTTTCTTCGCCTCGGCCGACAGATAAATCTCTCCGCCCAAATTCCTGACTTCTTCCGCTAGGCGGTTGGCTATCGCGCCGACGCCGCCGCGCTTGGGATAATAAAATGAATCGGCATCAGGATAAGGATTGTCTTCTTCCAATTTAGACGCTTGGCTTTTCGTCAGTAGATCCTTGATGATCGTCTTTAGGTTAAAGCTGGCGGGTGACCTAGCCTCGCCCCATTCAGAAGCGATCTGCGACGGATCCATCCGCCAATGTTTGGAAGCATACGGCTCGCAATTAGTCTTGTACAAGGTATGACCGAAACTGGCAATGAACCAATCCTTGAAGGAGACGATCTTAGTCGGCTTGAGTTTCTCCTTGACCAGCGTGCGGCAATAATCGATCAGCGCCATAACCGCCAAGCCTTTCGGCATGTAAATCAGCAAGTTGCCCAGTTCGAATGGATAATTCAGCCAATGTCCCCACATGAATATCCGCGAGCGCTTGGAGCGGCGAGTAAAATTATCCTCCATAATCATCTTCATCTCTTCGATCAGGGCCTTGTCGCGGCCGACGAAGCGGTGGGCAGAAAAATCAAAATTGAAATTCTTGTACCTGATGGTGCGCGACAAGCCGCCGACGGCATTCTCTTTCTCTATGACAACAACTTCAGCGCCCCGCTGCAACAACTTGTAAGCGCAGCTCAAGCCCGCCAAGCCGGCGCCCAAAATGATGACTTTCTTCTTGATGGCGGCGTTTTCAGCCGGATCTTTCTTATTGATCAGATCGGAAAAATTCGCTTCCAGGTATTCGGGCAGGATGTCGCGCCAATTGCGCATTTGATTCAAACCGCGCAACTCAAGCATGAAATTGTCTAGCATTTCCGATTGCGGCCGATTGACCGGATAATCCTTGGCAAAAAAATCAGAGTGCACAACCTTGACTTTGATATCAGGTCGATTCATTATCCTGATCATCTCGCAGGCCACGTCATAGCGGCTAGCAGAACCGCGGCAAACTGCATGATAGACGCCATAAAATTCCGTCTCCACGACTTTGAGAATGTTCTTCGACAGGTCGTTGGTGTAAGTCGGCGTACCAAACTTATCATCGACGGCATAGATCTCCTTGGCGCCGGCTCGGATCTGTTGAATCAGCTTGCCGATGAACTTCTTGTCCTTCTTGCCGCCGCCGATCATCCAGCCGGGCCGGAAAATGAAATACTCATCCAATAGGTTCTTGACGAATTTCTCACCCTCATATTTAGATTTGCCATACACCGATAAGGGGATCGCCTCGTCGAATTCATTATAAAAAGCGTCCTTTTCACCGTCAAAAATTCCAGCAGTACAGATATAAACCATTTTTATTCTCAATTTTTTACAAATCAAAGCGACATTTTGCGTACCAATCGTATTTGTATCATAGGCGTAATGTGGATCATTTTCGCAAATTTCCAAATCAGTTTCCGCCGCTAAATGAAAAATAAAATCGGGCTGAAGCTCAGTAGACAATTCCAAAACCCGTCCATAATCCCTGACATCTAGAAAATCAACACCTACCTCTGGATTCTTATCGGTTGCGTAGATTTCATGACCAGCCTCCTTTAGAATCGGAATCATTGAACTGCCCAACATACCTGCCGCTCCTGTAAGTAAAATCTTCATAGTTTAAATATTTATTAAAAATTAATTATACTATTGACATTAATTTTATCCAATACTCCATTTTCAACTAATATTGCCGTACCTTATCAATAATTTGAAATAAACCATAAGAAAAAATCAAAAGCAGGCCGGGCATCACTGGTAGACGATAACGGACATAGGCGCCATAAGGTCCGGCTGCCACTGAAATGTAAACAAATAATGAAAGGAATAATAGAAACACTCCAAAAATTTTCTTATCTATTCGATAGGCACGCCATAAACCAAAACCAGCTACTATATACATTAAAAAATATATAATTTTTGAAACAAAATACATAATCATGTATTGATTTGATTTTTTTAATAATTCAAAAATTATTAACCAATTACCTCTTTTTAATTGTTCACTCAAACCCCACCGACCATCAGATCCTGGAATATCCCACCATAACATAGCCTTGGGCAGTTTAGCAAAATATGCTTCTTTATGACCATCATCCAAATAAAAGTGGGCCATTCCAATTAATTGCGTTTAGCAAAAGTCAACGGATGCTGAATTATCGCCTTTAAGGCCAAGCGACTGATTCCCGCTGTAGCACGAATATCCCTATGACCGTCACCGCCGCCTTGACCGGCAAAACCATAATTTTGTTTAACTTGATCAAGATAATTGCATAACTCCGGCGGATATGGCCCAGCCGATTCAGCGTAATATAATAAATTAACGCCCTGAATCGAAGAAAGCCCAAAAACTCCCAATTGGCTCCAATTTCTTAATGCCCACGGCAAAATAGTCATAAAAACTATTGCCAAATAGATTGCACTTGTTTGGATGAAATGTTTCCAGTCGCGCCTAATAATCACTCCGTAAATAAAAATATAACCGAGAATAAAAAGAGGAAAATAGATAGCTACGGGCTTAGCCAAAGCTGCCAGACCCAAAATAAAAGCCGACCAATACAAATATCGACGAGAGTTGCAATTTACATATTTAATAAATAAAATTAAAGAGATTAATATTAAAAATACCAATAAAGTATCCGGTTCGATATTGTTGGCCCAAAAATTCTGCGAGATACTTAAGGCGAAAACGAGTGCGGCGACAAATGAAATTTTTTTATTGTCTACAACTAATAATCCTAGACGATAAATTAGCACGATGGAAAAGGAAGCGATAATATTCTGAAAAACTATAGGTAGCCAAGCATCGACACTAAAAAACTGAAAAAGAGCCAGATAAAGAGGGTATAGTACGGTTCTAAAACTATTTAAATAAAACGGCGCCTGAGTAAATTCAGAAAAAACATGGTGTTGATAAAGATTCTTACCCAAATAAAAATATTCAACAGCATCGATATTGGTAATATAGTATGACTCGGAGCCATAATTGCGTAGTAATAAGAAAAAAATAAAAAAATGCGCAAATAGGGAAATAACCAATAGTACACCTTCTACTTTATATTTTTTAATTAAATCTAAAATCATAAAATAATTATATATAACCGATGATATTTAATATCATATCTACCATTTAAAACTGACAAAAATCTTAAGAAAATAATATATATCAAAAAATATGTCACCAGTTTTTAATCCACGCCAAAATCTTTTCCAAATAAAGCCGGGGCGCAGATACATGGCTCGATAAAATTCATTGTAATACTCAAACATCTCTTCATCACCGATATTTGGATGGGTAGCGACTCTTTTTTTCGTATGTAATACATAATCGCTCCAATTATTAGACCTAATAAGGCCTTGAGCTTGCCAGTCATTAAAAAATTTCGTGCCAGGCAACGGCGTAGCAATAGCGATTTTCGGTAAATCAACATCAATTTCCTTAGCTAAAGCCAATGTTTTTTGGAAAGTTTCTTTTGTTTCGCCAGGTAAGCCGACGATAAAGAATCCCAAAGTGTCAATGCCCACTCTTTTAGCTTGACTGACCGCATTTTTAATTTGCTGGATCGTTATCCCCTTCTGGGCCAAATTCAAGATATTCTGATCGCCAGATTCTATGCCGAAGCTGACACGATAGCAGCCAGAAACCACTAATTTACGTAGTAATTCTTCATCGACCCGATCAACCCTAATGCCATTATAGATATTCCAGCTAATTTTTAATTTCCGACGAATGATCTCATCACAGACGCCCTTGGCATGGTCTAAGTCAAAGGAAAAACAATCATCCCAGATATGAATTTCCTTGTAACCCAAATTAATTAAAATTTCCATTTCATCTACTACTCTCTTTGACGACTTAGCACGAAATTGCTTTTGAAAGATATGTTTATTGCAATAAATGCAATTGTAAGGACAGCCGCGACTTGTTTCAAGGGCAGCAACCGGGCTATGGCGCGAGGCTACCCTAGGACTGTGATAATTCTTGGCATTATATAGATAATAAGCCGGATACGGCAAAGTATCCAAATCAGTTATCAAGTCTCGTGGCTGATTAACTATAATTCTGCCGTCAGTGCCACGATAAGCTAAACCGTCAATGGAAGCCGGATTATGGCCATCAATCAACTCCAAAAAAGTAATTTCCCCCTCACCAAAAACCGAATAATCAAAACCATATTTAACTATCGGTTCTTCCGGAAAAACAGAGGGATGAGCGCCGCCAGCGATTAATTTAATTGAACTATCTATCTCTTTGATTCGTTTGACAATAGCAGACGCCTCATTACATAAACCGGATGTAAATGTAATGCCGATTAAATCAGGTTGATAATTCTTTAGGGCTAATTCTAAGTCAACAAATGGATTTTGGGAAATGCTTAGATCCAAAATATTCGCCGTATGGCCGGCCCTGAGAGCCACAGCTGCTAATGAAGCTAGCGATACGTAGGGAATACGTGGAATAACAATGCTGATTTTTGATTCCTTAAATACTTCGATGGCTGTATGAGGACAAATTAATAGAATCCTATTTTTCATTATATCGTATTATTAATTAAATATATTTTTCAAAGGGTAGAATAGTAACCTTGAATTTTAGTCTAAAAGCGACGATTAGATTCAACAGCCTTAAGAGTCCCAACGCTGCCAAAAGCTGATGCTTGTTATTTCCCCGACTGCGTTGAGAGTCTCTGTATGACCGTGATGTTATTTTTCTCAAAGTAATTAATTTTTCGAAATAGTGAACTTTATTTATATGACCATCACTCATCCAGGGAAAATATTTTTCACCCTGACCGATTATTCCCCAAGTTTTGAAAGAATCAGGTTCATTAAAGCCGCACTCAAGACAATATTTATATAATGGGGTACCAGGGTAAGGGATATAAATAAAGAGCATATTAGTCGACAGCTGGTTTATTTTATAGATTTTATTAATCAAATCAACGGTGTTGTATAATTCTTTATTTAACTTCTTGAAATCTGTTTTTTTATTAATCGACTTAATGGGGAAACAGGTAATGAATGAGTTCATTACATTTATTTTATATCTTGCGGCTTTTTTTTCACATTCTATGATTTGATCAATACTGATTCTTTTGTTTACTAAATCAAGCATATCCTGATCGCCAGATTCAGTTCCAATCAATATCTCTTTCACACCAGCCTCTTCCATCAATTGCCAATAATCATCATCCAGCTTCAATAATTGATCTGCCCTGACATTCACTTCTGCGAGGGATACTCTTATATTTCGTTTAATCAGGCCTTCGAGAATCGCGCGCGTCCTCACAGTATCGATGAAAAAATTTGTGTCGCGTATATCGATGCAGCCGATATTATAATTATTGACTAATAATTCAATATGATCCAACACCCTAGAAACCTCATGGGCTGTGTATTTACGCTTAAATTGCGGGGTTGATAAATAACAGAAACTACAATTATACGGGCAACCGTCGCTGGTAATTATGGGTAATGACCTTATTGAGTAAGCCAATGACTTGATATATCTTTCAATTTTATCGCCCAATAAATGATAAGGCAACTGAGGAAAATCAGCGATATCGGCCATAGGTCGATTATCATTTTCTATTATCTCGCCATTTTTTTTATAAACAATTCCAAGGACATCTTTGAGATCGCCTCTGCTTTGCAGACATCTTACCAATTCGTAAAAAGTAATTTCACCTTGCCCCTTAACAATAATGTCCACATACGGATCTTTTATCGTCTGAAGCGGTAGAATAGTCGCATGGACTCCGCCCCATACAATGGGCGGACTGTTTGGCTCCTCCTTAACCATCTTAGCGAACCGCAGACCATCGGTAATCTGATAGCCGGTCATAGCAGATATCCCTATACACAGCACATCATCTAGATTCCTAATCGCTTCCAGATATTCGTCCTGATCATATGAATGAAAAATTTGAATATTGTATTTTCCTTTTTCTTCAGCTAAAAAAGAAACCACGGCTAAAAGATTGATTAGTAATACTCTCCGGCCGGTCGCTACTGGCTGCGGGCTGAATAAAATAATCCTGTTTTTTTCTATTGACATAAAAGATAAGCAACTAACATATAAAATCGATTATTTCAGCCGCACGATTACTCCAAGTATGATTCTTTACATCCTCAAACGCCTGCTTGGCAATCTGTTCGGCTAATCTGTCATCTTTTAGGACCGTTTTTATACCAGCAGCTAAAGCTAAAACGCTGTCAGGTTCCACTAATATAGAATTATTCTTATTCAAGACGTCCCTGAGTGAAGAAAGGTTCGATGCGACAATCGGCCTACCAGAAGCCATGTATTCGAATAGCTTGAGAGGCGAAGTATAAATTTCCGAAATCACATTGCCACTATTATTAGGCAGAACCAAAACATCAGCCGCTTTAAGACAGTAGGGCATTTCTTGATGCGGTAATTTAGCGACAAGTAAAAGATTATCGGCTTTGACAGTGAATTTGATTTTCTCGATTTCCCTAGCTTTACCACCGACTAATACCAACAGGGCATCGGAAGGCAACTCCGGCAAAGTTTTTATTAATTTGTCCAATCCCTTCCAATCATACAGATAAAAACTGCCGCTATAAAGAATTATTTTTTTATCAATTGGCCACGATAACCTAGACCTAGCCTCCTCACGAGAGACCTGAATATTGAATTCCCCTAAATCGACAGCATCAGCGGCCACTAAAATCTTATCTGCATCTATGCCGCGTATGATCAATTCTTCTTTCAATCCTGAAGTGATTACGACGATTTTTTTGGCCTTCTGCCAAATCTTTATATGGAAGCTCTTCATCCTCACCGGCAGTTCGTGAAGTTCCAGAACAATAGTCCCCGACCGTCCGAAAAACCAACAAATAAACGGATCCCGACTATAAATAACTTTATTTTTTTTATGCCTAAGATACAGCCTTAAGCGAATATAAAAAGAAACCGTCGCCAGCCATAAAACCAGATTTCCCAATAAGCTGCTATATTTGAACAAATCAATGCAAGATAATTGCGTCAATATAAAGTTCTGACTGATGCCGTAATAATGGAATAAATCAGTCTTTATTTGGCTGGCCCGCCGTGGAATAATCAACTCAACCTCAACTCCATTGCTAGCAAAAGCCTGGCACATCTTTGCAATCTGCAAGCCGTGCGCTTTTTCCGTTGGTATTCGTGCATTGGCGATATAAAAAAAATTCATAATAAAAAATCATTATCACTCACTATCAACGTCGACATATGCAGTCAATATTAATTCGGGATTTTGAATTTTAAATATTTGCGCCAAAATCCTGACGATTGGATTTTTCGTCCGATCAAAATACAAATTATATGGTCTGCAGGCGTAACCAACTTTCTCTAAAATATACTTTATATGTTTAGCATCGTAAAGGAAATAATGCTTGCCATGTTCCGGGATATAGACATCAGCTTCATTATTCCAACCGTACCTATTGGGTATGATTAGTAACAGGGCGCCATTTTTTTTCAATAACTTTTTCAATTTCAATAATAAATTCACCGGATTTTTAACATGTTCAAAAACATGATTCATGATAATTAGATCAAATTGCTCTGTCAAATCAATTGTCTCCAGATTAGTTTTTATAAATTCAGCGTTTGACGGAAAATTGGCGCTTTGCCGCAAGTCAATGCCCAATACCCTGCCCGGATTAGTTTCAGTAATAATCCGATTTAACAAACCGCAATCGCCACAACCCAATTCCATGACGCTGCCGCCGGGTTTTAACTGGCCGGAAATAATTTTTAAAACCAACTCTTGCTGATTAATCATAAAATTATGGATTTAATTATCTGGCTTAATTCCTTCGCAAAATTATAAGTCGAGAATTTCCCAACTTTTTTTAACGAGACATCCCCCATCCTCTGACATAAGACACTATCGCTAATCAGCCTTAACATCGCCGCCCTTAAAGCGGCTGGATTTTGTGGTACCACTATAATGCCATTATTACCATCTTCAATCAAATGTCTTAAGGTGCTTCTTTCACTAACAATAACTGCCTTGCCGCAAGCCATAGCATCTAAAATTACGGTATGGCCTGAACAATCTGATTGATAAACTGTTTTATTTTCATCAACAGTCGGAACTACAACAAACATACTTTTTGAATATAGCGTCAATAATTGCTTATATGGCATGGTTTGAATTTTAATATTATTGCCAACAACCGCTTCTGAAGGAATATTATTTGGTTTTGCCACAATTATCAATTTGACCGGTAAATCATTTACAATATTAATCAAAGTCTGATAATCACGGCCATTATCATGTCCAACAGATAAAATAAACATCTCATCAGATATGGAATACTCGGGCTTATTTCTATTAATAAAATCCAAATCAATGCCAGTGGGAATAAAAAATAACTTATCTGAATCAAATCCAGCATTAATTAGATATTGAATTTGTGATTCTGAAGGACATATGATTATATCAATTTTCTTTATTGCCCATTTAATCATCCAATACTTTAACTTATTTGCTGAATTATTTCTTAAAATACTTCTTAAATTAATATTATAAAAATAAATCTTAATTTTTTTATTTCTGAATACACTTTTTAACAATAGAACAATTTTTAAAGAATGCGATAAGAATACCGCATCATAATTCCTAATCTTAAATATAACAAATAGATCTTTAAACTGATTGATCGCGAAATTATGGATTTTTTCAAATATATATTTACCAGCTGGTTTATAATCCATGTCAATATAATCTGCAGACAAGCCAAAATTATTTAAATGATTCCAACCCATTAAACTCGTATCGGGTCCAGAACCATTCATATACATATCCATAGTCCCCTTAATATTTTTAAACAAATATATGATTTTTATATTATGAAAATCCATTTTAAAATAATTATTCATTCCAAGTGGGGGGTAAATTCCTTCTGATTTCAATTTTTTCAAATTTATTCCCACTCTTTACCCCTACTTTTTTTGCCCAATCGCCCATTTTACTTACGCCCTCTGATAATGATACACTTGTTTTATAGCCCAAAATATCTTTGGCTTTCTGATGATCAGAGTAAGCGATCATAACTTCATTCCTAGCATCTAAATTTATAATCTTTGGCTTTACATTCATGGCATTAGCTACAGCATCAATTAATTCATTTATAGTGTATGGCTCATCTGCGCCAATATTAAATATCTGATTATAAGCTTCGGGTATAAATGGAGCTTTAGCCATTACATCGACAACGTCTTTAATATATGTAAAGGCTCTTTTTTGATTGCCATCGCCAAAAACAGTCAAAGGTTGCTGTTGCATCATCTGATTCATAAAAATTCCTATAACGTTACGATATTTATCTCCAATATTCTGCATTTCTCCATAAACATTATGAGGCCGGAAAATTATATAATCCATATCGAACATTTTTTTGCATGACTCTAATTCTAATTCAACCGCATATTTTGAAATGCCATACGAATCTTCCGGAAATGGCTTCGCATCTTCTTTCATGGGTACTTGGTTAGCGCCATAAACAGCTATGGAAGAAGTAAAAATAAAGCATTTTACCCCATTATTAACCGAGGCGTTAATCAAATTTATGCTACCAATCAAATTATTTTCATAATTAAATTTCTTGATAAAATGACTTAATCCTTCAGCCGCATACGCCGCCAAATGATATATATAGTCAAATGAATTATCTTTGAATATCCTATTAACTAGGTCTAAATCATTAATTGAACCATTGATAAATTTGGCTCCACTAGGGATATTTTCTTCAAATCCGCCGCTTAAATCATCTAAGATAATAACTTCATGGCCATTATCTAATAATTTTTGAGCTAAATTTGCTCCAATGAATCCCGCACCGCCAGTGACGAGTATTTTACTTTTTTGATACATATAAATCATTAATTAATGATAATAATTCGTGGCCCAATGCACTTGGAGTCAATCTTTCCTCATAAATCCTATAAGCATTTTCGGCTAATCTTTTTCTTAAATCAGAGTCAGCCTTCAAAATAATAATCTTAGCAGCCAAGTCATTAGCATCTGCATAATTACATAACATTAAGCTATTTTCATCGAATAATTCCCTGATTGCCGGAGTATCAGACGAAATAACAGGAATTTTCATGGCTACACATTCATAAACTTTGTTAGGAATCACCATTAATGTTTTTTTAGTATCACCAAATATTCCCAAAGAAACATCCGCGAAAGATATTAATTCTGACAATTCATTAACAGGCTTATTGCCGCATAAAATTATCCGATCTGATAATTGCATTTCATTTATCATTTTTTGGATCTTCTCAAATTCTTGGCCCCTGCCGTAAATATATAATTTAATATTTTCATTTTTTATGATATTGATAGCTTTAACAATATATTCCAATCCCTGTAGCGGTATAAATGTCCCATGAAATTCCAAAGTAAAAAAATCATTCGTATTATTCTCGGCATGAGTTTGCGGATTAAATGTATCTTTATCAGCGCCAATCCATATTCGAGAAAATTTATTCCTATTAAGATGATATTTCTTAATAAAATAATCAATATGAGCATTAGTGTCAATAATGACCTTGGAAGCCAATAAACATGATAAATAATCAAGAAATTTATAATAATATCCCAAGATGCTTTTAGACTTTACTGACTTGCGATCTTCTACGGCAGTATTATAAAGAGAATAAAATGCATCAAATATTATTGGCTTCCTAGTTAATAATCTAGCCAATATCATGGGCTGAAATCCAGGATATCCAACCACCATTACATCAAATTTATCATATAGGGAGGAAAACTTAATAGTTAAATTATAATATTTCTTCCAGCCATGGCTTCTATCATTGCATTCAATAACTTCTACTCCGTTGGCACGTAAACCGCTTATTAAAATCTTATTGCGGCTATAAGTCGGATCATATATTCCAAAATAACAAACTCGAATATTATTTGCTTTCATAACTCAATATTATATTCTTGATTAATGATGATAAATTATGATGGCAAACTACAATATTTCTCAATTCCGCACATAATATTGCTTTATCTTCATTAGTCATCATGTATAATGATTCGATTTTATCAGCCAATTGTTCGCTGTTCTTTTTTTCAAAAATTAAATAGCGCTGAAATGATCTTAATATGGAGACAAAAGCCTCATTACAAGTTATAACGGGTAAGCCACAAGCCATAGCTTCTAATACTGCCTTATCAAGGCTACCAGTATTACTCATGCTTACAAATATTTCATCGGCTTGAAGATACTTGACGATTTGAGACTGTGGCAAAGATCCCAATAGTTCCACATGTTCAGATAAATTCAATTCTTTAATCAATTCTTTCAAATATATCAAATATCTTTTCTGTTCTTCATTTCCCGGTCCACCGATTATCTTCAAATTAAAGTTTATACCCCTAACAGAAAGCGATGATAATGACCTTAATAATGTTTCATAATCCTTAACTGGAGAAATCCTTCCTATGGTTAGTAATCCCATCACTTTATCATGGCTTTTTAAGTTTGGATCTGGAATGAATATTTCAGTATCAATTCCATGGCCAGTGACGAGTATTTTATTACTATTCAATCTAAAGCTTTCCGGCGAAGCTGTAAAAATAATGTTAGTAAAAACTTCCGCTAGCCATAAACTATAAGGAATTGACCCATGCGTATACCATAAACCAATTTTTTTTCCCAGGATTCGCCATAATAATCCTCCCAAAATAACATACAATTGATTCATGTGCACAAAAACAGCGTCATAATTATTCCTTTCGCGCCAAATATATAAATAAAATCTAAACAGATATCCAATCCTATTGCACTTACGACAATTGTCTTTTCCTAAGCTTAAAATCTTAACATTCTTAAAATAACTATGTTCGCCCTTCTGCAAGCAGATAAGCGTTACAACTGAGCATTCTTTAGAAAATTCCTCTACCCAATGATGAAAAAATCCTAAAACTCCATGATTTACATCAATGATTTGAGTAATGATGAGTAATCTTTTTTTATGAATATATTCAAAAATTTCTTTCTGAATATTTATTGTCATACTGGCTCGGTATTTTAATACAAAATCTTTTCTAATATTATTAGAAAATTTATCCCATAATGAAGGTTGTTCAATTAATTCAAAAATTCTTTCTAAATAACCTTCAAGATCACCCTGTTCTAATACAAAGCTATTTTCCTTATTTATTATTATATTAGATACCCCGCTAACCCTTGTTGAAACTATCGGCAATCCTGCTGCGGCAGCTTCCATAAAAACTTTCGCAAAACCTTCATAGAGCGAGGAAAGAATCAATAATTGGCTTTTTGCATATATTTGAACCATTTCCTGA
>Ga0172370_10004462_pt1 | contig 18727 bp, 15 predicted proteins | sample LakKiv5m_FD_114538 | JGI IMG/M metagenome (GOLD analysis project Ga0172370, IMG submission 114538) | Freshwater microbial communities from Kabuno Bay, South-Kivu, Congo - kab_022012_11.5m | ecosystem: Environmental > Aquatic > Freshwater > Lake | place: Democratic Republic of the Congo...
CATTTTACAAATTACGATTGTTCGGCTAACGCAGTTTCTTCGGACTTAAGCAATACCGGTAAGGACAAAATGATTGCCGCCATAAACCAGAACGGCTCCATAATCTTGATTAACAGAAAAGTATTGGTGCCAATGGCCGTAAAAAGCAACCCGATAAAACCCGCCAGAAACCCTACGCAAAGCCCTAAACTAAAATCATCTTTTTGCACCTCTTCGGTATCCAGCGCCGCTTTCGCCATTCTAAAAAGTCTGGCCAATACCCAGCAAAATAAAATTAATCCCAACAAACCAACCTCACACAAAGTCAAGAATAACTGGCCATCGATAAAGAATTTAGCAACACCATAGCCAAAAATAGGTTTTTGCGGAAATCTCTCAAATAAAACTTTCTTCCAGCTATCTAAGCGTTCGCGCGGAGAATCCTCCCAAACTACCTGACTGCCTGAAATAACGTTTTGCGTAGTAACGGTATTAAAGATTCTATCCATCACCATACGCGGCGCAAAAAAGGCGAACAATAAAGTAAAAACGCAGGCGCCATAAATCAACGCCAATTTATACCTTTTGGTAAAATATATCAAAGCCAAAATTGCCGGTATAAAAGCAAGATACGACCCGCGCGACAAGGTATATAAAAAAGCCCGAAACATAAATAATTCAAGGCAAATTAAAAATATCCGCACAACCGTTGAGCGCGTATGTAATAATAAACCCGCGGCAATCGCCATCATCAAAATAAGATACCCGCCCAGCGTCCCCGGCTCCCCCGCCCCCCTTCTCTCCACAGGAGAAATCGCCCGGATAAATTCGGATCCCGCGCTTAACTCTTTATTTACATAGACGTTTGCAAAAATTGAGACAACCAGAGCAGCCAAGAAAAACACCAAAATAAATGTTCTTACTTGTTTCATGTCTTTAAGAATATCCACCGTCATGAGAAACAACATAAAATATTCAAAATACTTCAATATCGTAAAAAAACTCAAAGCGATATCCAGTTCTCCGAAAAGTGCGGCAAGCAGCGAAGAAATTACGCAGGCCAGTATATATAAAAAAAATGGAACAGACATCCGTGTTTTAAACACCGCCAAGATGTCTTTGGTGAATGATGTCCGGATAAACCACGCTAACATAATCACCAATAAAATCACATCTTCTGCCCTAACGATCACTGCCCTGGCCGTGGTGCTGCCGACTGTCGACTCAGGAGACAATAACATGGAAATAATAATAATAATCAGCCCAATGTTAGGTTTGAGTAAAGTGGGTATAAAGATAAGAAAAAAAACGACGACCGCTGAAGCTTGCAGAGAAAAATTACCTTTTATAACGAAGATACTAATTACGAGGCCTAAAAAATAAACCGCAAGGTATAGCAGGAAGTTTTTATTATTCATGTAGAGAGTTTCATGAATCCCTATTCTTTAATCGACGGAGAATCCCGTTTAGACAGATCAATGATATTCATTTCGCTGACACTCTCTCCGTTGGGGCCCCGGAAGATCATCACCACCGGCTTAAGCGGAGAACCCGGCCGCACGCCGGTAACCCTGGCGGTCTCCCCGGTATCCAATTTCACCGTGCTTCCGATGGGATAAACGGACATCTTATTTATAAATACCTTGATCACATCCGTATCAAAATCATTTCTTAACGGGCCGATCAAAGCTCTCACTGCTTGATGCGCGCTCATTCTTTCCCGATATGACCGGGAATGAGTAATCGCTTCATAAACATCCACCAGGCCGATAATCTTCGCGTATGGATTGATATCGTCTAAGCCCAAGCCATGAGGATATCCATTGCCGCCGGCCCGTTCATGATGCATGGCAATCGTCTCTTTAACAATTTCATTTAAAGCGCCGATAGAATTAACTACTTCTAAACTTTCCGCGACATGAGCCTTAACTGTTTCACGCTCCTGATTAGTCAGTGTCTTAGGCTGCCTCACCAGCTCTGCGATGGAATCTAATCCCAAATCGCAAAATATACTCGCCAACCCCAAATGGCTAAGCCGGGATTTATTAAACCCCGAATTCAGGCCCAAAACATAAGCTAAGATTAAAACATTAACTATATGATGCGGCAGGTAATCTTCTTCCCCTTTTTCTTCATATACGCTTTTTAACAGATTGTCTCCGATCACCAGTTGTTTAAAAACATTATCCAAGAGCTCATAAAGTTTATCCATATACCCGGATAAACCTTCTTTGGCCCTCACCTTTAATAAAAACACCTTGATAATCTCTACCGCGTCTTCATAGGTCTGGCGCGCTTTTTCCTGATTATCCACTCCATGCTGTTTTAAAGCAGAGATTAGCTTATCCGATACAATTGATTGACCTTGCGGAGGATTATCTTTTCTTACTTCCGGCGAAAGTATGTTTTTGGGGAAATTTAAAGGGTCACTGGCCAAACTTTCGGTTTCTTTCTTGGTATTTATATTTGGAAAACCAATATAAGATAATTTACTGATATTCCTTTTGTCATCTTTTTTATCTACCGGCCTGGTTTCTTTTTTGCTTTCGGCAACCTTGCCTCTTAAGATGTCAAACATTCTTGGCATTAAAAGAACCCTCCATCGTCAGGTCCGCCACTATTTTTTGCGCCAACTCTTTATCGATTATTTTCGCCTCCTGGCCAAAACCAATCAAAAGGCACATATCGCAGACATTATTAATACTGCGCGGCAGCCCTTTAGAATAATCATAAATAACTCCGATGGCTTCCGGAGTAAAGATCTCATTTGTCGCGCCACCGACGCAAAGACGATGTTTTATATACTCCGTTGTCTCAATATCATTTAGCCCGACCAAATGATATTTAATGCCCAGCCTCTGCTTAAGCTGGGGGATCGCGTTTACTTTGGGCAAAAGTTCCGGCTGTCCGATTAATATCAGCGTTAAAAGAAATTTATCATTTAGTTGAAAATTTAAAAATAGCCGGACCTCTTCGAATGTTTCTTTGTCTCTAATGATCTGCGCCTCATCAATAAAAATCACGGTTTTCTTGCCTTCATTAAAATTCTTATAAATAATATCCTGCATCATATGCAGTAGCTGCGGCTTCTCGCCCCGGACATACTCATTTTTTAACTGATAAATAATCTCCTGAAGAAATTGCACCGGGCTAAGCTGCGGGTGAGTAATCAACGCCGCCTCGTAGATCTTGTCTTTAATCAACTCATCGATAATCAACCTGGATAACGCGGTCTTGCCTGAACCATATTCTCCGGTTAACATCGCCGCGCCCTTCTCCTCTTTAATCGCATAAAGCAGGCGCATCAGCGCTTCTTCATGCTTCTTAGAATAATACATAAACCGAGGGTTAGGGGTATTTTCAAAAGGCTTTTCCGTTAAGCCCCAGTATTTCTCATACATCTATTATACCCCCTCCTTTCCCTTCCATTCCGGGTTCGCCTCTTTTATCTTTTTTCCTTCTTTCTTTTTCGCCGTAATACTCCTTATTGTAATAATACATATCCATGCCCACCTCAGGGGTAACATTATTCAGGATGATCCCTGAGAGATTTTTCTTTCCGACATTCTCAACCTGAATCTTCGCGCGGCGTAGCGCCATCCTGGAAGTAGCGCCCGCTTTATAGACCAAAAGCACCCCATCCACTTTTGGTATGAGTATGGAGGAATCACTCACCGCCAGTATCGGCGGAGTGTCAATTAAAATCACATCATACTCTTTCTTGACCAAATCCAGCATCTCATTCATCTTTTCAGAATTAAAAAGATTCGCGGGATTAGGGAAAGCCGCTCCGCTGGTAAGGATATTTAAATTATTAAGCCATGGCCGATCTACGATACTAAAAGAATACCCGCTCGTTTCTATCTCACCCAGCATAAGATCTGTCGCCGTCTTCACCGCAGATTCAAAAGTTAACCGGCCGCTCAATACATCAAACAATCCGTCGTTTCTCGACTTAAGATGGAAGATCTTATGTATTTTAGACCGGCGCGTATCCGCATCGATAATCAACACCCGGTATCCCATTTGCGTCATAATTACCCCAAGATTAGAGGTAATCACGCTTTTGCCTTCTTCGGGATTACAGCTGGTGACCAATAAGATTTTGTTTTTAATCTTGTCGCCTTTACCAAAGATTACCTGCAGATTTACGCTCAAGATACGAAAAGCCTCCAGGAAAACAGAGCCACTTAACTGCTCAAGCGCGGAAACGGATGCGTCGCAGATAATCTTTTCCGGCAAATCTTGCGGCGATTTCTTGGCGGTATTTCTTTCTACCAGCTTTGCCCACAGATTTTTCTTCTCCGATGGTTCTTCTTTTCTTGAACAATAAGGAATAATTCCCACCACACTCGTCTTGATGAAGCTTTCTATATCCTCCACCCTTCCGATAGATGTATCAATATGTTCGATAATCAAGGCTAAAGTTACTCCAAAAACAAGCCCCAGCACTAACCCTACGGAGCTGGATTTAACCTTATCCGGGGAGTAAGGAGTTCTCGGGGGGATCGCCGGATTAATCAAAATAACATTATCCGCCTTCTCCGCCTCTTTAATTTGAGCCTCGCTCTGTTTCTGTTTTAAAGACATGTACAGGCCTTCGTTTATCGTCACGTCCCTTTTAAGCGTCCCATATTCATACTCTTCCTTCGGAAGGCCTTTGACCTGTTTTTTAAGTTCGCTTATCTCCTCATCGAGAACCATAACATTCGGATGACGCTGTGTATATTTAGATAAAAGATCACTGCGTTTTTTCTCCAACTCATAAATTTGATTGACCAGATTAACACCCGTACCGACTGCACCGCTGGCGCTAAGATCACGCATGCGGCTTTCTTGTTCAGATAATTTTTTGGTAATATCGCTAAGGGTGGTATCAATAAAAACCCGGACATTGTGCTTCTGCTGATTTTTTTGTTCCGAGACTACTTTTTTAAAAACTTCGGAAACTTTATTGGCCACCGCTGATGCTTTCACCGGATCTCCGTCATTAACATCCAGCCGGATCATATTGGTCTTCTCTAACTCCACCGCGGAGATATTCCCGCTTAAAGAGCTAACAATAGCAAGCCTCTGATTTTGAGGCATCGTAGCGTTAATCAGCCCTAATTCTTCTAATGCTGATTCCAAAATCGGCCGGCTGACGATTTGTTTCACATAGTCGGAAAGCCCCTGGTCCGGGCGCCAATAAGATTGTTGGGTTGGAAATAACACATCGGAAGGGATGCTTAAATACGGGTCAATCTTGATCAGCACCGACGCCCGATAAATGGATTTTTGTAAATTTGTAAAAATAAAAATAGTAAAGAAAATTGTGCAAAATGCGGTTGCAATGATCCACTTTCTTTTTAAGAAGATGTTCCAATAGTCGCGTAAATTTAATTCGTATTGTGGCGCCATCTCTGATTATCTCTTTCTAGCGTATCGCCTTTATTTTATCCCGGATATCAATACCGATGCTGGTATTAGTAATAACCGGCCCGATATCTGTAATGAATTGATTTAAATTCCCAATGAATGTCTTGGGCACAAAAACTATGTCGTTAGGCTTTAAAAGAATTCTCTCTTCGGAGACCCCTCGAGTTATGGCTTTCAACGCGTTAATCCTAATCGCCTTAGGCTTTTCTTTGTCCGTCCGGCGAATTATGATTAAACTGTTCCTTTGGGCATTCTGGGCAAAATCTCCGGCTAATGATACCAGCTCAACGATGTCTATCGCGCCGCTATAAGTATATACTCCGGGATAGTTTATCTCTCCTAAAATCATAATTTTATCCCCGGCAAATTTCTTAATCATTAAGGAAACTTTCGGATACTTAATATATTTGGCCAGCTCATCGGTCAGAACCTTTTCTAATTTGACCAAGGTCAGTCCGGCGGCCATTACCCGGCCTACCAAAGGACAAGAGATATAACCATCCGGGCCGACCACCACATCTTTGCTTAAATCGGCATTCTGCCAGACAAAGACCTCGATTTCGTCATTGGCTCCGATAGTATATTCCTCTAAAACTCTATCTTTGGATGAGAAAAACCCCTCTCCGGCGGTGGAATAATCAGTCCTGGTCCTTTGAAACTCTCTGCCTGCGGAAAATAGTGATGGGGGGTTAATACAGGAAAAAAAGCTGATGAGCAGAAAATATAGCACAAACTTATATTGGCCCGTTCCGTTATCCATTTTATTACTGTAATGCTACCATAGTATTACAAAAAAGTCAATTTCTCCCATTCGGAAGTAGCCTTAAAAACCCCCTAAAAAGTCTAAGCGTATAACCAATAAAAACCGACTTTGAACGATAACGCTTATTGCTCAGTAAAACATCTTTGGGTGGAAACAAAATACGTCTAAAGATGATGTTAGAATATTCAAAAACAGTTTTTGCTTCCGCTAATTCAAAGAATAGATGGCCTAAGCATGAATCCAAGAATTTTTTCCTTCTGCAATCTTGAAAAATAAATTTTCTATTCGCAAAAATTCCAATAAAAGCACTCTTTATCAAAGACGGCTTAATCTTGTTTAATATTCCCTCTGATATCGGCGCATTAAATAATCTTTTGCACATTGACAGCGCTATATATAAAGACGCTGACAACCTCCACTCCCCCGCCTTTTTAATAATACTCTCCCAATATTCTATCGGAAAACCATTACATAAAAACTGGTTAATATCGCTTAAATACTTTAAGTTTTCACAACAATCATTGTAAACAAAACACACACAAAGATAAAGTAAAATGTCTTCTTCGCCAAGGAGATGATAACACATCCTGCCATCATCTATCATTTGTGCATTTTGCCACAAACCTGTTGTTCTCTTTTCGCTGCGGCCGGTCAATGTAATATCAAGGTGCAGGTCTATTATAGCTTCTTTGGATTTAACAAAGGCATATTGACACCCATAACGCTCTGCCTCCATATTTGGCATAAGAATATAATTTATTCTTTCTAATGCGTTAAACGCCTTCTCTTTATCAACTTCCTTGATCAAGAAATCAAAATCAACGCTTAAATCGCGGGCAGCGATATCGCCATAAAGACGCTGGGCAAGGACCATGCCCTTTAATAGTATAACGGCTATACCCTCCGCCGCAAACAGCTCAAGAATCTTCGCCAGTTTTCTCTCCTGAAAAACACTTCTTGATATTATAAAGATAGAAGCAGATCTCAATTTAGCAAGAACGCCTTCCGGGATATCGGTAAAACCGGAGAGTTTCTTCAACGCGCCGTAAATTAATACGATAAATCCGTTCTTTATAGCATAATTACAGAAGGTTTCCCAATTTATGCCTGCTTCTATCAAATCTACTGCTTTATCTCTAAGCGCGTCATTTAAATTTTTCCGCGCGCAGGTTAAAATAAGTTCTTCCGTATTATAAATAATCATCTTTTAGCTTATCCTAATTCTAATCAAAACTGTTTTGCCTTAAAGATTATTATATATTTTCAGTCTGCCCCGAGAATAATTTTACGTATTCCATATTTCTTTCTACAAGTTCTTTATGCGTACCAATATCCATACAGGCAGACCCCTCAAGAAAATAGACTAAATCCATCTTTCTGACGGTGGAGAACCGGTGAGAAACGATGATTAACGTACTAGCCGTAAACTCTTTTTTTATATTATCGATTATCTTATCTTCTGTCTGGGAATCAAGAGACGACATTGCTTCGTCTAAAATCAATATCTTGGGCCTTTTTATCAATGCGCGCGCGATAGCGATCCTCTGTTTCTGTCCTTCCGAAATCTTACAAGCGTCTTCTCCGACAACAGTATCATACCCTCCTGGCAGCGCGGTAATAAAATCATGCGCTTCTGAGATCTTCGCTGCCCAAATTATTTCTTTTTGCCCTACTCCTTTAGCTCCATATGCAATATTACTGGCCGCGGTATCGTTCCATAAAAACGGCTGCTGGCAGGCTATGCCAATTTGGCTATAAATGGATTTAAACTTGAGATTACGTATATCATGGCCATCAAAAAAAATACCCCCACTATTTACATCATATAATCTTAAAAGTAAATTCAAAACGGTTGATTTGCCGCATCCGGAAGGCCCGACCATCGCAATAAGCGTATTTGACGAAATACAGAAGTTCATGTTCTCCAGAATATGTTTATCATTTTTATATCCGAAAGTAACCTTCCTAAATTCAATGCTGCCTTTATCTAAAATTGCATCTTCTGGGTGCCCGTTTTCTTTTAAATCAATATCCACATCAAATAATGACGCGATCCGCCCTAAAGGAATGCGATTCAAAACTACTTGTTGCCCCAAATTTATAATGGACGAATATGCCGCTAACCCCTGTGTAATATATAACATAATTGCCGCTAAGCTTCCCGGGGTTAGCTCTCCTTGAATCACCATCAAAGAACCATAAAAACCGATTACTCCAAAAAATAGTTTATTGGCTGTGTTTTGTAAAATACCTGAAACGATACGCAAATTAGTTTCGCTAACCTCCATTCTCATCTGTTGGATCAGGTTATGTAAAAGCTTTCTCCCTTCTTTGGCTATCGTTCCAAATGCCTTGACTAGATAAATATGAGAAAAAACCTCACTGAGTTTTTTAAATATATCTTCAGACTTGGTTAACTTCAAACTGATCATTTCTCCGATTCTTTTAATAAAAAGGCCTACTTGAAACAAAACCAGAAGCTGATAAACAACGATTAAGGCAAGAAATTTCCAATTAATCAAAACTATAATAATCGTAATTAACATCAATTTAAAAATGCAGGTCAATAAATTAGGCAGGGTATCATTTATAACATTGGCAGCTCCGGTGATATCATTAGTCACCCTGTAAATATTCTCTCCGGTAGATTTGTTCTGGAAAGTTCCCAGGGAATACTTTCTTATCCTTTTTAACACGTCCCTGGACAGATCAATTCTCACTCTTCTAATCGTATAATTCTTTAGATAGCGGTGAGAATAATCAACTATCAGGTTAACTGCGTAAATTCCGATACCCCAGATAACATAAATAACAAAAACCCCCTTATTTCTTAAGAGGATGCCTTTATCCAGCGCATTTTTACCGATATAAGGTTCTGCCAAACTTAGAAGAATGGAAAAATTCCCCAAAATTAATAACAATAATCCGAATTTCCAATAACGATAAATATATTTATTGAATCTGCAGAATAATCTAAAACCCTGCCGGATATCGCTTAGGATGGCGATGTTTTGTTTAAACCGGCTAATCTGTATTTTCATAGATTTTGCCTCCGGCGGAATACCAAAGATATACCGCTGTCTAAAAACATAAAAAGAAAGCGAAATGGCTGCCAGATATAACAAAATACCAACCGCGGCGATTTATTTTTAACTTTACAACGTTTTAATAAGTGCTTTTTACCGGGCAAGATAATTTTATATATATATTTAAGCAGTTTAAATAATTTTTGCGGTTTAAGGCTTATTTTACCGGCGAATAATAGCACCGCTACTTCAAAACTGATCCTCGCCCTGGGCGGATAACCTTCTTTAAGCCACAAGATAATATCTTTATCCCAAAAAAACCTGTGCAAACACCTCTTTAAAAACACAGGATGTAACCTTTTCAAAATACCCTCAGGAAGCTTATAATCCAAAAGTTTAGACGAATAATATAACGCGTAATAAACCATACAATCTATATCTTTTTCTTTGGCACGCCTAATTAATTCTTCCCAATCTATTAACCTTGTAAATTTGGCAATAATCTCTTTAATATCGTAAAACCAGATTAAACCGGAGTAATCATGCCGCGCCAAACTAACACAGGCGATCAATAAAGTATCTTCCAGCGATGGAACAAAAGCTTTCTGACCGTTGATGAAAACCTCGCGGGAATTATCCCAAATATCCGTTCTAAAATACGGAAAATCAACCGGCCAAAGGTTAAATTTCAACTCGATTTTTTTGTTATTCTTAGAAAACGCAATATGATTGTCAAGATAACTCAACCCCCAAGTATCATATTCGTCCTGCCGGCAATTAAACCCCAGCCCTAAGAATACGGCTTTAATTTCCGGCCAATCATCGATTTTCGCCAGAATGTCAATATCCCCCATCTGCCGCAAAAAAGTATCTTTATAGATTTCTTCTCCTAATTGCGCGCCCTTAAGGATTATTATTTTTATATTTTGACGGTAAAAGGCATCCAGAAGATTATCTAAATTAGCATAAGATGCCGTATCGTGATAAATCTGCCAATAATAGATCTTTTTCGCTTTCTCTAAAACATCCGCGGGAACCTGGCCTCTTAATCCGCCATTTACGACATTTCTGAGAAAAAACGGCATAATTAAGTTCCATTTGGCTTTCTCAAGGATATAATCCCAATTTAAATCCTTCTGGATCAAGCCGCGCAATTTCTCAACCCTGGCCATATCCGGTGTTATTCCCAGGACCGACTTTAGGAATTCTTTTTCATCCGCACGAGATTCTCCCCCCGGCTCCCGCCCATTTTTAAATATCGAAAACATAAAATAATAAAAAGGCGCGATGAATATATTTAGATAACTCTTAAACTTTCCTCCGGGTGAATCTAAATAAATCGTGGCATTAGGTTTTTGGATCCTGGTGACTCTGCCGATAATATCTTCCGGCCGGATAGGATCATCATATTTTATTAGAATATCGGATTTTGAGATTAGATAAACACGTTTATCCCGATGGATTATTTTAATAAATCGATGCGCAATATAATTATTATTTTTTTTAAACACGACCAGATCCGCGCGGCATAATTTCCCCAGCTCTGTTTTTTTAAATGAAATTTTATCGCCTTTTTCTAAAAGTGGCGACATACTCCAACCCGAGCCTTCTAAAGTCGCTTCTTTATGCTGCGACAATGCTTCTTTTAAGAGGCTTTCAATATTTTGCTCTAAATTTCTCACTCGCGATCACCTTGATTAAACGATTGAAATTGTTTTTCGAATAGATGACTTTATACGCAGCGCTTTGTTCTAATAATAACGATAAAATGTTAAAAAACTTCGGGGCGCTTTGCGAACCGATTTCCCAGTCGTTGCCGCAATTATCCTTATCGCGCATTATATTATGCATTGCCTCAATCTTTGAAATTTTACGAATCTGCAGCTTACTATCCTTTTCAAAATATGGAAAAATTATTAACCGCGGACAACATTCCTTAGTTAATGCGTTCGGATAAGCTTCATTTATGAAGAAACCTTTTTTACCTGGCGAGTGAAACTTTCTATTCTTAAGAAACTCAAGATTCGGAAAAATACTCATTGATTCTTCCTGCAATCCGATCTTTTTAGGAAAAGCGCAGGCTTTTACGCCGCGGCCGGACATCCTTAAGATGATGTGCTCGTCACCTAAGAATTGAAAACCCTGATGCGTAAAACCCAATGTTGTCGTGGTTTTACCGCTTCCGCTTTTACCGAGAATGAGTATACCATCGCCATCTTTACTTACGCACCCCGCGTGCATAACCAGCATATCGTATCTGCTTAGCAGAAGGCGCAGAGGCCGGAAGATAAGCAACTCTTCTATTTCTTCTCTTAAAAATTTACTCCGGGTGTTTACGAAACTTCTAATTATGCCTTTTTCGCAATTTACATCAACCGTCATGTCTTTCAACCAGAATTCCTGCCGGTAGATCTTTTTCTCCCAGCGTTTCATGCTCGAGCGCCCATTAACCCGTGTTTTATTTTCGGTAAGATAAATATCGATTCTTTTACTTACCGGGGATGTTTTTCTAAAAGCAAAATTCTTAAAACACTTAACCGCAATATCAAAAAACTCACAGCTATCAGAGTGAATACGTATATCAAAATCCATAAAATAAACATGCGCATTAAATTTCATGTTTTTCGATTGCCTTTCTTTAAAATCTGCTCAAGAATACTCAGGCTATTTAAAACCATCATTTGAGATGTTTTTTTTCTTGACCGCCGGATCACCTGCATAAACTCAATATAATACTCTTTTCTTTCAAAGATATTCTCCGGATCTCCGGGAATCTGGATGACCGGAGGAAATTCCAACGCTACCCCCAGAGGTTCAAAAAAATCAATGGCTAAAGGTATCTCTCTAAAATTCGATGTCATCACTAAGAACGCCACCTTAATTACAAAATGCTCTTTGCTTTCTTTTTCAAACCGGATAAGGGCTTTAAGATTCTTTACCACCTTATCCCATTTGGCCCCTATTCTTATTTTCTCATAGGTTTCTTTTGTCGCTCCATCGATGGAAACGCAAAAACCGGCAATCGCTATTCGGGAAAGCAGTTCTCTTTTAAAAATAGTTAAATTAGTAATAAAACCGAACTTAAATTTATAATCTTTGTTTAGGCAATCCTCTATAAAATCAAGCGTCCTTTGGGAATAAAACGGCTCTCCTCCGATTAAAAATAGAGACCGCAAAGAACTGTGTATCTGGTTAATAATCTTATAGAAGCCTCCAGGAACAATATAATTAAGATTTTCCGCGGGATTTCTGAAGACAAAACACATTTTGCATCTTAAATTGCAAAGATGGTCGATAACTACAGCCACATCGAACGGCTTTGAGCCTAATTTTACTTCAAGCTTCCTGAGATGTTCATAGATTTTTCTTTCATTTTTAGAAAAACCGCTTTTATGCTTTTCAAAACAGCTTAAACTATCACTTTCGCTCTTGAGTATCGGGCAAGTTTTAGGGCAGATATCCGCGGTATTGCCTTTGAGCATTTTTTGACGCACAAATCGGGCAACATCATTATTCCAAAAATCCGCAATAGATGTCTGCGCATCTAATCTGGCTAATGCCAGTTTTGACCAACAGCAAACCCTAAGCTCGCTGTCTTTAATAAATAAACTACTCCAGGGTTTTATGCACTTAACATTAGATTTTGAAATCATCTTTTTAGTAAAACTTTTTTGTAAATCTCGATGTACTGGTCAGCTATATTATCCCAAGAGAATTTAGCTTCCTGCGCGATCTTTCTGCCATTTCTCCCAAGCTCCCCAGTTAATTCCTGATCATCCAACAGCCGCATCATTCCTTGGGCGAGCGCTTGGTCATTATGAGGCTCGACTAAAATACCGTTTATTCCGTCTTTTACGACTTCCGGCGTTCCGCCGCATCTAGTGGAAACTACCGCTTTACCGGCAGCCATAGCTTCTAGATTCACAATGCCAAACGGCTCTAACCTGGACGGCAAAACAAGAAATTCGCAATTACGCAAAAGATCCTTCTTTTCTTGAGCATCGTTTATTGAACCCTTGAAAATAACCTTGTTTTCTATCTTTAATGATTTTGACATTGCCATCAACTGTTCTTTATCATTTCCCTCTCCCACGATGACTAATTTAACATTATAACCACAGTCATAAACCGTCCGCATTGCCATCAATAAGATATCCACGCCCTTATATTTCCATAAATTGGCAATGGTAAGAATATAACTGCCATCGCGCATATCTTCCGGATGCTCTTGGCACGATAAGAAATAATCCGGCAATATTCCATTATAAATACATTTAGACTTATCCGCTATGCTCGGCACCATTTTAACTGCCTCTGCTAATTGATTTTCAGAGCAGGCGATGACATAATCTGCCTTTTTTAATAAAAACTTAAACAATAATTTCTCTACGGCTGACGCAAAAGGCACAACCAAAGAAATTTCTCCATGAAGCGACACAATAATAGGAATTTTATAAATCAGGCTAAGCAGGCACACATATATATCCGAAGATACAGGAAAACATATATTCACAATCTGGGGCCTAAATTTTGAAAAAATCCTATTATTTAATTTAAACAGCGTTTTAATATTAGCGGCCAATTTAAAGGCAATTATAAGATTATTTAACCAGGACGCATTTAATTGCGAATAAATATCAGGCATTAACCTGCTTACGGGAATACCTGCCGAATCCTCTGGCAGATGAACTGCCTTAGATCTGCGGGTAATTATATTAACATCAAAATTTTTACTCTTCAGCGTACAGGCTAGATTCTCAACGGCTGATTCCAGTCCGCCGATGCTTGGCCTATACCGCATGGGTGAAAATAATATTCTACGCACCAACATATTCTTACCCCTAATCACAATCTTGCCTTAATAAAAACTGCCTTAACGCCGCTAAGCGAGCTAATCCAGAAATGGGAACAGGCTTCCATTTGGGCCTAAGTTTAACGGAAATCTTCCCTAATACAAACGCGGTATTTTTTAAGATATCAAAAAAAGGCAGGATTTTGGCTAACGCGCCTTTACCTTTAAATAAAGAGGCAGGTAAATCCCTAAGGGACTTAAACTGCCGAATAAAAAAGTTATCCCCGTTAACACAACTAAAAAAAGGTATTTTAACTATATTAATATACTTGCGTTGCAGGCAAAAAGAAGCTTCTCCCTGCTGAAAACATTTCCTTAACGAATTAACCGGATTACTCCTATGCCGAAGGTGATAAATTATCGCTTCCGGAGTGTAAGCTAATTTATAGCCTTTTAAATAAACCCGCCAGGACAAATCGATGTCTTCGGTGCCATTAAGCTGTTCATCAAACAACCCCACCTCCTCCAGGACCCTTCTGGGATAAGCGGCGTTAGCAGTTAATATGCAGGGTAAAAATATCTTTTTATTAAGGATGTTTTCCTCTTGAGAATATACATCCAGATAATCAATATACTTTTCGATCAAATTCTTTGGTTCTTGAATCAGGATTTTCCCTCCACAGCCTCCAATTTCTTTGTTGGAAAAACCCTTGATTATATTTAAAAGCCAATAGCGGTCCGCTAGGCAATCCGCATCCGTAAACACCGCTAATTCACCGAGCGACTCGATTACCCCTCTGTTTCTGGCTGAGCCGCGGCCAATTTGACTCTCAAAAACATATTTTACCGGATAAGGCTTCAGGATAGTTTTTGTATTATCGGTAGAGTTGTTATCCACAACCACTATTTCCAAATCATCCTTGGGAAAAATTAGATTTATCAAAGAATCTAAACAGCTGCGCAGGGTATTTCCAGCGTTACGCACCGGTAGAATTATGCTTACTTTTGGCTTCATCCGCTAAATTAGCTTATTTTATTAATTATATAAATCATCTAAAATATGTTTTGACGATTTAGAAAAACTTTAACTTTCTTGACATTGAGCGCAAACAAAAGACTGCTTTCCTCTACGGGCAAGCGCTCGATATTCTCTATATTTGCCGGAATCCCAGATTTCCCTAAAATTTCTTTCAAAGATATTGCCAAATTTAGTCAAACGCAAAGCATCTCTGAAATACTGGCATACCGGTATCACATCGCCGTCAACCGTAATAAACGGAACCCAGGGAAACTGGCAATCCGCTATGGATATCGGATGGATTTCTGTAGTTAGCTTTATCTTATAATTTGCCGCTTTTTTAGATACCTCTTTTAATTTCTTTAAGAATAATTCCCGGTCAAATTGGACGCGGCGGCCGCCAAAGCTGCACTCTTGGCAGAAATTAATCTCCTCTGCTCCCAGATCAATAGCCAGATCAAGCAAGAGCGGCATTTCGAAAAAACTTTCAGTAGATAAGGTGCAGGAGAGGGCAATTTCCGGTTTTCCCTGCCCAGACCTCTTCTTCAATTCCGCTAGACTCCGGATATTTCGCATCACCCCGTCAAAAGACGCGCCTTCCCTGGTTTTTTCAAATAATTCTTTAGTCGTTCTTTCGATAGAAAACCATATTTGATCAACTCCTAACTCTACTAATTCCCGGGCAACACCTTCGGTAAGCAAAGTAAAGTTATCAATAAAACACACCCGGATATTTTTACTCTTTAGGTAGCTTACCATTTTTAAGAAATCCTTATTCATTAGATTCTCTCCCAGGCCGAGTATCCATATATTGAGCGCCTGCGGGACCTGATCCACAATCTTTTTAAAATCAATAAAACTCAAATCTTTTCTTTTTTCCGGCCAATAATTCTGATTACACATCGCGCATTTTAAGTTGCATCGGGTAGTGCATTCAACAACCAGTACCGGAGGAAGATAATTTAAAAAATGGGCTCGGGTATCCAGCTCGGGGAAAATAATAAAATAAGCTATCTTTAAGCTTCTGGTTTTAATTAACACCTTAAGGGCGCTTAATACTCTATAAAACAGTGTCAGTTTAAAACTTTGGGCAATATATTTTCTTAAAAACATTCTTATTCCTTAATTAAAATAAAATAGCGGCAGTTCTTTACTCGGCCAGAAGCCTGCATTAAGCTCCGGCACTGGAAACTTGCCTGGCTAAGCGGGATAATCCCTAGCTTATATTTCTAATATGCCTATAGCAGATGCGATTACTTTCTGCATCGGTTTATATTTTTTTAACCGGGGCTTCTGATAAATTTTTGTTTTCTTTAATTCTGATTTATCGCTATTGGCCCTTTCATTTTTTAAGCTCATTTTCTACTCCTCCTTTCTTAATATATTTTCAATTCTGCAATATTCCTTAGGCCGGGCAGTAATCCTTTCCTGTTCGGCAAAAGCCAAACCTAATTCCCAGGGACAATCCAAAAAACTCCCGCAATGAAAACAATCAAAATCTTCCGGTTTAAGCGCTCTTAACCGGTTCAGCTGCAAAGAATTATCCCAAATTTCTCTGAAGGTTTCCTTTCTTAAGTCTCCGGCTAATAACCGTACGGTAGCATGCGGAAAAACCTTTCCCTCTACCGAAATATAGCAATGCAGATTTCCCTGATAAAAACATTTTAATTCATTTATTTTAGATTCCCGGCTCTTATACCTTACGCACGCTAACAGGCGCCGGTGTTTAAGAAAATAAACATCTTTGTTCCTAACGCGATTAACTAAAGGAAAATTTGACCCTGAATACGCAGGATAAATTATCGAATCATAATTAAATCGCCAACCCTTTTGCTTGGCGAGTTTCTTAAGATTACCAAGCTCTTGAATGTTATTTCGCATAATTACCGAGGAAACGCGAAATGGGATATTGTTTATTTCGAGTAATTTAATTGCCTGCAATGCCTTGCGCAATGACCCCGGTGTGCGGGTAATGGCATCATGCGCCTGCGGATTAACGCTAAATAACGGCAATTTTATTTCTTTGAATTTAATTTTCTTTAACTTTTCGATAATCGAATGATTGATCAAACTGCCGTTGGTAAATAACCTTAAAGTAAAATTTTTGGCTTTAGCGAAATCACAGATTTCAAAGAAATCTTTTCTTAACAGCGGTTCCCCTCCGGTAAAAGTCAACTGCAGGCAGCCTGAATCTGCCAACTCACCAAGTATTCTCTTTATTTCTTGAGCCTTAAGCTCTTTTTTGATATCCCTTTGCCGAATGCAGTGGAGGCAATTATGATTGCATTTTGCGGTTAATTCCATCTGCACATGCAAAGGAACGCGCTTTTCTTTTAATTTATTGAATAAATAAAACTTATTGTCCGTAATCATTTTTTGTTCGGTTTATTAAAAAAATAAAATGGCGACCGGTACATCTTTTCATCCCCCCATAACATCGAATATAAAAGCTTGCTTTCCCCATGCATATTTTCCAAGTATTTAGATTGTAAAGAAAAAAACTCCTTTTTCCAATAATTCCGGTAATCTGCCCGGCCTTCAAAATCGCGGCTGGCAACTACCGAGGTAGCCAGCGTATATTGTTCGCGTTTTTCTTTCCACCACTGCGGATATAATATTCTCGTTCCGTATTTTTCTTGGTAATACTTTAAGTTATGAAATATGCGGCTGCCCGCCGTAAAATGGTATGACCCGACCGTGGGGACGGTTGATAAGTTTTTGTTTTCCTTTAGAATACCGTCTAAAAACTTCAGGGTTTCTTTATAGGTATTCCGATCTTCCCCGGGATGATTAAAAATTAAAAAAAGGCGGTTGTATAATCTTTTTTTGGCGGAATAAGCGATAACCTCTTTACATCTGGACAGATACCGGCGGGGATGAACAGTCTTATTCATAATCGAGAGCATCTTTTCCGAGCCGGTCTCCATCCCGTAATCAAGCCCGAAATTAAGTTTTGAGAGCAAATCAATATCTTCGCGCTCGATCAAATCAATCCGAGTCTCCGCCCAAAAGAGTTTATCGATCTTCATTTTAATTAAACTTTTCAAAAATTCCCTGCGCCATCTCTTATCGTACCCGAAACAGGCATCATTGATGACGATTCTTTTGGGGTTATAAATATTGATAACGTCCTTTATTTTTTTAATGGCTTTACCTACTGAAAAAGAACGCCATTTGGAGCAGCCTTTTATTTTTTCAATACAGTAACTACAGGAAAACGGGCAGCCTCGGCTTAAATAAAGAAAAAAGATGCTGTTCTTTTCAGATAGAACATACCGGTAATCATTCTCGGTTATTAAATTTAAACGGGCTTTTTGCAAATTAAACGGAGGGCTTTGAATAATTACCGGCTGCTTCATTTTCCTGCCCGGATTTTGGCATATTTTCTCAAAAGCAATTTCTCCCTCACCCTGCACGATAAAATCAAAAGGGCTATTTTTGTAAATAAAATCATCCGGAAGCGCGCTGGGATGATGTCCGCCGACGATAATTGGAATCTTAGGATTCAACTCTTTACAAACTTCCGCAACCGCAACCGTGCTTAAATAATTTAAGCTGCTCCAGCAGGAGATTCCTACCGCATCAAAGCTATATCCGGAAATCAACCTCCTGGCTTTCCTTATAAAATCTTCAATTCCGGTACCTCGAGAGTTGGGCCGGCCGATCTCTATTTCTAAATCTAAAACATTAACCTCAAAATTTTTATTTAGAAATGTAATTAAGTCGATCAG
>Ga0172370_10004465_pt1 | contig 18722 bp, 20 predicted proteins | sample LakKiv5m_FD_114538 | JGI IMG/M metagenome (GOLD analysis project Ga0172370, IMG submission 114538) | Freshwater microbial communities from Kabuno Bay, South-Kivu, Congo - kab_022012_11.5m | ecosystem: Environmental > Aquatic > Freshwater > Lake | place: Democratic Republic of the Congo...
AAGCACAAGCGACCCTCCAAGTTGACGTGGTGGTTCGGGAGTAGACGTAACACCCCATACCCGGACGTTCCGTGCCGTCCGACGGGCCGATCCTGCCCCCTCGCGGCCCGCGGCGCAAGCGCGCCCGCGCTCGCTCGTTCGATGGCGCCCTTCTCGACACGCAGATGTGCCGAACCGCGCCATCTCGTGCCTTCTCGTTGACACGCCCACGCGTGGCCCGCAACATGATCTGCGGCACGGGTCGTGCCGAGCGGGCCTCGACCATGAAGACCACCCGACAGCTCACAGCCATCATCGAACGCGAGGGGGCGGTGTTCGTTGCGTTGTGCCCCGAGGTCGACGTCGCGAGCCAAGGTCCGACCATCGAGGAGGCGAGGGCCAACCTCGTCGAGGCGCTCGATCTCTTTTTCGCGACCGCGGACGAGGCCGAGGTCGCGTCCCGTCTGCACCCGGAGGTCTTCGTCACGCGGGTCGAGGTCGCCGTTGGGTAGGCTCCGCGTCCTGTCCGGCAAGGCGGCGTGCGCCATCCTCGGCGAGCACGGCTTCGCGCTCGTCCGGTAGCGAGGCAGCCACGCGGTCATGCAGCGCAGCACGGAAGACGGAACAACGACGGTGCCCGTGCCGATACACGAAACGTTGGCCGTCGGTACGCTGCTCTCCATCATCAGACAGTGTGGCCTCTCGCGCTCGCTCTTCGAGACGGAGTGACGTGCTCGCGCCGACCTGGGCAGCTCGGCGCCTGGCCCGGCGGCGTGGTCGGCGGCGTGGGCACGAGGCTCTTGATTCGTCCCGCCCCTCGGCGCCTTCGGTCGCTCACACGTCCAGGCCAAGCCGGGCCTCGACGAACGCCTCGAGGGCCGTGAGGAGGCCCTCGGCGTCCGCGCGCCTGAGCGCCCACATCGCGGCGTCGACGTCGAAGAAACGGTTGTAGTCCGACTGGTTGCGTAGCGCGAACAGATCCACCAGGACGCCCTGGGCGGCCTTGTCGAAGTTCCCCGGACGCACGAGGTACTGCGAGAAGAGCGTCTGGAGGCCACGATGGCTCGTCGGCTCCACATCGCAGGCCAGCAGCGCGGCCGAGGCCATGTGGAACACCGCGTAGTAGAGTCGGCTCGCGGCGTCGTCGAGCAAGCCGGACATCGCGAGCTGGTCGGCGGCTTCGAGCGAGCGCCTGCCACGCGCCATCTCTGCGCGCGCGTTGATCGCGCGGTTGTCCTTCGTCATGACACCACCACGCCGTCGCGCGCCCAGGCGGCCGCGAGGGCGGTCTCGAGTCGGTGGAGGCGTTCCACCTCCGCGGCGGCATACACGTGCGCCTCGAGCAGCAGGCCGTGGTCGATGCCGACCCGGGTGACGGCGGAGAGCACGTCGAGTCGCTCGGTGGACGGCTCCAGACGGTCCATCACGACGAGCAGGTCCACGTCCGAATCGGGCCCCGCATCGCCCCTGGCCACGGATCCGAAGACACGAACCTCGCACACGCGCGCCCCCCAACGTCCACGAAGCACGCGCACCGCCTCGCGAATCGCGGCGTCGACCGCGGGGGGCATGGGCGAGCCAACCGGACTTCCCTGTCGGCGTGGTGGTCGGTGAGTCGACGTCATTGCCCCAAATTCCGGACGTTCCCAGGCCGCCCTAGCCACGATCCTGCTATCGCTTCGCCTGGGAAGCAAGCGCGATCTCGGGGCGCGGAGGCGGCCAAGCGCCAGCCGGCACCCAGGCAAGAGGCCTTGCGCCCTGTGGGCCCAAGACGCAAGCCGGATCTTGCCGGCGCAGGAGCGCCGGAGGGGCGAACGCGGCCCATCGGCCGGTGCCCTGCGGCCGATCGGTCTGGGCGGTTGCTTCGTCGCCCACGCGGGTGTGCCGCGGGGACCCACATAATGACATGTTAATACTGATGTTTTCCGCGGATCGGCGCAAGCTCCGGCGGTGCCCGCTTCATACCATAAAATACTGATCATATTCAAGATATTATACCCAGGGGATCGCGATCGCGTTGATGGGAGGCCGTGCGAACGTGATTCCTTGGTGCGGCGGGCGCAACAGGTTTGGGTGAATACATCAAGTAAATCAATGTGTTGTATGGGTCGAACGACGGGGTGCGGGCGGAGAGGTCATGCGGTCCTGCGAGGTTGCTAGCTCGAAAAACGCAGGCGGTCCACGAGCGCCTTCCAACAGGCGGTCCCGAAGGGACATCTCGACCGGTAGCGGGGACTACGGTCCCACGTGCCCCGGGGGCCCGCCCGTCCTGGCCGGCCTTGTCCGACCCGCTCGTCCTGGCCTCCGCGCTCGTCCTGCGCCCGCCGGCCCTTCACGCTAATCATCGCCCGCCCCCTGCACAATCCAGCGCCGCACGACATCGCACACGGGCCCCGGCAGCGGCGGGTTGGCGAGCGGCATGCGAGACCGACAATCGCCGTCCTTGCAGGCCGAATCGAAGAGACATTGGTCGCCGTCGAGCTTGTGCATCAGGAAGCTCTTCGCCGGGTCTCCGGGCGTGACGAGCGGCATCGTGGGCAGGATCGTGCTTTCGGCGGACAGGATCACCGCGTGCCACTTCGCCGGATCCTTGCCGATCACCGGCGGATGCGACGCGCCATGACACGACGAGAAGGCGCAGCCCTGGGCGAGGACGGGCACCACATCGGCTTGGAACGAGACCTTGGGCGTCATCAGGTCGGAGTTCGTGGCCGTGGACGCCGCGGCGCAGGCGGGCTTCGACGCCTCGGACGCGCAGGCCCCGAGGCCGAGCCCCACCGCGGCGCACAACAACGGCGGGATCGCCCTGCGCGCGCCGCTCATGGCGTGGCCTCCGCGACGTCGGGCGCGAGCGCGCCTCCGCGGCTGCTCGCGTCGGACTCGGCTTCGCAGGCCTCGCCGAGCACGTAGCCCTTCTTGCAGATGCACGCGCAGCTCGCCGCGAACTCGGGCTCGGCGCACACGGGCACCACGTCCAGCGCGCGCGAGACCGTGCGGCCGCCCCGGTCCTCGAGCGTGACCTCGAGGCGGAACGGGACGCCGTAGACGTCGGTAGACGCCCACTGGTTCGGGCACACGGGCACGTTGGCGAAGCTCGCCGCGTTCGCATCGGAGCTGCCGCCCCATCCAGCGCCGAGCGCGACGAGGTTCGTCACCCGCTTGTCGAGCCGCACCTGCTGGGTCGTGGGGTCCCGCAGCGCGCCCGTGAGGTTGGCCGCGCACGCCTCCACGTTGCGCGCGCGCACGCCCACGAAGACCACGCGCCCGCCCTGCGGCGGCGTCACGATCGGCACGGTCGCACCGTCGGCGACGCCTATCGAGGTCCCGTCGGGCCTCAGCACGATCACCTCCAGCTCGGCCGGCTTCGCGAGGTCTCCGATCGGCGCGAGCTTGCACACCGGCCCCGCGTCATGGCCCGCGTCGAACCCAAACTCGCCGGTTCCGGGCGCGGTCGAACACGCGAGCGTGGCGGTGGCGAGCAGACTCATGACGCGGGCGCTGGGTCGGATCACGTGCCTCCGTCGAAAGCTGCGGGCACTGGGCTCCGCCTCGTGTCGCGGGGCCCCCGCCCACGCCCGCTCCGTCGAGCCCCCGCGTTCCGAGCTTTCATCCATGCCCATCCGGTGGCCTCACCAAGGAGCCGGCGCAGGCCGGCTTCGCCTAGCAGCCTCGACTTCAGTCGACGACACACGAGGCTCTGGGCCGTGGATTGAATGCCCGGGCGCTGTTGGTCAAGTCCGCCTTCGCGGACTGCGCCCTCGCGCGGCGACTGTTGGGAGCCAACCGGATAGGCATGCTCTCATCCATCGACCGTGCCGGCGCGAGCGGCATGCAGGGCCTCAGAAGCAGACGATGTCGTCCGTCTTGGGATAGTAGTACACGAAGATGTTGCAGTGCTCGTTCTTCTCGACGATGGGCCCGAAGGTGTAACAGCAGTCCAGCGCGGTGTCCGCCGTGCCGTACTTGGACTTGTCGAAGTCGTCGAGGCCCTTGCAGCCAACGGCGGGCTCGGGCTCGGACCACTCGTACGCGCAGGTGTAGAACACGCCGCTCTTCGGCGGCACGGTCAGATCGAGGTCGGGCGAGATCTTCATGAGCGGATCGTCCCAAGACTTCGACTCGTAAAACAGCGCCGATGCGGCCGGCTTGGTCGTCGTGACGCCGTCCCACGCGTACATGTCGAAGACCGAACCGCGGCTGTGGAAGTGGCCGTTCGCGCCGATGATATGGATGGGCTCCGTGCCGCCCTTGGCGCCGAACTGGCAGGTCCCCGAGAACTCGGGCTTCGGGTTCGACTTGCAGATGCGGATCGACTGCTTCGTCGCAAAGAGCGTGCCCATCTCGTGCTTGACGTCGGCCTGCGGGATGCTCCAGAAGTTCGTGCGCACCTTGCCGTAACCCGTCGGCGTCGCCTGCGTCGTGGCGTTGACGAAGTGCGTCTGCAGCATCAGCCACTCGTCGGGCTGGATCATGTTCGCCACGCCGTCCGGGTAGGTCCAGTCGAGCGTGCCGTCGATCTGCGTGTTCGCGACCAGCGGCCAGTCCGCCCAGTTGGGGCTCTTGAAGCACTCGCCCGCACCGTTGGTGCCCTTCTGGAGGCGCCCGTTGGCGGGATCCAGCTTCACGATCGTGCGCACGCGAAAGATGTTCATGTGGTGCGACCCCTCGCGCTGCGCCGTCTGGATGCGGTGCAGCAGGAACGGCTTGTCGGGCGGCAGTCCCGCGGCGGCGAGCAGCTCGCTCATCTTGAAGAAGTAGCAGTCCTGCTCCTCGGTCGCCGGCGGCACGAAGATCTCCTCCGTCTCGAGCTGGAAGCCCTTGCCCGCGGGCGGCGGATCGAGCTTCGCGGGATCGGCGGGAGACGATGTGTCCGACGCGCAGGCGGCGATCGACGCGAGCGCGAGCGCCACGGCGACGAAAAGAGGCTTGGACGACAAGGCGTGCATTTCGGGCTCCACGCGGCACGCGGCGCCGCCGACGCCGGCCATCGTCTTCGAGGCGCCAGCGGTGTCAATGCACAGAGCCCGATCACCCGCAGCGGGAGCGGGTCTGCCGTGCGCGCGGGGCGACGCGGCGGGACCGGACCGACCTGCTGCTAAATCAACTCCCAGTACAGGTCCAGGTTCGTGTTGGTTGCGTCCGCGCCCGTCCTGAACCTGGCGCGCACCTTGTCGCCGATCTTGATGGGCGTGGTGATGCCGCCCGCGAGCCAGCTTTTGATGATCGTGCACACGCCGTCGAGCTTGACGTCGACCTGGTAGTACGGACACGTCACCTCGAGACCGGTGCCGCCGCGCTCGACCATCGTGAAGGTGTAGATGTAGCCCTGCGTGGTCGGCACCTCGTGCCACGGCATCGGCTGATGACAGTCTGGGCAGTCGGCGCGCGGCGGGATCCACAGCTCCCCTTTTCCCTTCGTGATCGGACATTTGGGGTTCACGCAGGCGGTCCCGAGGAGCTTGCCCTCGGTCAGACCCTTGAAGTAGGGCGTGAGCAGCCCGTAGGTGTGGAAGTGCGTGCCCTCGGCGCCGAAGCGCGGCATGTGGAGGATCCATGCGTCGCCCGCCTGGTCGATCTTCTGCGGCTTCATTCCGGGTTGGGTGTTGTCGCTCATGATGAACCGTCCCCTACCAGCCGCGCTCGAGCACGGCACAGGTCACGTGGCTGCCGACGCCTGCATGCGAGATGGCGAGGCCGCGGCGCGGGTTGTCGATCTGCAGGCTCTTCCATTCGGCGGGCTTGTGCTTGCCGTAGCGGGCCCAGAGCTCGTCGCGGCCGTGGAAGTAGTCGTACTTGCCCTGGAGCTGCCAGAACACCTCCGCCATCTGGAAGATGCCGGTGGCGCCGACCGCGTGCATGGTGCCGAGCAGCCCCCCCGAGAGGTTCGCCGGGCACTTGCCGGGCTTGCCGGTCACGGGGTTGTCCAGGTAGCACTCGCCGCTCGTGACGTAGCTCTGCTCCTTGCCGTAGAGCGTGAGGCCCACGTCGCCGTAGGTCTGCAAGTCCGAGATCGTGAACGCGTCGTGCGTCTCGACCAGATCCAAGTCCTCGATCGGATTGTGGATTCCGGCCATGTGGTAGACCATGTACGCCGCCACGCGCGCCGCAGCGAAGCTCTCGAAGCCCGGCCAGCGGCCGTCCGTCCTCTTCATCTCCTCGTAGAGCCAAGCGTAGTCCGCCTCGGTCTCGTTGGGCAGCAGCGGGATGCGCATGGGTCGGCGGTCTCCCGTGCGCAGCGTGTGCGTACCGCCGCAGATATAGAGGCGGACCGGGTTGTCCGTGAGCTGGTAGGCGAGCTCCTCCGAGCACAGCAGCATCGCCGAGCTGCCCACGCTCATCGCGCAGCACTCGAGGAAGCGCAGCGGATCGCTGACGATGTCACCCGCGAGCACCTCGTCGACCGTGTGACGGCCGGGCTGCTGCGCGTAGGGCGAGCTGCACGCGTAGCCGCGGTTCTTGACGGCGATGGCCGCGCGCACGCGCTCATCGACGCCGTACATCTCCTGGAAGCGCCGCGCCATAGGCGCGTAATAGCTCGCATAATTGCGCGCGAGCCGCGTCTCGAAGTCCTTGCACGCGGCCGAGGCGATGTAGTAGTTGCCCGTCCAGGTCTTGACCTCGTCCATCCGCTCCCAGCCCATCACGAGCGTGCAGTCCGAGTAGCCGCTCGCGATGCTCTGCGCCCCGGCGAGCATGGTGGAGCCGCCGGTCGCGCCGCCGGTCTTGACGCCGATGTTGGGCAGCGGGTCGAGGCCGATGTAGTCGTGGACCTTCGACTCGCACAGGAGCTGGTCCTGGAAGTGGTCGGCGAACTCGCCGTACGCCGCGAAATTGACGAGCCCCTTGACCTCGAGCGGATCGCGCTTGAGGTGGTTGTCCTCGAGCAGCATGCGGAAGGCCATCATGCAGAGCTCTTCCAGCTTCTTCTCCGGGTAGCGCTTGCGGAAGTCGGTGGTCCCGGCCGCCACCATGTAAACAGGGCGGGTCCACTTCGGGACGCGCAGGTTGCCTTGGCCGAATTCGATCATCGCATGTTCCTTGGAACGCGGGCCCCGGTGCTTCGCACACGCCCGCTTGGTCGGGTTGGTTCAGGGCAAAGGGGCGTCGTGCGAATCGGTCGCCGCCTCGTCCTGTTGTCTGCGAAGCTGTTGCGCTCGGGCGAGCAGGGCCCTCGGATCGGCGAAGAACTCCGTGTGGAGGACCTCATCGCCGCTGACCATGCGCAGCTCGAAGAGATCCTCGCCGACCTGCGCGAGCAGGCAGCTCACCGCGCGCCTGCGCTGCGGCGATGTCGCAGGCAGGTGCCAGAGCACGACGGGAATCTCCGAGGCTTCCACGACAACTCCTGGGCCGCTGTCGCCCTGCGCTCAGTCATGCACGCTCGCGCGGCGCGCCGCAAGGATGGGAGGCACTTGGAGGCCTGCCGTGGTCTGATCTGGCGCAGGTTCGCCGCCAGGAACTGATCTGGATCCGATCTGGACGGGCTCCGGGACGCCGCCACGTGGCTCGCTCGACGCGCGCGCTCGGACAAGCTGCGATTGGCGATATCACAAAGGGCGATTGTCGATCTCAACTTCGTGGGTGATCCTCGTCAAGATGCCACGGGCCCGACCGGTTCATACCGGCTCCAGGCCGGCGGTCGTCACGGGAGGGCGCGCCATGAGCAAGCGGACTCGGATCTCGGCCATCGGGGCGACCGGGCTCGCCGTGGCCCTGCTCTGCGGCGTCGCGGCCGGGATCGGCGGCTTCACGTTCGTGTACGCCCGCGGCGGCTCCTACCTCAGCAACGACCCCGCTGCGTGCGCGAACTGCCACGTCATGCAGGGACACTTCGACGCGTGGACGCGCTCGAGCCACCACGCGGTCGCGGGCTGCAACGACTGCCACACGCCCGACGACGTCGTCGGGAAGTACGTCGCCAAGGCCTCCAACGGCTTCTTCCACTCGCTTCACTTCACGACCGGCGAGTTCCCCGAGCCGCTGCGGATAAAGCCCCACAATAGGGCGATTACAGAGGCACGATGTCGCGGCTGCCACGCCGCGATCGTCGCGCAGATCGACGCAAACCACCGGGAAGGACACGCGCTCGCGTGCGTGCGATGCCACGCGAACGTCGGCCACCTGCGTTGAGTCACGCGCGCCGGGCCCCGTGTCCGCGCGCCGAGGAGCGACCATGAGCGACGAGACCGCACACACCCAGCCCACGCGCAAGCGGCTGCTGCTGGCGTTCGCGCTGACGGCGATGGGAGCGGCCGCGATAGCCGCACTGTCGGCGTACCTGCTCGTGACCGTGGCGGAGCACAAGCGGGAGGCTCGCAACCCGTTCTTGCGCGTCGTGGAGCTGTCGGAGCAGACCGACGATCCCGCCTGGTGGGGAAAGAATTTCCCTTCGCAATATGATGGTTACAAGCGCACCGTGGATCAGCAGCGCACGCGCTACGGCGGCTCCGAGGCGCTGCCCCGCCAGCCCACGCAGGCCGATCCGCGCGCGGCGGTCTCGCAGTCCAAGATCGAGGAGGATCCGCGGCTCAAGACGATGTGGGCCGGCTACGCGTTCGCGAAGGACTTCCGGGAGGAGCGCGGGCACGCCTACATGCTCGAGGATCAGACCTACACGGAGCGGCAGCAGGTCGCGAAGCAGCCGGGCACGTGCATGCACTGCCACGCGTCGGTCTGGGTGCCCTACCGCACGCTCGGTGACGGCGATTTGATCAAGGGTTTCGAAAAGATGAACCAGATGCCCTACAGCGAGGCGCGCAAGCTCGTGACGCACCCGGTGGCCTGCATCGACTGCCACGATCCCGCGACCATGCAGCTGCGCGTGACGCGACCGGGCTTCCTCGAGGGCATGAAGGCCTACAAGGATGGCCAGGGCGTCAAGGGCTACGACGTCAACCGCGACGCGCCACGACAGGAGATGCGCTCGTTCGTGTGCGGCCAGTGCCACGTGGAGTACTACTTCAAGGGGCCGGACAAGCGCCTCGTCTACCCCTGGGCGAAGGGCCTCAAGGTCGACGCGATCCTGGCTTACTACGACGAGATCGGCTTCCAGGACTGGGTGCACGCGGACAGCGGCGCGCCGGTGCTCAAGGCGCAGCACCCCGAGTTCGAGATGTGGTCGCAGGGCATCCACGCGCGATCGGGCGTGGCGTGCGCGGACTGCCACATGCCCTACACCCGCGAGGGCGCGATGAAGGTCAGCGATCACCACGTGCGCAGCCCGCTGCTCAACATCAACGGAGCGTGCCAGACCTGCCATAAGTTCCCGGAGGCCGAGCTGAAGGCGCGCGCCGAGCAGATCCAGCAACGCTTCTTCACGCTGCGCGACCGCGCGATGGACGCGCTCGTGGCGCTCATCGGCGACCTGAAGGACGCCCGGGCCGCGGGCAAGGGTGACGCCGATCTTCGCGTCGCGCGCGAGCTGCAGCGCAAGGCGCAGTTTCGGCTCGACTTCGTGGAGGCGGAGAACTCGACGGGCTTCCACGCGCCGCAGGAGGCCGCGCGCATTCTCGGCGAGTCCATCGACCTGAGCCGCCAGGGCCAGCTCGCCCTGCGCGACCCGACCTTCAAGCCCACGGAGGCCCCGACCTTCGCCTGGCCGGCCCCGCCGCCCGCGACGCCGCGCTGATCAGGCCCCGCGCCGGGGCGTGAGCACGAACTGCCCGAGCGCGATGGGCACGGCGACCTTCAGCATCAGCGTGAAGACCAGGAAGCCGACGGCGAAGATGCCGGCCGAGACCTGAAGCTCCGTCCACGACGGCGAGTACTCGTAGACCTCGCCGAGCGCGTCGGGCGTCAGCCCCGGTATGATGAGGCCGATGCCCTTCTCGATGTACACGCCCGCATAGCAGGCGAGGCAACCGAGGTTCATCGTGACCCAGTTGCGGCGCGTCTTCGGCACGATGAAGAGCAGGAATGCCACGATGTTGAGCGAGACGGCGCTCCACGCGAAGGGTACGAGCGTCGTGTGGCCATGCAGACCGTCGAAGTAGTAGCGCGTGTACAGCAGGTGCTCTGTGTCGCTATAATACTCTTTATAGATCTCGCTGCCGTGGAAGAAGAGGTTGAGGAACATGGCGTAGGCCATCAGCTCGGCGATCTTCCAGATGGCCTCGTCCTTGATCTGGAACGCGGTGAATTTACGGATGAGTTGCAGCAGGATGAGGAGGATCGCGGGGCCCGAGCAGAAGGCCGACGCCAGGAACTGCGGCGCCAGGATCGAGGCGTTCCAGTAGGGCCGCGCCGCGAGACCGTTGTAGAGGAACGCCGTGACCGTGTGGATGGAGACCGCCGCGGGGACCGAGAAGAGCACGAGCGGATAGACGAACCACGTCTTGTAGTGCTTGCCGACGAAGCCGGAGTAGACGAGGTGGGTCACGACTACAAAGTTGATGAGCCCGTATAGATTTAGGACAAGCACGTCCCACGCGAGCAGTGACGAGGGAAAATTTAGCTTTCCGTAGGGCGGGAAGAGGTGCCAGAAGCGGTCGGGGCGACCGATGTCGACCGACACGAAGAGCAGGCACATGACGATGGCGCTCACGGCGAGCAGCTCGCCGAAGATGGCGATCTCGCGGATGGGGCCCCACTTGTAGATGTAGGCCGGGATGACGAGCACGACGGCCGCGGCCGCCACGCCCACGAGGAACGTGAAGTTGCCGATGTAGAAGCCCCACGAGACCTGGTCCCGCATCGACGTCACGCCGAGGCCGCGCTCGATCTGGCCGGCGTAGGCCCACGCGCCCGAGGCGATGAGCGCGAGGAGGAAGAGGAGCCAGGCCCAATAGAGGAGGTTGCCGCGCAGGACCTGGCGGACGCTGCCGGTGAAGAACTGATAGAAGAGGTTGAAGGGCATAGGGCCTCACGTGCCGTAGAAGTAGAAGAACTTCGGCAGGGTGTTGAGCTCGGCCTTGAGGACCAGAACGCGTTTATTTTCAATGATGTAGCGGATCTCGCTCTTCGGATCGAGGAGGTTGCCGAACTTGCGCGAGCCCACCGGGCAGACCTCCACGCACGCCGGGTAGCGGCCCTCGCGCGTGCGCTGGATGCAGAACGTGCACTTCTCGACCACCCCCTTGGGCCGCGGCCGGTTGCCGAGATAGTGCGTGGTGGCGTTGAACGCTTCGGAAGGCAGGGCCGGCTCGCTCCAGTTGAAGTGGCGCGCGCCGTAGGGACACGCGGCCATGCAGTAGCGACAGCCGATGCACCAGTCGTAGTCGATGACGACGATGCCGTCCTGCTCGCGCCAGGTGGCCTGCACGGGGCAGACCTTGACGCAGGGCGGGTTCTCGCACTGCTGGCACGCGACGGGTACGTAAAAGTGCCCTTCTTCCGGCACCTTCTCGGGCTGATAATAGGGGTCGGCGTGCGCGAAATCGACGCCCTTGCGCTTGTCCATCTGCTGCACGCGGATCCAGTGGATCTGCGGATCGCGGCTCTGGTTGTTCTCTTCGACGCACGCATAGACGCAGCGGCGGCAGCCCACGCAGCGCGACAGATCGAGCGCGTAGCCAAACACGACGTCGGGCATCGGGCCCTTGTCGGAGACTGTGGCGTCTTTGCCGTGCTTGGCCTTCAGCTCGGCCTTGAGCTCCGAGAGGCGCGCGAGCAGCGTTTCGCGAGGCAGTTCGGTCAGGTGCTGCGAGAGGCAGGAAGCGAGCGCCGCCCCGCCCGTGGCCGCGACGGTGGCCTTTGCGACCGACGACAGGAAGAGCCGGCGTGAGATGAGATCAGTGCGCATGCGAGTCTCCGTCGGAGCGTAGCGGCCCGGGCCGAGCCGGCGCCGGCTTGGGCGCGAGCTTCTGGAAGTGCGGCGCGTGCGGGTTGTGGCAGTTGGCGCACAGGAGGTACTTCTTGTGCCCGTTCCACAGCCCCGTCCGCCGCCCGTGGACCCCCACGCGCCAATCCCGGAATTTGTCACCGTGACATTGGCCACACAACCGATAACTTTGTGAAAACGGCACCTTCTCTCCACTCGACAGGTGCAGCTGGTCGCGATCGTCCTTGTCATGACAGTCGAGGCACCACCGGTGCTCGGCGTCGTGCTGCAAGACTATCTTCTGGTGCTCGTCGGTCAGCACGCGCCGCGTCGGGTTCGGCTCCATCTCCTTGTGGCACTCCGAGCAGGGGAAGATGCCTTCGGAAAACGGCGGCGGCCCTACCTCGAATTCCATCGCGCCGGCCTCGGAGACCGCCTCCTTGCTCGCCGCGGCGATGGCAGGTGGAGGCTCCGAGAACGCGTATTCGAGGGGGGAGGTGGCGTTCGAGCGGCAGTGGCACAGCGTGAGCGCGCATGTCACGGCGCCGAGCAGGAGCGCCGAACAAGGGTGGCGGGGTGTCATCGGGTCATCCAATCCGAGCGGAGATCGTCCGCTGCAGCTCGCGCAGCCACATGGCCTGCATGCCATGGAACCGGCGGCAGATGAGGGTGGCGAGGTTCTGGAGCAGCGGCACGCCGAGCCGGGGGTCCGTCGCGATGAGGCGGCGCAGGTCCGCCCCGTTCCAGGCCGTCAGCTCCGCGTCGACGTGCGCCGAGGCAGACACCGTGTAGCGGTGCGGCTCGACCAGCGCCGACCAGCCGAGCATGTCGCCCGGCCCGAGCTCTTCGAGGAACGCGTCCATCTGCTTGTTGCCGATCTGCATCGGCATCGAGAGCTCGACGCGCCCCTTGCGGACCACGAAGAGGCGATCGGCGTCGTCCCCCAGTCGGAACAGCGGCGTGCCGCTCGGGAGGTGCACTTGGCTCGCGGATCGCATGAGCTCGGCGAGCTGTTCTGACGACAAGCTCTTGAAGAGCGGCATGTCCTCGAGGATGGGAAACGTCGACATGGGCGGTCCTCCGGCCTGACGCGGCGTGCGCGCCGGCTAGTTCACGAAGGGCGAGGAGGCGCCCGTACGCAGGTGCGCGACGGAGGGCACCTCGAGGAAGTTCTCGACCGCGGCGCGCTCCTGGCGGACGTGCCGCTCCAGCAAACTCATGACCAGCATGACGGTGGCCGGGTCGAGCTCGATGGCCTCGGGGGCCTTGACCTTGGTGTCGGTGAAGAAGCGAGCGGCGGGCAGGGCCGGCTGCGGCTGCGGCTGGCGCGCGCGCTCCTCGTCCTCGCGGCGCTCGCAGGCGAAGAACAGGAAGAGGCCGCAGCCGAGGAAGAAGACGATGCCGCCGATGAGGCTGATGTAACCGTGCATGGTGACCTCCTTGGGGTCGAGGGTGCGGGTCGAACGTCCTGCCCGGACCTAACGCAGGATGCGTGCCAAGTCGGGGCCTGAATGTGAATCGCGTAAAATCATAATGTTACATCAGACCGGCAGGCGGGGACAGTTCACCAGTGCCACTTTGTCATGTCACGTCTGCCATCGGGTCAGGTGACGCAGATCAGCGATTTCGATGCCGAAGTGGCAGACACTGAGGGTTGGTGGTGAGGCGGGAGACGGCGTGGAGCTGCTTCGACGACGCGTGACGAACATGAACACGGCCCTGGCGCTCGGCGTCACGGGCGTCGTCGTGGCTGCCATCGCGGTCGGCAGCTGGGTCTTCGCCGAGCACCACGAGCGCCAGGTGCTCGACGGCGCGCGCACGACCGCGCGGATCCAGGCCGAGACCATCCGGTTGGCGCTCGAACACCAGATGCTGGAGGATCGGCGCGACCTCGTCGAGGACGTGATCCGGAGCCTGGCGCGCACGAGCGGGGTCGAGCGGATCCTGATCCTCGATCGCAAGGGCGTGACGCGCTTCGCGAGCGCGCCCGACGACGCGGGCCTGCGCCTGAGCGTCGACAGCCCCACGTGCCAGGCCTGCCACGCGCTCGCGCCCGAGACGCGCTCACAGAGCGTGGTCTTCGACTCGGACGACGGGCGCGTGCTGCGCACCGTCGTGCCCATCGAGAACCAGGCCCGCTGTCACGGCTGTCACGCGCCTGAGCAGCGCATCAACGGCGTGCTCATCGTGGACGTTCCGGTCGGCGAGCTGCGGGAGCACCTGGAGGCCGACATGCGCAACCTCGCGCTCGGCAGCGGTGCGCTGGGCCTCGGGCTGCTGGCGGCGCTCGGGGCGATCATGCGGGTCGTCGTGCTGCGGCGGCTGCGCTACTTCGAGGAGGCGGCGCGCGGGATCGCGGGCGGGGACCTCGCGCGGCGCGTGCCCGAAGACGGCAACGACACGCTCGCCTGGCTGGCGCGCGAGTTCAACACGGTGACCGACTCGGCCTCGCACCTGGTCGGCGAGGTGCGGCGGCAGCGCGAGCAGCTCGAGAGCGTGATCAACAGCGTGGACGACGGGATCCTCGTGCTGGATCCGGATCTCAACGTGGTCGCGGCCAATGACGCGCTGGTCGGGCGCTTCGACCTGTCGCGCGACGCGCTCGTGGGGCGGACCTGCCACGCCGCCGTGGGCGGGCAGTGCAACCTCACCGAGTGTCCGGCCGCCACATCGTTTCTCGACTGCGACCACCACGCAGCGATCGTGACGCGCCACGTGGGCGAGAGCGTGCGCCACGAGGAGGTGCGCTCATCGCCGGTGATCGACGACGGCGGCCACGTGGTGCAGGTCGTGGAGGTCTGGCGCGACATCACGGACCGCCGCGCGAGCGAGGCCCGCATGTCGGAGTCGCATCGGCTCGCGTCGCTCGGGATGCTGGCGTCGGGCTTCTCACACGAGCTGAACACGCCGCTCGGGTCTGCCATGACCTGTGTAGACGGCATGCTGAGCATCCTGGCAAGGCCCTCGGACGACCCGAAGGCCGACGACGAGACCGTGCGGTCCTATGGCAAGGTCGCGCGGGACCAGCTCCTGCGCTGCCGCAACGTGACGCGGCAGTTCCTGCGGCTGTCGCGGGGTGAGAGCGGGACGACCGATCTGCTCGACGCTCGGACCGTGCTCGAGGGCGTCGTGCCCCTCGTGACGCCGGCGGCGAGGGAGCTGGGCGTGACGATCGAGGTGGGGTCGCTGCCGCCGTCGATTCCGGTGCGCGCGGAGGAGGCCGGGCTCCAGCAGGTGCTGCTCAACCTCATCCTGAACGCCGTGCAGGCGTGCGCGAAGGGGGGTCACGTGCGCGTGGAGGCGGCGATCGAGGCCGGCGCGCGCGTGAGCATCACCGACGACGGCAAGGGCATCGCGCCCGAGCATCTGCGCAAGATCTTCGAGCCCTTCTTCTCGCTGCGGCGCGGCGGCACGGGCCTCGGCCTGTTCCTGTGCCTGAACGCAGTGCGCGGCTGGGGCGGCGATGTGCGGGTGGAGAGCCAGGTCGGTAAGGGCACGCGCTTCGACGTGATCCTGCCGGCCGCGCGGCCCGGTCAGGTCGCGAGCGCGGACTAGGAGGTCCGGATGAGCGAACGCGGCAACGTGCTGGTCGTGGACGACGACGATGTCTACCGGATGGTGCTCTCGAGCGAGCTCGGCCGCCGCGGCTTCCGCGTCCGCAACGCCGACTGCGTGGCGACCGCGGTGACGCGCATGACCGAGGAGGCGCCGGACGTGGCGCTCGTGGACCTCCGGCTGCCCGACGGCGACGGCCTCGCCGTGCTGCGCGCCGCGACGGGCCGCGCGGCGAGCATCGAGGTCATCCTGCTGACCGGCCACGGCAGCATCGACACGGCCATCGAGGCCATGAAGCTCGGCGCGTTCGACTACGTCGCCAAGCCCTGCCCGATCGACGAGATCGAGATCCGCGTGCGCAAGGCCCTCGAGCGGCGCGCGATGGTCCAGCGCACCGCGCTGCTCGAGAGCGGCCTCGCGATGCGCGGCAAGGCCTCGGACTTCGTCGGGTGCAGCGAGTGGCACACCGCGACGCTCGAGCGGATCGAGCGCTTCGCACCGACGGACGCCTCGGTGCTGATACTGGGCGAGACCGGCACGGGCAAGGAGGTCCTGGCGAGGCTCATCCACGCGCAGAGCCTGCGTGCGAGCCGTCCGTGGGTGGTGGTCGACTGCACGGCGCTGCACGAGGACCTGCTGCTCAGCGAGCTGTTCGGGCACGAAAAGGGGGCCTACACCGGCGCGGTGGGGGCGCGCGCGGGGCTCTTCGAGGTCGCCGACGGTGGCACGATCTTCCTCGACGAGGTGGGCGACATGAGCCCGAGCACGCAGGTGCGGCTCTTGCGTGTGCTCGAGTCGTCGACCTTCCGGCGCGTGGGCGGCTCGCGCGAGATCCGCGTGGACGTGAGGGTCATCGCGGCCACCAACCGCGACCTGCACGCCCTCATCGCGCAGGGCCACTTCCGCGCGGACCTCTTTTACCGCCTCGCGACGCTGCGCCTCGATCTGGCGCCCCTGCGCGAGCGGCCGGCCGACGTCCCCGTGCTCGCGCGGCACTTCGCGGAGCGCTTCGGCGCGCGCTTCGGCCGGCAGGTGGCGTTCGCGCCCGAGGCGATGGCGGCCCTCGAGCGCTACGCGTGGCCCGGCAACGTGCGCGAGCTGCTGCACGTCGTGGAGCAGGCCCTCATCGTCGGCGACGGGCCGCGGGTCGAGCTCGCGCACATGCCGCCGCACCTCACCCGCACGGCGCGGGGCGCGACGGCCACGCAGGGCACGGCGGACGGTCCGCAGGCGTCGCTCGAGCAGCTCGGACGCGCCCACATCGAGCGGGTGCTCGCCTCCGTCGGTGGACACCGGGGAAAGGCCGCCCACATCCTGGGGATCAGCGAGCGGAGCCTGTACCGGAAGCTGCGCGAGCTGGCGTGAGATCCGGCCCGCAGGTGGCCACGTCAGCCATGCCGCGCTACGCTGCCGCGCTCGGTGAGCGCCGGCCCGCGGCGCCCGCCACGAAGGAGGCCTCGCGTCATGTCCGATTCCGTCAGCCGTTGCCCCTGGTGCGGTACCGACCCGCTCTACGTGAGCTACCACGACGCGGAGTGGGGCGTGCCGGTGCACGACGACCGACGCCACTTCGAGCTCCTCGTGCTGGAGGCCGCGCAGGCCGGCCTGTCCTGGTTCACGGTGCTGCGCAAGCGCGAGCGCTACCGCGAGGTCTTCGCCGGCTTGGACCCCCAGGCCGTCGCGCGCTTCACCGAGACCGACGCGGCGCGCCTGCTCCTCGACGCGGGCATCATCCGCAACCGGCTCAAGATCACCTCGTCCATCCACAACGCCGCGCGGGTTCTGGAGATCCAGGCCGCCTTCGGCTCGTTCGACCGCTACCTGTGGGGCTTCGTCGACGGCCGCACGGTCGTCAACCACTGGCGCACTGTGGAGGAGATCCCGCCCGCGACGGACCTCTCGGATCGCCTGAGTAAAGACCTGAAAAAACGCGGTTTTCGCTCCGTGGGATCGACCGTCATCTACGCGCACTTGCAGGCCGCGGGCCTCGTCAACGATCACCTCGTGAACTGCTTCCGGCATGGGGCGTGTGGGGGGTAGCTGCCCGTCGGCGCGCAGTTCGACGCGCTCCTTCGGCACAAACAGCCTGCCGGCGTCGCGGTCCAAAGCCTCGAAGGGCGCGATGCGCGCCGGGGCGCCGTCCGACCGGACGCCCAGCGTGATCTGCGCCGAGCTGCGACCGGCAGCATGTCGCCCTACGCCCGAATACGCGCCTCAACGATCCGCGCCGTCTCTGCCGTCACACCTGCGTCCCGCGCGAAATCCGGCCATCGACTCACGGCGTCCCAGACCTCGGACAGCACGCGATCGGCCTGCGCGCGCGCCGGGTTGACCGCGCCGGCGACCTTGCGCAGGTGCTCGCGCGTCGGCGACCGTCCCTCGCCCGCCACTGGCGTCGTGTGCTCTGCGCCGGGCCCCGGCGCGCAGGTGAGATCGTAGCCCGGAGCCAGCGTCCAGGCGCCCGATCGACCCATGAGAAAGCTGAATTGGACGACGCGTCGCGTCGCCCACACCGCTCACAGCCTCAACTGCCGCTACGAGAGATCTCATTTTAATAAAAATACATTGAAAAATACTGCGGACCGATGATCCTGCTCGTGCACCTCGTGACGGGCACTGCTGTTCGAGGCTGCAGGGCGAACGGGATCGCCTGCGGGACCGGCTACTTCGTGTTGCCGAGCCGGGTGATGGCCTTCTCCAGCGCCTCGGGTACCGGCGCGTCGAGGTACGCGCGCCCGTTGACGAAGAGCGAGGGGGTGCCCCGAACTCCGGCCTGCCTGGCCTCCGCCATGTCCTGCTTCAGCTTGGCGGCGCCCTTGCCGGACCGGATGAACGTCCTGGCCTTGGCCACGTCGACGCCCGCCTCCTTGGCCAGGCGCGCGACGTTCGCCTCGATCCCGGCCTTCAGCGTCTGGGCGTCACCGCCGCGCGGCATGAGCTCGCCGAGATCCTCATAGACCTTGTCCACGTACGCCCAGAACTTGCCCTGATCCTGCGCGGCGAGGCCCCAATGCGCGGCAATGCAGGCCGCCGGGTGCATGTCACGGCGCAGGTCCGGATTGCAGTCGTTCGACAGAGGGAAGTGCTTGAACACGACGTTGACCTTCCCAGGCATGCGCTTGACGAGCTCCCGCAGCGTCCTGTGCGCCCGCGCGCAAAAAGGGCACTGGAGGTCGAAGAACGCGACCACCGCCGACGGCGCGTTCGCCGGTCCGAGCGTGGGCGAGCCCGCGGGATCGAAGCGATGAGCTACGTCTCCGACGGCGCTCGGCGGCCTGATCGTCTTGCCGTTCGCGATGATCTGCTCGTAGAGCGCCCCAGGTTTCGTGCCCGATGCGACGAGCGCCTCCGCCTTCGCAAGCTCCTCGTCGATGACGGCCTTGAAGGCGTCGAAGGGCTGCGCGCCGACGACTCTGCGCCCGTTGACGAA